>Ga0105358_10000734_pt1 | contig 16896 bp, 10 predicted proteins | sample GOMGulsemesocosm_5_FD_83509 | JGI IMG/M metagenome (GOLD analysis project Ga0105358, IMG submission 83509) | Methane-oxidizing microbial communities from mesocosms in the Gulf of Mexico - GOM15C Gulf of Mexico | ecosystem: Environmental > Aquatic > Marine > Cold seeps | place: Gulf of Mexico... | reverse complement strand
ATGGTTTATGGAATTGTTGATGTTGATCGCTGCTGTCGTGCTTGTATTCATGCTTACGGTAATTTTCTCGCCGGTTAAGCTTATCTCGACACCACCCCATAAGCCTTATCCCGCCCCGAATACGGATCCGATACCTTGGTATATGTCACCTTTTGTTTGGGTGCTGCCGTTTTGTATTGCGTTAATGGTTGTTGCTCTTCGGCTTTGATGTTTGTTTCCCCGTAAACGTTTGAAACACAGCTGGCCCTAACATTGGGTGAAATCACAGTATTTTCTGTCGTGATTATGTTTATTTGATTGAGCCGATGGGGGTGGCTTGTTGGCAGTGGGGGGAAATGGCAAAGCGTTTAAGTGATGACGTAAAAACTTCACGTTATTATGAGCGCTTAAAGGTTCTTAGTGGTGTGTGCTGGTGAGCCGCAGGGTGTTGTTTCTGTTTCTTAGGCGTCGGTGGGCTATGAAAGTAAATAGCTGTTAGCCGAACATCCGTTTTAGCATGGATGTTCGGCTAACAAAACTGTGCTAGATTTTACTACGACCGTATTGTGCCATTTCGATAACCGTTTGCTTGGCCTCCGGTAATTTACCGTACATAACCGGCCATACATGGGGTTGTCCTTGCCAAACTCTGAGCTCAACATCGACGCCCGCTTCTTCGGCCTTGGCAAATAACCTCAGTGAATCGTCCGCTAAGACTTCAGTGTTGCTGACGTAAATTCTCATTGGCGGCAGTTCGCTTAAGTCGCCGTACAACGGTGAAATAAATGGCAGCGTTTTATCCTCATCGCCGGCGTAAAGGTCGGCGCCATTACGAATCATATCGCCGGTGAACATTGCGCAAGTAGGCTCGTTGGCATCGAGTGATGCTCCGGTTGCGGCCAAGTCCGTCCAAGGTGACAGCAGTACGGAAGCTGCCGGTTGAGGCAGTGATTCTTGTTTTATCTTTAGCTTCAAGGCCAAGCTCAAACCGCCACCGGCCGAGTCGCCCGCAATGATAATTTTCTCCGCAGGGATATCCTGTTCAAGGAGCCATTGATAAGCCGCGAAAGCGTCGTCCAGCGCTGCCGGGTAAGGCGCTTCTGGCGCAAGACGATAATCACAGGAGAAGACCTTGGCGCTAGCTTGCTTGGCCCAGGCCATTGTCATGGCTCGGTGCGTACCGACTGAGCAAAAAGCGTAGCCACCACCATGAAGATATAAAATAGTGTGATCATGTTGCTGGCTGGGGTTGTAGTGCCATTCACCTTTAACGCTATCGCCGGCTTGGTTTTGGGTTTCAATTAATTCTTTGAGCATGTCTTTAGGGATCGACTTGGGAACGGCTTTTTCAAGTACCGCGCGCAAGGTTTGCGGCTCCCAGCCACCTCCTTCGCTCATTTTCTTTTTGAAGTTACGGCGTAATATCCAACTAACTAATTTAGAGCGTAGAGACGGAGCTGTAAGGTTGGCTTGAATTGCACCGGTGTAGCGCGGCTCTTCCGATAGGTTGCCGGTTAAAGAAAATAATCTTTCCATCATTGCGGGGTAGGCCACTGGGAATAATCGCTGTAACAAACTCATTAGTTTCGCGTCATTACCAACAACGATTCTATTTTTACGTTTCCTTAAGCCGCTTATAATAATGTCGGCGGCTTTTTCAGGTGGCATTACTAGAGCGGTTTCTTGAGCTTGTTTCGATATCTCTTCAGCTTGCTCGTTGCCTTCATGATCTAGGGCGTTTTTAACAATGTTAGTTTTTATACCACCTGGGTGGACGCTGGCAACATGCACACCAAACTCTGCAAATTCTTGGCGAATCGATTCGTTAAAGCCACGTATCGCAAACTTGCTTGAGCAGTAGGCCGCTTGGCCGTAAACGCCGATCAAACCAAATAGGCTAGATACATTGACGAAGGAGCCTTGGCGCAATTTTATTTGTGGTAAAAACGCGCGAGTGCCATAAACCATGCCCCAATAATTTACCGCCATAACGGAGTCGAATTCGGCAGGGCTGATTTCTTCGAAGGTGCCAGTACGGGCAATGCCGGCATTATTGAAAACAACATCGGCCATGCCAATATCATTTTTAACCGTCTCAGCAAACGTCTGCCATTGCTGCTCGTCGGTGACATCGAGTTGTTGTTGTAATACTTGGCCGGCACCGGCTGATTCAGCTTCTGCAGCAACGCTTGCAAGGTCGGCTGTATTCACATCGGCAATGACAAGCTTGGCGCCCTCTTGGGCCATCTGCAGCGTTATCGCTCGGCCAATTCCCGAGGCAGCACCAGTAATGACAACTACACGCGATTTAAAATTCATGTTCTATTCCTGCTTATTGTTATTCTGGATGTTAAATATTCGGCTTGAGTGTGGCAGTTTGATGCCATCTTGCTATTTAGCGCTGTAAATTCGCATCTTGATGAGGGGGGTGTCAAGGCAAGTTGGGCTTTTGGCTTCAATCGTCAAAGATGTGGCCCAAACTGTTATGTCTAGTAAGTGAGCAGGGGCTTTAATAGTAAGATGGTGGTGCACGCACGGGCTCATAGTTAAGTGTGTTTAAGGGTGTATTTGAGAGCTTATTGATTCAAACGTCTATGGCTGCTACTAAATATCCGCTAGAGTTAAGCAAAAGTTAAACTGTATTTATTGATAGGTTAATCTGAGGGTTAAAGGTGTTAGCGCAAACTATTCCAAATGGCTTCAATGGGGCTTTTCAGGCAGAGATCCAACTTAAGTGGCAACAGTGGCAAGAACGGGCGACAGAGGATCAGCTGCAGCAATTACAAGGCTTCATACAGGAGCCTGAGATAGAGCGGCAGCTAGCCAAAGCTTGGATCGCCAGTGAATACATCTTTGAGGTTTGTCTCGCTCACCCAGAGGTCTTGCTGACCTTGCTTGTGGATGGTGATTTTACACGCGAGTACTCTGCTGAAAATTTCTTGCAGCGCCTAAGCCTATTAACTCAGTCGTGTGAAACCGACAAGGATCTAGATCGGGTCTTGAGGCAGTTTCGCCGGCATTCTATGGTGCGGATTATTTGGCGTGATTTAAATCAGCTTGCCAGCTTAGAAAAAACCACAGCCGATATGTCGGCGTTGGCGGAATCGACCAATCAACTGACGCTTGAATTCCACTACCAAGCTTTGGTTCAGCGTTATGGTTTGCCTATCGGTAAAGAGTCGGGCGAAGTGCAGCCCTTGGTTATTTTGGGTATGGGGAAGCTTGGGGCTCGAGAGCTCAACGTTTCTTCTGATATCGACTTAATGTTTACCTACCCCGAGTCTGGCGAGACGCAACACCCGCCTGCCGAACCTGGTACCCGCGCTAAAAAAACGACTAGCAACCAAGAGTTTTTTAATCGCCTAGGTCAAAAAATCATTAAGAGTATTGATGCGGTTACGGTTGATGGTTTTGTCTTTCGCGTGGATATGAGGTTGCGTCCTTACGGGGATAGCGGCTCCTTAGTCATGAATTTTGGCTCAATGGAAGAATACTACCAAACCCAGGGCCGAGAGTGGGAGCGTTACGCCATGATTAAGGCTCGGGTTATCGCCCAAGGTGGAGTCCCGTCATATGGTTCGAATGGCGAAGACCATGGTGCTGAGTTAATGGAAATGCTGCGGCCGTTTAGCTACCGCCGCTATATTGATTTCTCGGCGATTAACGCTCTGCGTGACATGAAAAATATGATCAACCGCGAAGTGCATCGCAAGGGCATGTCGACGGATGTGAAGCTCGGCTTTGGCGGTATACGCGAAGTTGAATTTATTGTGCAGGTGTTTCAGTTGATTCGCGGTGGCCGAGATGATCGCTTACAGGAGCGGCAGGTGCTAAAGCTGTTGCCGTTGTTACAGGGCGACGGTTATTTGCCTGAAGGAGCCGGGGATAGACTTGCCGAAGCCTACCGCTTACTGCGACATGTTGAGCATGCCATTCAGGGCTATCAAGATCGACAAACCCAAGCTTTACCCATAGACCCACTAGAGCTGGAGCGTCTTGCCTGGGTACTTAATCGAGACAGCTGGGCGGCTTTAGATGCCGAATTGAATGAGCATCGACAGAACGTTAACGCAGAGTTTCAGGCGGTGATCGCCGACCCAGAAGAGGAGCAGTCGGCGGACGATGACAGTTTGGATTGGCAGCCATTATGGCAGGGTGTGCTAGATAACGATCAGGCTTTGGCGTTGTTGAGCGAGCAGGGTTACAACGATTGTGAGAAGGTGTTGCAGCAGCTTGAAAGTTTGAAGCAAAGCCGAGCCGTCCTAACCATGCAGGCCGAGGGTCGAGATCGTCTTGATAAGTTCATGCCTAAATTGTTGTGGGTGCTAACCCAAGGGCGTGATGACAGCGAAGATATTTGCGAAACGCTGAGGCGAGTATTGGCCTTAGTGAATTCAGTGGCGCGGCGAACAATCTACCTGGTTTTATTGTCGGAAAATCCCGCAGCGCTGGGCCAGACCGTTCGCCTTTGTGCGGCCAGCCCTTGGATTGCCGATCAGTTAAGTCGCTACCCAGCGTTGCTGGATGAAATGTTAGACCATCGTAGTTTGTATTCTCCTGCCACCAGAGCTGACCTTGAAGATCAACTACGCCAAGAGTTATTGAGAATAGAGTGGGATGACCTAGAGGGGCATATGGAGGGCCTGCGGTATTTTCGTATGGTCAATGTGTTGCGTATTGCCGCGTGCGAAGTTACCGGCGCTATGTCGTTAATGAAGGTGAGCGATCACCTGACGGATATTGCAGAAGTCGTCTTAGCTCATGTCTTAGAATTATCGTGGCAGCAGATGGTGAGCCGCCATGGTTACCCTCAAAATGCCGAAGGTGAATTGGTTCAGCGGCCAGAGTTTATTATTCTCGGCTATGGAAAATTGGGCGGCATTGAATTGGGCCATAGCTCAGACCTCGACCTGGTGTTCGTCCATGGTGGCGCGAAAGGGAAGTACACCAGCGGTATCGGCGAGGAAGGCTCGAGGGCTTTGGACAACCTAAGCTTTTATACTCGAGTCGGGCAAAAAATGGTTCATATCATGAATGCTCAAACAGTATCTGGGCAGCTTTACGAAATTGATATGCGGCTGCGGCCCGATGGCGACTCGGGAATGTTGGTGACGACCCTCGAAGGATTTGATAAATATCAGCACCAAAAAGCCTGGACTTGGGAACATCAGGCATTGGTCCGAGCGCGAGTCGTTGGTGGCTGTTCGAAGTTGAAATCTCAATTTGAGGCTATTCGCCAAAAAATACTTCAGCAGCCTCGTGAATTAGCAACACTCGCCAGTGATGTCGTGGCGATGCGAGAGAAAATGCGTAAACATCTCGGCAGTAAGCCAAAAGATGTCCTCGAAGGGCTTACCTTCGACCTTAAGCAGGATGTCGGAGGTATCGTCGATATCGAATTTATGGTTCAATATGGCGTCTTGGCCTGGTCTCAAAAACACGATTCCTTGCTGCAATGGACGGACAATATCCGCATTCTCGGTTGCTTAGAGCAAGCCGGGTACTTATCGGCAGACGACACTGCCCAATTAATCGAAGCTTACAAGGCTTATCGATCCGCCGGACACCGACTAGCGTTACAACGCCAAAAAAGTGTGCTTTCAGGCCGTGGACATTTCCAAATTGAACGCCAAACAGTTGAGCGGTTATGGCAGCAGCTTTTTACTTCTGCTACAAACTGATGAGACTGGAAGAGGCGAAAGAATTTTAGCAGCTAGGGGTGGAATTTAGGTTCAGGCCGCCACCCACAATAATATTCGACAACGGAGTATTTTATGTCATTTGCAGATCGCGACGGAGTTATCTGGCTCGACGGTGAATTAGTTCCTTGGCGCGACGCCAAAGTTCATGTTCTAACTCATACCCTTCATTATGGAATGGGCGTTTTTGAAGGTGTGCGTGCGTACGCTACCGAAAAGCACGGCACGTCTATCTTTCGCTTAAACGAGCATACTGATCGTCTATTTAATTCGGCTAAAATCATGATGATGGACATGCCGTATAGCAAAGAAGAAATAAATGAAGCTCAGCGCTTGGTCGTTCGTGAAAACAACTTAGAAGAAGGCTATTTACGCCCGATGGCGTTTTTAGGTTCTGAAGGAATGGGGCTACGTGCCGACTCCCTAAAGACTCACGTTATGGTAGCCGCTTGGGAGTGGCCATCGTATATGAGCCCTGAGGCGAAAGAGCTGGGTATCAAGATTCGCACCTCAAGCTACACCCGTCACCACGTCAACATTTCCATGTGTAAGGCGAAGGCTAACGGTAATTACATTAACTCGATGCTAGCCCTGCGCGAGGCTCTAGACAGTGGCTGCGAAGAGGCTCTATTGCTAGACAACGAAGGTTATGTTGCTGAAGGTAGCGGCGAGAACTTCTTTATGCTGGCCAAGGGCATTATCTATACGCCCGAGCTAACCTCTTGTTTGGACGGCATTACCCGTAATGCCGTTATTCAGATGGCTGAAGAGTGTGGTTACGAAGTTCGTGAAAAGCGCATCACCCGCGATGAAGTTTATATTGCAGATGAAGCTTTCTTCACCGGAACTGCCGCTGAAGTATTGCCTATTCGTGAATTGGATGGCCGAGTGATCGGTACTGGACGACGTGGTCCGGTAACTGAAAAGCTCCAGGCTATGTATTTTGATGCGGTTAAGGGTCGTTTGCCTAATCGCTACGATTGGTTGGCACCCATTAACAACTAAGCGTTAATGCAATGCGATGGGGCCAAAACATGGCCCTTCTGTTAGCTTGGCCTTATAATCGAGGCCAGTCCGACAGGTAAACAACCGGCTCAGGCCGGTTGTTTGGGTTTTGGAGCTGTTCAATTAACCAATGTGTGTCTATTAATGAGCAAAGGCAGCAAGACCGTGTGGCCCCAGTCCACTAAAACCAATGCGATGGCGTTTATCGACCCGACGTTTCGACGTGTGTTCCAGCCCGCGCATTTGCTGAACTTTAATGCTCTGTGGGAGTTGCAGTTTGAGGACACCCACAAAATCTCTTTCCCCGAGGCCGGCGCGAGTCTAATTGATCGCTTCGAAATGACCTCGGATACAGGACAAGAAGGTTTTTATATAAAGCGCCAGCTCGATCGCTCGGTTCGCAGCTGGCGCAAGCCTTTTGGCGAGCCTGCCTTCGCCCATGAATTACGCAATATACGGCTGTGTGAAAAAAACAATATCCCCACCCTTGAACCTGTCTATTACGACCAGAAGCAGTCTGCAGCTGGTGAGGCTGCAATAATTATTGTGCGGGCTTTAGATGGCTACCGCTCGTTACGTGATTTATTGCAGGGCTGGGATCGTATTGAGGCCCACACTCGCCAGCTATTGTTGATGACCACGGGTAAGGCGCTGGCAAGGCTCCATGCAGCGAGTCTTGATCATGGCCATTTGCATCCAGACGATATTATTATCGACCTAAGGCAAATCCCCCAATGGCGCTTAGCAAGCCCTCAGCACATTACCCCGAGCCGCTCGATAAATGTTGTTCTTTCGCTGCAGTCGTTTTTGGTCGAAACCGTCGCAATTTCAAGAGACGAGTTGGATTGCCTTTTATTGGCCTATTTAGAGGTGCACCCTGTGAGCGACAGCCTGAGCGAATTCAAGCAAGCCTTAGACCCTTCTTTACAAGTCAGCTAGCATGGCAAATGTTATCATTGCTTTGTGACAGCCGTGCCCCTGAAAATCTAGTGGCTGCATAGATATAGAATTAATGAATATCAGAATTAAGAGTTTGAACTATGGCATCACCCGAATTGGATAAACCTCAACAGGATATGAGCATGAACGATGCCGGTGAAATTGCTCGTTCGGATAACGACGATTCGATTAACGGAGCCAAAACCTACCGACGTTTACTTGGCTATCTTCGCCCCCACAAATTACTCTTTATTGTAAGTTTGATCGGCTTTGCTTTATTTGCATCCACCCAGGTGGCGCTTGCTGAACTTATGAAGCATTTGATTAACGCCATTGAAAGCGGTGATCCAGAACATCGAATTACGATACCTCTAGCAATGGTGGCGATTTATATTGTGCGGGGCTTAGGCACTTTTATTGGTAACTATTCGATCGCCAAAGTTGCCTTGTCGGTGGTGCATACTTTACGCACGCAATTGTTTGACCAATTAACGCTGGCACCCGGAGAATATTTTGACAGTAATAATTCGGGGCATTTAATTTCTCGTATTACCTATAACGTCGCCCAGGTTACAGACGCTTGCACCGAGGCCATCAAGGTTCTCATTCGCGAGGGTTTAACCGTTGTTGGTTTATTTGCTTACCTGCTCTACCTAGACTGGAAGATGACAATGGTGTTCGTCATCATTGCGCCTTTCTTGGGAATTGTTGTTTCAATCGTTGGAAAGCGATTACGAAAAATTTCAGGTAATATTCAAGTAACCATGGGCAATGTAACGCAGTCTGCCTCTGAAATGATTAATGGTTACAAAGTTATGCGTAGCTTTGGCGGTGAAGAGTTCGAGCGCAGCCGTTTTGAAAAATCCAGTTTCAGTAACTTTAAGCAAAATTTAAAAATGGTTACCACCATGGCCATTAATACACCCTTGCTGCAGTTAATTGTGGCTGTTGCGATGGGCGTATTGGTGTATATGGCCATGACCTTTATGGACACCAGCAACCCCGGTGAGTTTGTCGCTTATATTACAGCAGCAGCTATTATGCCCAAATCCATACGTCAATTGAGCGAAGTAAATTCCAAAATTCAAAAAGGTATCGCTGCAGCGGCTGATATATTTACCCAGTTGGATATTGCTCCGGAGCCTGACCATGGCTCAGTGGTTGCTGGGCGAGTCCGTGGTGATATCGAAATTAAGAACTTGAGCTTTGCCTATGAAACGGGTGAGGGCAATGTACTCAAAAATATTAATTTGAAAATCCCCGCCGGCCAAACGGTTGCTTTAGTCGGGCGCTCAGGCAGTGGCAAAACTACTCTAGCGAGTCTTATTCCGCGGTTTTATCATCATCAAGAAGGCACTATTTGTATTGATGGCGTGGCGCTAGAAGATTACACCTTGAAATCACTACGCCAACAAATTGCCTTGGTAAATCAGGATGTCACTCTGTTTAACGACACCTTGCGTAATAATATTGCCTACGGTGATTTAGCACCTGTTAGTGACGAAACCTTACGCCAAGCGGCTGAAGCTGCCCATGTGTGTGAGTTTATCGACCAGTTCAATGAAGGCTTTGAAACCCTAGTTGGAGAAAACGGAACTCGCCTGTCGGGTGGTCAGCGCCAACGCATTGCTCTGGCGCGAGCGCTATTAAAAGATGCACCAATTTTAGTCTTGGATGAAGCAACGTCGGCTTTAGATTCCGAGTCGGAACGTAAAATTCAAGCGGCTTTGGATCATGTGATGCAGAACCGAACCACTTTGGTTATTGCCCACCGTTTATCAACGATCGAAAAAGCGGATGTTATCGTGGTCATGGAGCAGGGTGAGATTGTCGAGCGAGGCAACCACCTTGAATTAATGGCGAAAGACGGGGCTTACGCAAAACTACATGCCATTCAATTTGGCGAAGACAGCGAGGCATCAGCTTCTGCTGTTTAACTCGTCAACACGTCGAGTTGATTTCGGAGTTCTGACATCAACTCGGTGAACCATGTTTAGAATAGATTATAGGATTAACAATGCAGTTAACTATGCCAAGATTTGATCAAGCCCAGGTGCTCGTGGTCGGCGATATTATGTTAGATCGTTATTGGCATGGTGATGCAGCCAGAATTTCTCCTGAAGCCCCGGTGCCTGTTGTCAATGTCGCTCAAATTGATGATCGTCCTGGTGGCGCTAGCAACGTAGCTTTAAATTTATCTGCTCTGGGCTGCGGCTCTGTTTTAAGTGGTATTGTTGGTAAAGATGAGGCCGCCGATAGCTTAAAGCAAAGTATGGATAGCGTTGGGATACACAGCCAGTTTTACGTTTCTGAAACAAGGCCGACCATCACCAAGCTTCGCGTAGTGAGCCGTCAGCAGCAGTTGCTCCGAATGGATTTTGAAAAGCCATTTGGCCATGACGAATCAGCCGCATTATTGAATAGCAGCTTGCCTTTGCTGGATCAATGCCAGGCTTTAATCCTGTCAGATTATGCAAAAGGCAGCTTGCAGCATTGCCATGAATTTATAAAAGCCGCGCGCAGTAAAAACATAGCGGTTTTGGTCGATCCCAAAGGGCATGATTTTGAGCGCTATCGCGGCGCTACTCTGTTAACGCCTAATTTAGCAGAGTTCGAAGCCGTGGTTGGTCATTGCAAAGATGAGCAGACCTTGGTGAAGCGAGGCAAGCAGTTATTATCTGATTTAGATTTACAGGCCCTGTTGATTACCCGCGGCGAACATGGCATGACATTGCTGCAAGCGGGCGACGATACCACGGAGTTGCATTTACCGGCTCGAGCGCGAGAAGTGTTTGATGTGACCGGCGCCGGAGATACGGTTATATCAGTATTGGCCGCAAGCATTGCGGCGGGCAGTGAGTTACCACTGGCGGTTGCCTTGGCTAATTTGGCTGCGAGTATTGTGGTGGGCAAACTGGGCACTGCTACCGTGTCTGGGCCCGAATTGCGTCGGGCTATATCGCAAGAGCAAGGAGTCGAGCGCGGCGTGGTAAACGAGCAACAGTTGCTGATTGCTCTGGCGGAGGCCAAAGCCCGTGGCGAAAAAATTGTCTTCACTAATGGCTGCTTCGATATTTTACACGCCGGCCACGTCGGTTATTTAGAAGATGCCCGTCAACTTGGTCATCGTTTGGTCTTGGCAATTAACAGCGATGAATCTGTCTCTCGCTTAAAAGGCCCAGCCCGCCCCATCAACCCCGCGGAGCGACGCATGGCAGTTTTAGCTGGCCTTGCCTCCGTAGATTGGGTGCTGCCATTTGCAGATGACACCCCCGAGCGTTTGCTCGAGCTCGTAAAACCTGATGTGCTAGTTAAAGGTGGTGATTACACCGAAGAGCAAGTGGTTGGCTGGGAAATCGTTAAGGCCGCTGGCGGCGAAGTGAAAGTGCTGAGTTTTTTCGATGATTGCTCAACTACAGCCATCGTGGAGAAAGTGATCGCGAATAACGATAAACTTTGATTGGTATTAGATTTTAGTTTATGTCGCTTGCCTGATTATATGAGTTATAGCCGTTACCGATAATTCAACTTTCTAGATATTATTTTAACAGTGCAATTCGAAAGTGCTCACGGTTATGGTTATTTTTCCAAAGCCGTGAATCGACTATGCCTTAAATAGGCTTTAAGCTCGGTTCAAATAATCACTGACATTACTCTGCAAATGATTTGGATTAATAGTCCCAACAATGGCGCAGTTAGCTCCGGGGTTTGAGAAAACAAACTCCATGCTTTTTTGAACCCCGAGTTTTGGGTCGTTGTTACTGATGTGGCCGCTGGCTAAGGCCTTTTTAATAAAGGCTGTTTTATTGTTATCAGCGCAATATTGTAAAACTTCACCCTCGCAGCTTTCATTCAAGTTGTAAGTCACCATCACGCAATCAGATTGCGCTGCTGCCGCCAGGCCGCCGGCAACTGTTTTGGTCGACATACCGCCGGCACGGATTAAACCTTCTTGTTTAAGTGATTGTAAATAATCCAAGGCGCCGTTGTTGATGATGTCTAAGTCATTGCCGTCGGAATGCAATAATACAAAATCAATATAATCGGTGTTCAATCGTTTTAAACTACGCTCGATACTAAAGCGAATATGCTCGGGGCTAAAATCGAATGAGGACATGCCGCTTTCAAAATCTTCGCCAACCTTGCTTACGATAACCCAGTCGTGCCGTTGCCCTTGTAAAAGTTTACCAAGGCGCTGTTCGCTGTTGCCGTAAGCTGGGGCGGTTTCGAGAACATTAATACCAAGTTCACGAGATAGATTCAATAAACGCGATGCTTGCTGATCATTCGGTATTTTGAATGCATTGGGGTATTTAACACCTTGATCTCGGCCGAGCTTGACGGTGCCAAGCCCGAGGGGGCTAAGTTTTATGTCTAGCCCCGGGGCTAAATATTGCTCAAGCATTTTCAGAACCTTTAGCGCTGGGGTTGGAAGAATAAGGCTCAAGGTCAAAGGCTATTTCCCAAGGTTGCCTAGCTATCTCTGGTGTTTTTAAACCGGGAAGATTCTGCTGGGCTAGTTCAGTTTTTTCAATGTTGGCGCTCTCAATAAGCTGTAAAACTTCAGCCGAAAAATTTGGTGTTAGGGCTAGCTTTGTTGGCCAGCCAACAATGACATTGCTGATTGAGGTTGACGATTGGGCGAAAGCTTTGTCGGGGCGCACCAAGCTTTTTTGCTTGGGTTCAGCTCGGTTGACCTTTAGGGTTTGCCACTGGGCGGATGAGAAATCGAGCCAGGGCAGTAGATCATTCAATTCGGATTTGGCGTGGTCGATTAGTTTTGCAGGGCTCATGTCGGCACCTTTTTCAGCCAAGCTCCCCCCTAGATACCAGACTTGTTCACCATCGGCGCAGGGGTGGCTGGATATTGTCAGTCTCGGTGTTTTTTCGGCGCCCATGCAGTGGCCATAAAATGGGTGAGGCAAGTTGTGCTTAACCATAACCTGCTGCAAGGGTCGTAATTGCATCTGAGGACGTTCGATCCCGAGCTGCTGCAATAGCGCGCCATTACCTTGGCCGCCGCAAAAAATAAATTGTTTGGCTTCTATGCGGTAGGTTTTATTGGCCTGAGTAATAAGCAGGCTAAGTTTGTCGCCGTCTTTTTGCCATTGGGTTTCGCTTGCGGGGTTACTAAACAAACGCGGCTTAACGGCTTCGCTCAGGGTGAGTAACAACGAGGGGACATCGACCACGATGTCTTGTAGCTGATATACCTGGCCCGAGAACGATTTGGGTGTGCGGAACAAACTAGGCAGCGCATCGTCTGGAACAGCATTGACCCGCCCTCGCGTTAGTTTACTGGCCAAAAAGGTGCTGAGTTTAGAGCTCGTGCTATTACTGGAGAACATATAAAAGCTATCGCTCAATCGTTTTGCCGAGCGTAAATCTATCTCTCCGGTGCCTGCAAAGCACTCGCTCCATGTTTTTGGCATATCGGCTATTGCCTCGGATGCGGCATTGAGCGCGCCGCCTAAGCTGTATTTTATACCGCCGTGTATCATCCCTTGGGAGGCCAGAGTTTGGCCGCAGCCTAGGGCGTCTTGCTCGAATAACGCACTGTGGTAGCCCTGTTGGTCTAGCCGGTTGAGCAGCCACAAGCCTGCAATGCCTCCACCAATAACGGCGATATCGAGTTGGATTGTGATTTCTTGCATGGCATTAACTATTAGGCTGGGGCAGATTGCATTATTATAACGGAAATTAAACCTTTGTTAGACTTTAAAGGCCATTTTGCCCCATGTTTAGCCGTCACATTATCCGCTTCATTATGCAGTTGAGTACTCTATGTCATTAGCGCCAAGTGAAAGCCCGCCATCTGAGCACAGTGCTGCGGCGCGTTATGCCTATACCGCATTACTCTATATTGCGGTGCCCTTGGTTATGTTGCGCTTGTTGTGGCGAGCTTGGAAGGCCCCAGCTTATGCCTCACGTTGGCTTGAGCGCTTTGGTTTTTTCCCGAGCCCGAGCTTTGTTAACACCGCCGATAAGCCGCTGACGTTTTGCTTGCACACCGTCTCTGTGGGGGAAACAATCGCGGCAGCACCTTTGCTTCGAGCTTTAATGGAAATCCACCCTAAGGGCAACTTCGTTGTGACGTGCACGACCCCAACGGGATCGGCGCAGGTCCTTAAATTATTTGCTGACCGAGTAACACACGTTTACCTGCCTTATGACTTACCGGATGCTATAGCTCGTTTTCTTAACAAAATTCAGCCTGATATTTTTATGGTGATGGAAACAGAGCTGTGGCCGAATATGCTGGCAGCGTGTGCACAACGAAAAATTCCTAGCGTCTTACTCAATGGGCGTATGTCAGAAAAATCGGCGAAGGGTTATCAGAAGTTTTCGGCGCTTACCCAGCCCATGGTATCGTCTCTGAGCAAAGTTATTGCCCAAAGCGAAGCGGATGCACAGAGGTTCCTTTCTTTAGGTGTTGAGCCCGAGCGCTGTGTGGTGACTGGCAATGTTAAATTTGATATGCCGATAAATGATACGCTCAAAGCACGAGCCGATGGATTTCGTTCCCAGTGGTGTGCAGGTTCAAAGCGTAAAGTATGGCTGGTTGCCTCTACCCACAGCGGCGAAGATGAAATTATATTGGAAGCTTTTAAGGCGGTGCTTGAATCACACAGTGATGTTTTACTGGTGTTGGTTCCGCGTCATCCAGAGCGCTTTAATAACGTGGCGAAGCTGTGTGCGGATTTAGGGTTTAGTGTGCAACGGCGTAGTAATGATGAAGTGATTTCATCTCAAACACAGGTTCTGCTAGGCGATACCATGGGGGAAGTACAGGCTTTCTTTGGTGCCTGCGATCTTGCTTTTGTGGGTGGTAGCCTTGTCCCCAATGGCGGGCATAATATGATTGAAGCTGCCGCCTGGGGCAAGCCTATTGTCACCGGCCCCAGCGATTTCAATTTTACAGCGGCGAGTGAAATGTTGATTGCCGCGGGGGCGCTGGAGCAGGTCGATAATGCTTCGGTTTTGGGGCGATCGATACTTAGTATTCTAGATAACCCCGTTCACGCCCGCCAAATGTCAGACGCAGCGCTGAAGGTGGCCGTGTCGAACCGAGGGGCCTTGCAAAAACAACTGTCAATTATCGAATTGGTTTTACAGCAGGCTTAAACAGTTCCGAATTTAAGCTTGCTGCGAGACCAGTTATACGCCGTTAATAAGTTTTATTTGGCGTCTCAGTGATTTGGCTGAGGGCAAAACTCTCCTCCCATTCCTTTAATACGAGCTTCAGTTTCGGGGTGGGTGCTGAGGTAATCGAGCAGTATTTTGAAGTCAATTTTGTCACTGATGTCCATTTTGTCTTTTACTGCGTCGCGCCAGCTTTTTTCTTTTTCGGGACTATCAGATGCGTTGCTTGTCAGTGTCGATGCAGGCTCTTCTGCCCGCTTGGGCTCTTCATTCGGTTCAGGCTCTTCCTCCCGTTTCGAAATTTTTTCTTCAGACGTAAGTTCTTCTTCAGGTATCACCCCTACATTGTCATCTTCTTTGTGTGACTCAAGCAAATGCGTCAAACCAGCGCCCAAACAGCTGCTTGGTAAGTTTAAGGTAAGCAGCACTCCTTTGGCATAGTCGTCAGCGCTTTGTTCCAGTTCGCGGCTGTATGAGAGTTGGCCCATTAGAGTGGGAACCGAAACCAATACGAGTTCTGCTACCCAGCTGGCATCGCCAATGACGGCGCTGATAACGGCGGCTGTACCGAGGGAGCGAATGATATTTCTTAATCCGTGGTACTCAAATACATGCCCTGATTCGTGGCTTAAGACCGCTAAAATTTCATTTTCATTTTGAAGGGCGTCCAACAGTTGATCAGTAACCACGATGTGCCCGCCTGGCATTGCAAAGGCGTTGGCTCCAGCCTCTCCTCCGTGGCGTGCTAGTAATGTTAAGTTTTCGTTGTTGGGTAGCCGAGCCCAAGCGTTATTTAGATTAGCGCGCAGTGTAGGATTTGCTCTAGTCGGCGAAAACATCTGCTTGTCCATAGCTTCAATGATTGTTTGATCGAGCTTAGTTAATAAACTTTGGGGGACCTTGGGCGCAAGTTGTTGGGCAGCAATCGGCATTGCAAACTTAAGGGCAAAGAAGACCAGCAAGGGGATGGCAATGACCGCGAGAGCAATCGCTAAGATATGTTGCTCTATAAAGTGAATGCTTGATGGTTTGAAGTGCTCTTTAAACAAGCTTTCGACCGAGTGTTGGTCTAATGTCTCGTAACAAGCCCCGTCATTAAATAATACCTTGTAGGGTAAGCCTGCTAAGGGCGTCGAGACGTCGCATTGTTTGATATCTTGCTGATGTAAAGTTTCGCCGGCGCTATTGATAACAAAAATAGTATCACCGGTGCGGCGTAGCTCGGCAGGGTTTTGTTGTGAGCTGCTTGGGGCGTAATAATATCCTGAGCTTTGCGTCATGAGAACACTCATTCGAAGGGGGGCACCATTATAAACCAAACAAGCCTATATCGATTGTTTCTTCGATATAGGCTTGTTGTGCGCGAATGTTAATAGGCGCTTAGTTTTGCTTAAGTTTCGAGCTAAATCAACGCTGTTTTAAAAACCAAAGTCGAAATCAAAGGCTTCACCTACTTCGTGGCCGATAGCAAGCTGGTCTTCTTGGGCCTTGCCAATGAATTGGTCGGCATCACCGCAGTAATCGATATTACAAAGCTGAAAGCGCAGGGTTCTTATCTTCACCCAAGGGTAAGCGAAACCGAGAGTGAAGAGCATAAGAAGGGTATTCACGATGAAAAGTTTAGCGTACGGACGTATACGTAGCTGCGATCTGAACTTGATATCGCCCAAGGTCAAGGTATTGAAGGTATCGTTGAAAATTCTACCGCGCCAAAAGGCGAAAGCTGCGGCGTAGGCAAAAATACTAAGGATATAAATAACTCCTACCGATACGATAGTCATTATGATCGGGCTTAAATCAGAAAAGACTGCACCGACTCCAACCCCGATAAGACTAGCAATAGCGACGATTAAAAAAACTAAACCGACAGCTTGCCAGAAGTACTTCAAGAAACGGCCTTTAAACAGGCTCACCGTAAACGAAGTATTGCCATAGGCCGAATGATTAGTGTTTAGTTTACGCACATCGCAGATAAACAGAGGGAAAATAAAAGACATTATAAATAGCCCAAAAAAGTACAGGCCTAAAAGCTTGAATATACTTTCTTGTAGTTCGGCTTCGGAACTCTCGTTTGAGCTGGCTTCTTCTTCGAGCGCGCCCTCTTCTAATGCTTCTTCTTCGTACCCGTTCT
>Ga0105358_10000733_pt1 | contig 16896 bp, 17 predicted proteins | sample GOMGulsemesocosm_5_FD_83509 | JGI IMG/M metagenome (GOLD analysis project Ga0105358, IMG submission 83509) | Methane-oxidizing microbial communities from mesocosms in the Gulf of Mexico - GOM15C Gulf of Mexico | ecosystem: Environmental > Aquatic > Marine > Cold seeps | place: Gulf of Mexico... | reverse complement strand
AACACACTGAGTTTAGCTGATATTGCAGCATACAGCTATATCGCTCATGTGCCTGAAGGTGGAGTAAGCCTAGAGCCCTACCCCGCAATTAGAGCATGGTTATCACGAATTGAAGATCATCCAAGGTTCATAGCGATGGCTCCCTCAACTTTGCCGAATGATTAATTAGTTACCTAACAACATAACAACATAACAATGGTGACTCTTTGATTAGCTCGAATTTCGCCATTCTTACTTTTTATTACTTTTTAAAGGAAAGTTAAGTCATTGAGCCGCTTTTATTGTTAAGGGTTTTGATGGAATTCAATAACATTATTATCCGGATCACGAATAAACAACATAACAGCACCATTGGGTAATGTTATTGGCCCTTCCGTTATTTTTATATTTTGCTCTTCTAAAAAACTCTGCACAGTTTCTAAATTAGAAACTGTTAATGCGACATGAGTATAACCGGGGTGTTTTTCGGTAATATCCATTAGAATATTATTTGAAATACCCGAATTAGCGTTGAGGATAAAATTGATATTAACACCTGATGGGTGTTCCATTATTGCAACGGGCTCTGGCCCTATTGGACCAACTATAAAAATAAAACCAAGCTTTTCATAAAATACTCTTGAGCGTTCAAGCTCATTAACTCTTAAACCTATATGATTAATGCCAGTAATTTCTTTCAAAGTAATTCCTTAATTAAAAATAAATGAGATATAACGATTAATATCTACTCTTGTAAATTATTAACTATTTGAACGTGTTAAAAGCACTTTCAACCCTAAAGCAATCATTGCCCCGCCCAATACACGGTCAATTAAATGGCCCATTTTTTTAAACTTTTTGTTTATCCTCGGATGACTCAATAGTGTTACAACAAAAGAAAACCAAACTAATTGAATTAGCATCATCCAAAGTCCATACAGTGCTATATGGTATAGCGGCATTTCAGGTGAAAGAACAAGCGTAAATAATGAAACAAAATATATTGGGGCTTTCGGGTTTAGTGCATTACACAAAAAACCAATGCCGATACTCTTTTTAGCTGAATACTTTATTGCTTTTGGTTGCTGAATATCTTGGTTAGTTGATGCCTTTGAACGAAGCCCTTTAATGCCTAGGTATATGAGATACCCACCACCCAATAACTTTATTGCCCAAAGTGCGCTTGAAGAATTTGCAATAATAGCGGCCAAACCAAAAGCAGAATAAATAATATGAATTGATAGACCAAGAGCAATGCCAATACTGCACATTAAGCCTGACTTTTTGCCATTAGAAAGCGTTTGTTGTGATACCAAAACAAAATCAGGTCCTGGTGAAGCAGCAGCCAAAATATGGATTGATGTAATAAGTAACAACCCTTGTATAAATTCCATTCATAACTCCGATAAATAAATTGATGAACATATGTCTAACGTCTTTAGTAGAGCTTACTATAACGAATTATTTTTAACGTTTAAGCTTAACCTTCCGGTAATGCATTAAACTCTTTTTTCTTGGCATCGAACCAAGCTTGTAATGCTTCAGGGTGTTTCATCAACTCATTCATTTTCCCCATGGCTTTAAGGTGTTCTACATCTTGTTTTTGATACATATCCATTCCATGCTCTTTGCTTAACTCAGCAATTTCATCAAAAGAGTTCGCTTGGAATTTCTTATCGCATGCACCACCTAATTGCTTACAAGTCATTGTTTTCATAATATCCTCCGTAGATAGCCTCTAATACTCTTTGAATACTAGACTACCATATCAACTAATATATTAGATAAAGAAACTATTCGGTTATATTTTTACCTTTTAAAATCACTTCTACTTTCCAAAAATAAATACCTGCAAAAGCTACACAGGTAACTCAGCAAGTATTATTCAAAATAAATTTTTATAAAATGCTATCTAAATCCATCAGCATATTTTTCAACTGTTGTTGTGCTGATTTAGTTAACGGCAATAGCGGCTTTCTTGGCTCTCCAACATGGGTCCCTTGGATTGCAAAACCAGATTTAACTGCAGCAGCTAATCCTGAATTAACAATAAATTCAAGAAACTCGTATTGTTGATAAAACAACTCTCTAGCTTTTTCTTTATTGCCTTGTTTAACTGCATCAAATAATTGCTTGGGTTGTTCGCCAATTAAGCAAGGAGCAGCAGTGCACCAACCATTCGCCCCAGCATTTAGCGCTTCTAACGCCATGTGATTACAACCATTGAAAAATGGTACCTTACCGTTCGATAATTTATAAATTTTATGCATGCGCTGAATATCACCAGTACTCTCTTTTATCATGCAGGTATTTTTGATGTCACTAATCATCTTCAACATGAATTGAGGCGACATATCAACACCACAAGTTGCGGGGTTGTTGTATATCATAATGGGCAAAGGTGTAGCCTTTGAAATAGTTTCATAATGCAAAAACAACTCATCTTCATTCAATTTGTAATAAGAAAATGGTGATACCATAATCATATCTGCACCAATTTTATCAGCATATTTTGCACGTTTTATTGCTTGAGTAGTCGTCAATTCTGCTATACCAATCACGACAGGTACCTTACCGCTAACGCGTTTAACTGTGTACTCAGCTACTTGCTGCCATTCAGTTTCACTCAAATAAGCAGCTTCACCTGCGCTACCTAATGCTGCTATAGCGTCAACTTTGGCTTCAAGCAATATATCTAAAACACTACCTAGTTCATCAAGCTCTACACTACTACCATCATTACTAAAAGGGGTTACTGGGTAACCGATAATTCCTGTTAAATCCATCATATTATCCTTATATACAATCAGTATGGTTTTTAAGCGCTTGTCTTGCGTAATAGGAAAAATTAACTTTATTTCGTTTGTCTGTAGAAACCCAGTCATGCGCTTCTTGTGCTAATTCCACAGGTAAAGGTTGAATTTGTCCGGCAGACATAGCAAGTATTTGTAATTTAGCCGCGCGTTCAATTAAAATGGCAAGGTTACATGCTTCTTCAATAGTTCTGCCCGTAACCAGTTGTCCATGATGGGCAAGAAAAACCGCTCGATTATTGCCTAACGCTTTAGATATAATCATTCCTTCTTCATTACCTACCGGCACACCCGGCCAATCAGCGACAAAAGAACAGTCGTTATATAAACCACAGGTATCCATTTGAGAGATCATCAGTGGAACTTTCAACATAGCAAGTGCTGCTATATAGGTAGGATGCGTGTGAATAATACAATTGACTTCAGGGTGTTCTTTATACACCCATGTATGAAAGCGATTAGCGGGGTTAGCCATGCCCTCACCATTTAATGGCTTAAGATCATGATCAACTTCCATCAAGCTGTCTGCGGTGATTTCATCAAACCCTAGACCAAATTTTTGTGTAAGGAAGGTATTCGCTTTATTAGCGCGACAAGTAATTTGACCTGCTAAGCCAGAATCATGTCCCTTATCAAATAAGATACGACATGTCAGCGCAAGTTTTTGTCGATCCGTCAGTTCAATGTCCTTAATTATCTTTTTCATATCTATCTCTGCACTTGTCATTAGATCTTTTTTAGGTGTCGAAGCTGTTTTCATAGTTAATTTCCTCATTTATTTGCTTTTCTATAACGACGAGGGCAGGATAACAACCAACTGGAGTATTAATAACACCCAGATTCCACACTTATAATGGTCCAGGTAAAGAGGTAGTATGTTAAGACCATGGCAAACACAATTTTGGTTGGAAGATAGCGTTGGCAATACCTTCCATGCAAAATTACTAAACAAATTAATAGCAGATATCAAAGGTGGACGCTTAGCCCCTAATAGCATGCTTCCGGGTTCACGCTCATTAGCAAATCAGCTGGAGGTTAACCGAAAAACAGTGCAACAAGTTTACGAAGAACTTGAATCACAAGGTTGGCTCATAACAAAACCTAGGTGCGGTACGTTCATTTCCAATATTATTCCTGAGCAAGAGCTATCAGAGAATAATAAACGGCTAGTAAGTAACGCACATAAAACTAAATCCCCTTCTGAGCTACTTGAGACTCTTTATCAAGATGCACTCAGTACTGTTCCTAATATTTCCGGTGCAAATGACGGTATTCCAGACACACGATTAATCCCATACGAAATACTTGCCAGAGCATATAGAAGAGCATGTATAAACTTAAGTCGCCATTCAAGCCTAGGTTATGGCGATCCTCGAGGCACTAAAAAGTTACGGGACTCAATACAAAAAATGTTGAGTAGTGATAGATTTATGACCTGTTCTTCTGAGCAAATTTGCATTGTCAGAGGGAGTCAAATGGGAATATATTTAGCTTCGAGAATATTAGATCCAAGCAAGGGCGCTATTATTATGGAAGAAAGATGTTACTTGCCTGCAAGAGCCGCGTTTGAATCAAATGGCTTTAAAATAATAACCTGTAGATTAGATCATCATGGTTTAAATATTACCGTGTTTAAAAATTTATTAGAGCAACATAAAATCGCAGGCATTTACGTTACACCGCATCATCAATATCCCACCACGGTATGCCTACCAATGGACAGAAGACTAAGTTTACTAAAGCTTTCTAAACAATATCAATTTACAATAATTGAAGACGACTATGATCACGAGTTTCATTATGAAGCAAACCCTATCCCACCGCTTGCCAGTTTACCCAATTCAGAGAATGTCGTTCACATAGGTTCAATGTCAAAAGTTTTTGCTCCCGGTTTAAGGCTAGGTTACGTTGCTGCTGATCAAGAATTTATAAAGAGGGCAGCACAAGAAATAGTACTTATTGATAGACAAGGAAATACAGTATCTGAACACGTGCTGGCTGACTTAATGGAATCAGGAGAAGTGAAAAGGCATATTCGTAAAACAAGAAAGCAATATCAAGCAAGAAGAGACTTTGCATCCAGTGAATTTTCTAGAGTATTTGGCGATAAAATAACTTTCAACTTACCTAAAGGTGGCATGGCGCTATGGATAGATATCTCTCAGCTCACTAAGGGAAGAAAAATAAAAGACTTACCTAATAAAGACTCAACCTTGAGTTCGCTATACGGTGATGATTCCTTAGAGCCTACTCACATTCGCTTTGGCTTTGGCGCTATTACCCAAGCAGAAATAACGAAATCAATAGAAAGTTTATCGTTGATATTTAAATGCAAATAACTCGATATTACCAACACCACCTTCGTTGAAAAAAAGTGCTGTACGTTACAGCGCAAAATCCAACCATGTAAAACTATGTATTAATGGACAAATGTTGGATAAGCATTCCCATGCGTATAAAAATAAACGCTCACTAATAATAGCTATTTAGGTAGATAAAACCCTCTATAAATTTCGTGAAAATTTGCATATTTTCAAATTATTCCTATATTTAATTGTGTGTTCACATCCCCCACATCATAAATAGATACAAGGAGTGTATTATGTTATTAATCTTTAACTTTGACGGTACTGGTAACGAGCCTCAAGATGGACGTCAAGAAGAAAACAAGCAAGGTAAAAAAGAAGACGATAATATTAGTAATATATTGAAATTACACCTAATGCTTGGGGGAAACTTATACAAAAAAGGCCAACATTACGGAAAACCTGATAAAGGAAACGCCAACCATATTTTTTACTATCAAGGTGTAGGAACTTACGGCACATGGTGGTCAAAACTAATTAACTCAGGGATATCACCAGAAAAAGGCGATGTAAAATCAATACTGCGTAAAGCCTTGGATGACTTCAATGACGTATATAAACCTGGTGCTATCGTACTCGTTACTGGATTTTCACGTGGTGCTGCACTAGCTAGGCGCTTTATATCACAATTGGAACAAAACTCTTCGTCGATTGCACCTAATGCTGATCCTTTTGTTTTTTTAGTTGCATTTGATACTGTCGCAAGTATTGGATTACCCAATATGAGTAGCTCTGAACGACCAGATTATGATGTACTATTTGAAAGAGGTTTCACACTTTCCAGACTCGTTAAAAAGGCAACCCATTTAATTAGCCTTGACGACAAACGCAAAGCATTTCAACCTACTTTAATGAATCATGATGCTGAGCGTATATCAGAGATCTGGTTTGCTGGTGCTCACAGTGATGTAGGTGGCGGCTATTATCGAGATGGGCTATCGGACATAACACTTAACTTTGCAATAAATTGGCTAGAAAAACAAAGCCAAGAAGATGTCTTGCCAGAGATCGAATTAAACATTCCTAATTCCGAACAAATAAACGCAGCCTGTCCAGATAAATTAAAAAATACGATCGGTTTCGATGATCTAGCCCGAAACCCCAACCCACTAGGTAAAAACCACCAACAAGACCGATGGCCCGTAATTGATTGGTTAACCTTAGACGATAGAGTATTTTGTGTAATTGAAAATGATCAAATTTCAAAGGAAAAATACCCCACTTTACACAATAGTGTGCCATTAAGAATTTACAGGGATGCAAACTACAAGCCCAAATCACTTCTAAATGTTAAACATCAGGTTTGGTATGACTTCAACGATAGCATTAGCGCTGTTGGAATAGACAGACATATAGAGTTTTCACGCCAAAACTGGAAGCAACTAAAACTCAACACACCAATTACGGCCAATGTTTATGCCGCTGAAAAATTCAACCACACTGGAATATTACTTGAAAAAGGTCAATCATATAAAATAGAAGTTTCGAACGAACAAAAATGGCACGATGGCAATATTCCATGTGAACCAAATGGTTGGAATAGAGATGATGTCAAACTTGGGCTAAGTGAGCTACCGATAAAGTTTGCTGAATCTTTTAGGCGTGTTCCTGACGCCGATTGGTTTACCTTGTGTGTATGTACTGACACTAAAGATAGCAATGCTACTTCTATTGGATCTTCAGGTATTTTTGAAGTCAAATCACCTGGCGAACTTATCTTTTTTGCCAATGATTTAGACTCTAAATACGGTAACAACAGGGGCCGTTTATGTGTAAATATTACTTTAACCAAGGAGCCGAGTTAAGATACCCCCCCTACTTTGACCGAATGTACATCACTTCAATCGACCAAAGTAAAATACGTCAATTTAATAAATAGATACATGTGCACATATGTATCTATTTGTTTTCTTATGACTATTTTTGTTGATTTTTGTTAGAAACAAATTGTATTGTTAATAATTAAACAATGGGAAAGCTTATAGTTCGAGGAAGAACTATCCAGTGTTAAATTCGAGAAAAAGGAGAAAAATAGTGGGTACTTATAATGAGTTTTAAACTGATCGACAAAACAACGATTAAACACCTTTACCACCAACACTCTGATTTTAATCTTTTTATTAAAGACACTTAGGTCGTTCTATTTGTTTGTGCAAAAGTCGAGCAACACTAATAGCGTCATCCAATATTTGTTAAACAAGAATCGAAAAGCTTAAACCTAGGTAATTACAGAAACGATTAAACGATTAGACTTTCTCTGCCTTAGAGTTGTTATTTTCCATATAACAGTTTCATCAGGATTAACTGTTCGAATGGATGTTTTCCTTTAAGTGAATTATCTTGTTTGAACTGCCTCATTGCTTGCCAGATATCAGCAGTATCGTAGCCTTTTTTCTCCAGCTCGGTTTTAATTTGCCTAACTACTTCGGGATAAAAGCGTAGATTTATTCCTTCGCCTTTGATCTCAATAGTCTGCGCAGCCATTTTGATTTTGTTTACCTTAAAATAACGTGCGATTTGTGAGACAGCACTACCAACGGTAGCTTGTGGTTTTTTCTTACATTGTTGCAACAGTAACAGCATATAGGTATCTAATTGCTGCCAAGGCAGCAGATCAAAGGTTTCATTACTGAGCTCATTAAAGGCTGAGACATAGCCGGTGACATAGCCTGCGTATTGTTGCAAGACTGGGGCATCATTGGCTGCGGCGTCGAGGAACTGATTACAAGTCAAGGTGCCAACGCCTTTAACGGCAAAAGATCCCTTAAGATCTTTGGCACTCGCATCACAGCTAACGAAGAATAGAAAAAGAATAACTAAACCAGTAACAACAAATTTATACATCTTACAACCTATTAGTTACCTTACCAAGCGTCGGCGATTCAACAATAACAGTAAGCTAGTAAGCATTAGCAATATCACACTGGGCTCTGGTACAGGTTGAGCGTCGGTATCAAAGCTTGCTGATGTTGTTCCCAAGGCTCCTGCTAAATCCACAACAGAAAACAATACGCTATGCGGGCCAGCACCAAACGCGGTGAAAAGTTCGGCATTGGAGTATGCCTCTGTGCCGCTATTAAACAAACTGGCAAAGAAAGCGGTCGCATCTATAGCGCCATCAACTAGAGCAGTCAAATTAAGCAATTCAAAGCCGCCAATAAGGGCATTAACAGCTAAATCAACATCATCCGCACTAAAAGTGAAATCAAATCCTGTCGCGTTGGCGGTTGCACTGGCATTTACGGTGGGGATCGCATTGGCGTAACTTACACCCAAAGTATCGCTATCAGCTTTACCCGTCATTTGCTCGATGGCCGAAGCGGTCCAGCTGCTTGTATCTGTGGTATTGGTCAGTCCTGAATCAGCAATAGCTACGGCAATGCTGTCACCAGTTACGATTCCCGCTGGCGACCAGCTAAAATCAACAAAGTCTTCACCATCCCCTCGTGCAGCGCCGAGATCATTACTTTGGCTAACCAACGCAGTGGCAGTTTTAGTTAAAGTGGCGGCGTTGTAGACAATGTCAGGACCGGCATCAACCATTAATTCCACCGCCGTAACTAAGCCATTGGTATCTGACGCGGCGATGCCTGTACCTAAATTCAAAATTTGAGCGACCATATTGGTCGGTCCGCCAGGAGGAGCGGTATTAAACAATTCAATCAAGTTGTTACCTGCGCCAGCAAAATCACCTTCAAACTCAAGGCCGATAATATTGCCAACATCAGAGATATCAGAACCGTTAACAAAATTCAATGTCGGATTAGGTATAAATTGAGGAAAATGAGTGCCCTCGTTTTGGCTGTAAATTAACGGCGAACCGGCATCAAGTCCCTCCATCGGCACGAATATATCTAAGGAATTACCAGCATCATTCAGATTAATAGTTGACATCGTTACACCGGAAGGTACAAAAGCACTAGTTAACACATCGACACCCTGGGTCACTGTCGATGACAAGTCATAAGAAAAACGGACAACATAACGCTGGCCCGGTGACATGCCTGGTCCACCGTCCACCAATGGGTTACCACTGCCGACGGAATCCCAAGTACCGACATAAGTTACATCATTAATGATGGCTGCAGAGGCTAAGCCAGTAAAAAACATACCCATGATCAGTACAATTGCACTCAATGCTTTGGTAAGTTTCACTAAACTAAGCTTTATCTTTAACATATATTTCAACATACCAAGCATGGTTTTCTCCTAATTATTGTTTGCTTTGCCCGAGTGAATACCACTCAACTGGCAACATTTATGTTTTAAACAAGTTCAAAATTTGAGATTTAACACTTATCGTTTAAATGGCAATATTTACGCCACTAATGTTTTAGGTAATATTTTTAGTAAGTTAGCCAGTATTATATTTTCTTCATTACTACAGGTGTAAAAAAATCAGACAGCTTAGGCTTGCCATTCCATTCGCTGATAAAAACTTATTTCGCCAACCACCTTAAACCCCAAAGCAATATATAATTGCTTGGCGACATTCTCTGGTTCGACATGCAAAATCACTCTTTGGTGTTTTTGACGAGCTTCAGTTAATAGCTCAGTGATGAGTTTTCGTGCTAAACCTCGACGTCGATAAGGGTGAAGGATCGCAATATCCATTATGCACATTTCCTGTTCACGACGTTCAATATACAAACGCCCCACATCAAGGCCATGATATTCAATGATCAAATACTCCGCTTTTGGATAATGATGACGATAGTGCACATTCTGAGCATTAAACTGAAAGTTAAGAAATTCCGCCTTCTCGGCGTCACCCCAGTGACTGACCTGTTGCATTTCCTCAAAACGAGAATCACTGTATATCGCAACTAATAACGCAGTATCAACCTCCGCAGCGAGCCGCAAAGAAACGATAATTTCTTTATCGTTATCAATACTGTCAGGTTCCAACTTAGCAGCTGTATTCGCCAAGACTTCTGTTGCCATAACTTCTGCTACCATAAAAAGTTTCCCGCTTCCATGTATTGATACTCCAAACCACTAATACTAAGAGCGTGATGGATAGGTACCGACTAGCGCAATAACAAAGTTAAGCCCAAGAAAAGGTTGCATATTGTTGTGTGTGCTATTTCCACCGGTATCTCCAAGCGTCTCTGAAGCCATGCTCCCCATATTAGATGGAGCACCATAGATGGGAGCAGAACCAATGCCAACAGTAGTAGATGGCGTAGCTGTCGTTGTATTTTCAAAAGAGCGCAAAGTATGGGCATGTGATGGTAATTGAGTCTCATTGAGCGAAGCGGTAGATGCACCAATCCGTTCACCTAAACGTCGAGAAGTTAAGCCTGGCCCTCGCCCAGGATGCATCGGTGCACGCCCCTGTAAATTAGGTAATCCTGTTGTAGTACGACCATCACCACCATAGGTAGTGCCAATCAAGGAAAACAACGCGGTATTTTGAGCAACAGGTAATAACTGGCCGTTACAAAATGCCCAGCCACGGGGAGCAAAATTTCCGGCAAATATTTTTACTTCGGCAATAAATGGATCTGACATAATGTACTCCTTAAGTCCGGGACGGGTAGGTGCCAAAAAGCGCGACGATGAAATGAATGCACAAGGTTGGCATTAAGTTGCTATGAGCTTGACCTCCTCCTGTCGAAGTTATCGCAGCACTGTTCATGTCAACGGTTGTACCATCGCTATAAATGTACGCCCCTGAAGGGGTTGCCGCAGTATTGCTTATAGGACTAGTATCCCCGGCAGCTGCAGTCGATGAAGAAAACGCATGGCTATGGTTTGCAATTTCATTAGCTACCACTGTCACCTGCTCATCACCTGCTTTATGACCTATATTTCGTGGCGATTGGCCCGGCCCTGATCCTATATGAATAGGCACTCGTCCACGCAGCTCAGGTAAGCCAAAGGTGGTACGGCCATCACCACCATATTGGGTGCCAAACAAGCTAAACAAAGCGTCATTTTGTGAAATAGCTAACAATTGTCCATCACAAAACGCCCATCCCTGCGGAGCAAAATTTCCTGCGAACATTCTGATTTCACCAATAAAAGGTTCAGCCATGAGCAAATTCCTCTTTAATCATTTTAAATAGCCCTAAATTAATTTCGTGACGGAAACAGCCCTTGCAACGCAATAACAAAGTTCAAGGCTAAATAGGGTTGCATGTTTCCATGCCCCGCGTTGCCACCCGCATTAGATACCTGAGCCGGATTCAACGCTTGAGCCGATGTAGACGCATATGCACCATAAGGGGTAAGCGGCCGGCGGCCTCCAGCAGTTTTTGCTAATAGAGTATCTGAGCCAGAGCTAGAGGTTGCAGAGTCTGAGGTCGCGTTGACTACATGTGAGTGTGAGGGCATTTCGTCCGTGGTGAGGACATGATTCTCTTCACCACTTTTAGTCCCCCATGTTATCCCTTCACCCAGATGCACTGGCGTTCTGCCACGCAGCTCTGGCAAACCAAAACTGGTTCGGCCATCACCGCCAAACGTTGTACCCAATAACGAGTACAAGGATTGATTTTGATTAATAGGTAAGATCTGGCCATCGCACTGTGCCCAGCCTCTGGGTGGAAAATTGAATCCGACGATTTTGACTTCTGCCAGAAAGGGTTCGGACATGATAACTCTCCTTAACATTTTCTTTATGAAGGGCAATAGTCACTTACCCACCACTGCCTAAACTAATAATGACTATTGGTTGTTTCATAACAGCCATAACGGCACAGGACATCTAAATATACCGCGCGATTAGCATTCAAAATGTGTCCAGAATGCTTAAGTTAAGCTCAGCGATATATATTTAAAATCTGTCGAGTGCTACTCTCGCAAAATACTAAAAAGCGCCCGATAATATTTACCTTGAACTCGACCTTGAGAGGGCTCCAGATAAATTTTCATTGGCGATGTAGCAAAGTCATCAATTACATACATGCCCGCTGCTAAGCTATCAGTAGCCTCTGTTTCCCAAACCAACGAAAACTGCTCTAACCGAGCATCAGATCCCTCGTCATAGCTTTTTAGCAATTTAATATCAGTTAAATAGTTGCCATAGGTATCGTAAAGCGCCAGCCACTTATTACGTAACGGTTTGAATCGATCTTGCTCTGGTGTGCTAAGATTTTGCTCACGTGCAAATGCTTGGATAGAAACAGAGGGAGCAAATGCTGCTAGACCAATCAGCGAAACAGTACCGAAAATAAACTTTCTTCTTTGAACCATTGTTGAGCCCTCCCTTTTTCTACTATTTGAAAGAGAAAAAAACATTGCTCAAATAATGCATAATGCAAGCCAGATAAAATATTGTAATATTTTTTAGCTGGTTAACTTTATCCTACATTTTGAAGCTGGCATTTGTGTAAAGTTTTTCGACACCAAAATCGAATACTGCCACTAAGGTATAAAGAAGGGAAGTTTTACCTTTACGGCATTAACCAGTTAAGTTGCCAGCCTTGAGCAATCATATTTTTAGCTGTGGTTAATTCACATTTAACCGTAAATCCTGGTTTACTTTTAGGTGGTGGATAAAGAGGCCAATGCCAAGTTTGCCAATGGCAGCCTGGATAGACAGGATAGTTATCAAGTCGAATATCAGGGGAAAGATCCGCTTGAAAAAAGCCCATAAATCCTTGCAAGCGGCCTTCACTATGTAGAGTAAATTGGCAGTCAATTGAATTAGCACGAACCGATATTGGCGAGGTAAAATCAATGTTTTCAATCAGCTGAGGTATTGCCAGTTCCTTGGGCTGCGTAGCCAAAATACGCATTTCAGCTTCTTCACGGCAATTAAGCTGAGCAATATAACTCAAATCTAATCCCTGAAAGTCTTTGCGCCAAATTCCTCGGTATTCATCTGAATATTCTATGGGTACAAGGTAAGTTCGTAATTTTTGAGGTAAGCACCGACCACCGGGTTTTAAATGTTTACGGGTAAACTCATCAACACATTCAACGATATTTTCATCTGTACCGAAGTCTCCAATCAGTTCATTTATAATCAAATCTACTTCAACATCTAGGGTTACCTCTCTTGCATCTCCTTCAATTAAAGTTATGCGCTCAGCCATGTCATTACTGGCGATTACTTCCTTAGTAATAGCAACAACCTGAGGCCTATTTTCAACTGCATAGACGTGAGCTGCACCTGCCTGAATTGCCATCATTGCAAGCACGCCCATGCCAGTGCCGAGATCGGCAACAATATCACCGGGCTGGACAAGCTGATTTATCGCCCGACGATAACACTGCATGCGAAATTGATCAGCTAACATATCCTGATACAAGAACGCTGGATGATTGCTATGGGTTAAGGAAGTAGGCTGATCCATAAGTCTGTCCTTTTTATTTTAGTCATAATTAAATTCCGAAGCTTTTTTTATTCAGGCGTGCACGCAATTATCATCGCTATTCTCTTGCTAAAGTCGATCGGCTCATCTACAAGTAATAGTAGGATATAAAACAATAAGCGAAATAATTATGGCAGATATTAAATCAATGGAATTGAAGGAAATGACTATCTCAAACTTTAAATGTATGTTGAATCAAACATTTAACTGTTCATCGCCGATTAGTTGCGAGTTCGAACTCAGTGAGGTTTATGCACATGTAATGCAAGATGATCCGAGAGCCACACGTCCCCCTTTCTCCTTAATATTTAAAGCACCATCAAGTATTTCTCCCGAGCAAGGAATATATCAGTTGTCTCATGATGAAATGGGGGCTTTTGCTGTGTTTTTAGTTCCTGTCGAACAAATTAAAGGTAGTTTATTGTTTGAAGCCGCTTTTACCTAACCACTGTTGATTTGCACCATCATTCGTCACTAATTGTTAGGTTATTTCCATTCTGCGACTTTTGTGTGGTTGATACGGAAGCAATTCGGTACATATCACCATCATTTAGAGCGTCAATAGCTTCTATTAGTGTGGCTGAAGCCTACGTACTAAACAACGAACAAGCAAACAAACACGATCCTACGAAAGCAGTTTTTAAAAATTTAGTTTTCATTTGATATTCCTTTTATTCCATTTCTAATATTTACGGAAAGAGGCGCAATTATAATAATCCTTCATAATGATTAATTGGTCGAAATGATCGAAATGGTCGATGAACATCAACTATGCACCATTGTTAGTGGAGAGGTTAATGCTGACAATTACCACAATCGAGATATTAGGTTACACTCGACCAATAATTCCGATTATCCAGTCACCTAGTTTCCAGTGACTTGCCACTGCTATTTCAAACAACCCGCTATTTTGATTTTTGATCACAATGTGTCTGCTTTTTTTACACTCGTTATATAAGCGATTACTTGCTGGTTCATATCACATTGGTTTTATTGGTCGTTTTTTGTGCGGCACACTTTATGCTACAGCTTAAAAAACAACCTATCATAGTGTCATCCTAAATAAACTAGGTATCAAAATATTGCTAAAGATAATGGAAATGATATTTCGCTAAGGTATGAAGGAGGGTGACTTTAAGCCACATATAAACAAAATACAGTATTGAAGGGACTAAAATTCTGAGGACTTTTCAGGCAAGGCATCCCTATAAAATATCAGAGTTCAACTTTAGCGTAGCTAAATTTCTGCTTATAACAACCAATTCTAGAACAGGAATATTTAGTTCCGCATAATTAGTGGAGACGAAAATGTTTGATTTTAAGACTGTTTTACCTGTAATCACTGAATTTAGCATGGTGATAATCTTGGCGGCCTCAGTTCAAGCGCAAACACCGAGGACGGAAATCTTAAGTATACACTCTAATGGTGCGACTCAATCAGATGCGCATAGCCTCCGTCCGCAAATTAGTGGTGATGGTCGATTCGTGGCATTTGATAGTTGTGTTTTAACTGTACAAGATGGCCCTCGCGATACTAGTTGGGTTGGTAGCCCTTACCCTGCTAATTACGGCTCAGATGCGTCTACGCTTGTTGATGTTGGTACGGATACCAACGGCAGGTGTGATGTTTTTGTGCACGATCGCAATACAGGTCAGACGGAAATTGCATCTGTAGGTGAAGATGGAAATCAATCAAATTGGGAAAGTTACATTGGATTTGGTCAGGGGGCGCTTAGTGAAGATGGTCAACTTATTGTTTTCCATACACGAGGGGTGCTTAGTAAATCAACAGGTCCTGTTGATAACAATAATAGAAGAGATGTCTACTTACGCGATCGCTTAGACAATAAAATAGAATTAATCAGTATAAATACTGCTGGCGAAATTGGTGATTATGGCGGTCAAAACGGTGTTATCAGTCCTAATGGTCGGTACGTTGCTTTTACGTCTCAATCAACAAATTTTTCGACTCTTGTTTCTGGATTATCAATCACACAAGTCTATGTGCGCGATCGTCAACTAGACACAACGACCCTCATCACCATTGATGTTACCGGAACGACAATTGGTAACTCATCTAACTGGGCGGGTAGAGTTAACGATAACGGAGATGTTCTTATTCTGTCGAATTCATCAAATTTGACCACAAATGATACCGATACAAAACAAGATGTTTTTATGAGTCCACACAATGGTACGGGCATCTGGGGACCGATGGTGTTGGCAAGTGTCAATACTGCGGGTGACAAGGCGACAATCTATGGCGCAACCTTAGTCGGTTGTTCATTTCCATCCATGAGTGGGAGAGTTGAAGGAAAGGTTCGTGTCGTTTTCCACTGTGCTGGCAGTAACTTGAATGACAAGTATGGCATTCAAATTCCCGACACAAATGATCTACACGATATATTTTTGCGAGAAATTGATCTAACTAATGATAATAATTCAACCACTGAGCTGGTGAGTGTTAACAGTGCAGGAGAACCAACCTCGGATTATAATTCTATCGCATATTGGGTATTGAAAGCTTCTCAAAGTAATTCTACCCCGTCTATTAGTAATGATGGCAGATTTGTCACTTGGCATTCAGGCACTGATAATTTGATACCGCGCATAAATCCAGATGACAATACCGAAGACGTATACCTGCGAGATCTTGTGAATGGCACTACCGAAGTGATATCTATCAGCACCGCAGGTGACCGCGCTCTACAGGATAGTTCGGCAGAGTATGTTGATTGGAAGGGTTTTTTCCTTCCAACCAGTAGCCATGCCCGCCTCAGCGGCAATGGTAATATTATCGTTTTCAGTTCCTTTGCGGAAAACTTAGTTCCTACCTTTAACGGCGGCACTGGCGACAGCAATTGGGCCAGAGACACTTTTGTCCATGTGCGTGGACCTGAAGTGATAGACACCGATGGTGACGGGGTGTTTGATGATGTTGACGTCTGTCCAGCCGAAGACGCATCTGGATATGATAACGACGGTGATGGCTGTATCGACGATACCGATGGCGATGGTGTTTTTGATAATGTTGACGTTTGCCCCGCCGAAGACGCTTCAGGGCTAGATTTTAATGGCGATGGTTGTATTGATGACCCCACAGAAAATTCAAATGATCTAATTGATGATATAAAAGAGCTAATTGAAGGTCCCACAATAGACCTTAATAATGGTCAAATTAAATCATTGTTAAATGGACTTAATGACGTATTAAAAATGATCGACAAAGGAAATTTTAATGCGGTGATTGAAAAACTTAATACCTTCATTAGGAAAATAAATCATTTAGTAGATAAAGAAGAGTTGACGTTGGAGGAAGGTCAATCTTTGATTAGTGCCGCCGATGCGATCATCGCTGTATTGTTGGTCTAATATTGAAAGTTGGCGAGGGGGTCATCACCGCTCGCCTACTTT
>Ga0105358_10000732_pt1 | contig 16899 bp, 11 predicted proteins | sample GOMGulsemesocosm_5_FD_83509 | JGI IMG/M metagenome (GOLD analysis project Ga0105358, IMG submission 83509) | Methane-oxidizing microbial communities from mesocosms in the Gulf of Mexico - GOM15C Gulf of Mexico | ecosystem: Environmental > Aquatic > Marine > Cold seeps | place: Gulf of Mexico... | reverse complement strand
CCATCATAAATCCCTTTAATTTTAGTTGATAGTTTAACCATAGATCATAAAGTGATTAATTTCCACTTGAGTGGCTGTCCGTTATACTTTAGTTATACTTTGATAGAACTGAACACCAAATGTCATAAAAGTTCATTTTATTTTAAATTAATCAATTGTTTTTATTGAATATTTAGTGGGGATTGGTCAGACTCTGACCCTTTTGGTTGATGGATAGCCTGATAAATTATAAGCGGTTATTATGGTTTACTCACATTATGCAGGCTTCTTTTAAGGCCTTTAAATAAATTGTTTTTAGGATTAAACTCTATATTTTGTTCGCCTTCTGTTGGATTCAAGTAGTATGTAAAACGAACTGCACCATTGCTATAACCGAAGCGACTAAATTCGATATTTCCATGAATTTTGCCATATAAAGCATTCTCTACATCACCATTACTTCTTATGCGAAAATAATAATTTGTATTTTCTTTAAAAACTAAAGGCAAAGATTCATTTGGTCTTAAATATTTATGCTGTTTAAGCTCAGGTATATAGCCTGCCTTAGGGGCTTCATAATCTAGTTTGTATGCTGAACCTTGCTCTTTCCCAACTAAGACTGATTGAATTCCATCTAAAGGATCCGAGAAATTTAATGTTAAATATGCATCATAATCTTGTTTCGAACGAACATCTTTATCTAATCGAAAAAGAAAATCAGCTATTATGCCCTTACCATAAGGTGAAACCCAATCATGCTTCTTTAAATCGTAACCAACAAACACACCATTTTTAGGTATTTCAACCCACTCTGTATAATAAGCATACATAGCAATAGGCTTTTTAATTTTCTTCAACACCACTTTTAAAGTAGGGTTCCATGGTTGCCATTTTCTAAAGCCAAGTATTCCACTAACGCCTTTGAAGTCTCTAAATTTATGACCACTGCTATAATAACCTTCTGCACGAGCACTATAAACAAGATACGCTTGCGTCGACCCTATCCCGGTAAATACACCTTTTTCATCTGTTGTGCCTGTCACCCCGTAAGGCTGCCCTCCCCATCCTTCAGACTTAGGCTTCATAAAACTTAACCGAGCTTCAGCACCTTCAATAGGTATACCATTTTCGTCAACCACTAACAGAGTGTATTTTGCTGTTGGTAGTGCAAACACGCTGCACGACGCTATTAACAATAATATTATTATAAAATTTTTCATTTTAAATCTCCTTTTTCAACCCATAGGTCATAAAGTGTATACACATATCGGTAAGCAATATCTTTGGCATCACTATGCAACCAATTTTGGTCATCATCATCAAAACCTCGCTCTACCGGCCAATCTTTTTTAAAATCATTAGTATTCATATCGACACTATATATTGCTGTTACATCTTCACTTAATCCAGTACTCCCCGCCGCATGTGAAAGCGCGGGCACATAACGAGACAACAAGTGATTATGAAAGGTTATCGCTACTGCGCTACCATTAGCACCATATAAGTCTAACTCATCATTAGCACGCCTAAAAAATGGGCGTTCGCGTAGCTCTCCGTTGAGTTCATTGGCTGCATTAGGAAGGATCATATCAGATTGCGCACAAGATAAAATCCCAAGATACGAATCGTTAGCCCAATCATCACAGTTAAAGCCCCAACCACCAATACTGTTGCCCGCCATAAAGCGTGAGCCAAAATCTATTTGCCGACCTTTAAATTTTTCCTGAATAATCCATGCATTATCACCATAATCCTTGATAGCACCCCACGTGGTTGGTGCTTCTCCCTGACTATGCGCTAATACTTCGTCACCACTTGAATAAAATTGATGGACGTTAACCCTAGTAGTTACTAAGCCAAATTGATTTTGCCACGTTAATTTGTTTCGCCCATCGGTTAGTTCAAATAGCCTAAACCAGTCGGTCGACCATAAGCGTTGCTGATAAGGATGCCATTCTGGATGTGACATATCATTAAAACCATCATTATTAACATCACCCGCTAATTGTGAAGCAAGATAAGCTTCGGTTGCTACAGAGGGGTTGAGCATAAAATAGTTACTTGGCGTAAAGTTATGGTTTTGAATAGCTTCACTGATCACCATATTACCTAAGCTGTGCGCTACTATGGTTAAATCAGGCAAGGTAGATAATACGCCCTGTATTACCGTGGCAGTATTTAAAGCGCCTTCTACATTGCCCCAATAATTAAGTTTCGCAGGAAAACCAGCATTCCCAAGCCAAGTTACGCCAGTATAATAGGCATTACTGCCCGACTGGTATAACCGTTTGAATACTTCTGCATGCCAAGCTGTAGCGTTCTGTTCATCAACGTCAAAACCATGTAATAAAGCGATATTTTTATCTGCTTTAAATGATTTAGGCAATATATTCGCAAGCCCCTCCCTCGCGGTGGTTAAAGCAGTCACTACTGCGCCAATATCAAAATCATTATTTTCACCATCAGCAAATGCCGCCCCGCGAATATTCACCTGTGCATACATATCTTCAACTTCAACTAACTTAAGGGGTAGTTCAGCGGTTAAAATAACATGACCCGCTTTGTTTTTTATTTCCAGTATCAGTGGTTTGCTACTTTTCCCCCTAACCTCTGCCAATAAAACCCCTTGGTTGTTTTTCTTTTTAATTTGCTCAATAAAATCATTGGGGAGTTTAATGCCCTCACGGGTCACTGTATGGCTAGTTAAAGTATGGAGCTCAGCCGGAAGTTGCCAGCTCCCAACTAAGCCTTCAAGATTTCCTTTAATTACCTCTTTCAAATAATAATGACTATTATCTGTTGTCATTGAGCTATAAACAATATTTAGCGCGAAATCTTCATGTTTTAATATAAAGGTATACGCTTTGTTTTCAGGTATCAATTCAAAAAAATTATAAAAATTAATGGCGATAGGAAAAAAGTCTATTAAATCGCGTGTGCCATCTATACCCTTTGTGCCATAGTTATACTCACCTCTCCGATGACCTCTAGTACCAGGCACATCATTGCCGTCAGTTTCACTGTTATGATAATCGTTATCATCATTTAGCCAAAACACATACGGGTTATTAACACTCACATCATCTAAGGTTGGCTTAAACGGCTCATCTGTTGACGCAAAATCAATTTGTCCGTCACGGTTATAGTCAACACCAAACTCAACATGGAGTACAGTGTTATTCACACCATCAATGGAAGATACATCATCTTGTGCGAAGCTTGGTGCACGATAAAACAAAGCTAACACCAATAATAATAATGATGATGATAATGATAAGGGTAAGGATAATAATCCCCTGAACAAAAAAACATTTCGACAAGTGACTTTAGCTGCCTTTATCTTTATAAAACACATACTTATTTTAACTCCACTTTGATGACGGTATCGCCTACATTACTACTTGGAGAAATAGCTTCAATATAAAAAGTTTTCACTCTTGTCTCGCGCGCTTTAAAGCCAAAATCACTCAGCCGGTAAGCATGGTTTGGTTTAATATAATCACCTATCGCATCTTTGGTCGTATAATGTTCATTACTTCTGGCTTGGTCAGCATTTTTTACCCATACTCTGAGGGTGCCTTCCTCTGGCTGGTAGTACGACAAACCAGTAGCATCATCTGTTTTTTGGGTGATTTTTTTAGGATCGGAGCCTGAGTAGGTAAATACTAGCCTAGTTATATTCACATTAAGCCCTTTAGGTATTTCTACAATAAAAGGGATAAAGCTATGTTCATTGTCTCCGTAATCAAATTCAGCAAAATCAGGTACCTCGTTGCTGTTTACATCGCCATGATTTAACGCAAGTAACTTACCTGAGTATCCAGCTAAAAACTCAACTTCATCTTCAGCAGCCGAACGCTCAGGCAAGGCATTCAAATCATTATTATCTGAATCAACGTCAATATCGACAACAGAAAACGCCCATTCCCATAAAATGTTACTGGCATCATTATTGGCATACAGACGTATAGCTAAAAAGTCTACAGCGCTTAAATCGGCTATGTGAGCAAGATTACTAAAGGTGATAGTTTGGTTTTCACCAATAGTGACACGTTGCTCGTCTTCGCCCAGTGCTAGTACTAATTCTTGTGGGCCGTCTATAGGGGTTAGGCGGTCGCTGTTACTGCCAATTAAGGAGTACAGTGCGGTGATCAAGTCGTCGCCTGTGGCGATAGTTGGGTTGTCGCTGTTGAGTATGTTGGTGCTGGTTTGTGTGTTGTTAGCATCGGTGCCATCGGTAGTAATGGCGTTAATTTCTTGCATTGCTAAACCATACTGGCTGAACTGGTATTCTGGGCGGTAAGCCCAGCTGTAGGCAGGAAGTGGTTTGTTGGGTTTGTCGGTAATGTTTTCATCGGCGAGTAAGCCGCGATAGGCGTTGTATGCTAGCCAGGTACTGTCTTCATCGGGCAAGGGCACTAAAAAAGGCACTAATAGGTTGGGTCTGCTGTTGTAAGGGGGTTGGGTGCCTAGGGTGTCAAAGCTAGGGCAACTGCCACCACCATGACATTCTTGGTCTTTTGCTTTACCAATGACGTGTATATAGTAATGCTCGGCGGTGGTTAGGTTGCTGCCCACTTTAATTACTTGGGTTTTGCGCCCTGGGGCGATAGCAAAAGACGATAAGTCGTTACCTGCACCTACACCTTTTAGTTGGTTAGGCCCTACTACTTTAGCTAGGCGTCCGGTAAAACCATATTGCTCACCGTTGTCTAGACCAAGCTCTTCGGGTAATGGGGCGCCGTATTCGTCAAGCCATTGGGTATAAATGGTAATGGTTTTGTCACTGGTTAAGGCGGCGCCTTCTGCGCCAATGGTGTAGTTGCGTGTTTCACCTTGGCTAAGACCACTTTCAACATCGTATTTGCGCTCTGCCCATATTTTTAAATTAGGTGGTCTTAAGGCAATAGGGGGAGCTAATACGCTCAAATCACCTAAAAAATTACGCGTTAATGGCACTCTGGTTGTACCCATGTACCCTGTCGCGCGGTTAATGGCGACAATTTTAATGGTTTCGCCCTCGCGAATGTAGTCAGACGCTTTGTGCTGAAACGGCTCAGTTAGTTGGTTCGCGACTGCCCAGTCTTTATAACTTGCCTGACGATTGCCCGTACCGCCAATATTTAAATTCCAATCACGAGGGCCACGTAACATCGCGCGATAACTCACTAGTTGCTTTTTTTCATCAAGTTGTACGTCACCAACACGTACTTCACCTTCTTTTAAGCCGTTGCGCTCCATGATGAGTTGACCAGTAGACTCTCTAAAAAAGAGTAGGTCGGTATTGCGTAAATCGGCGCTGCTGATGCCTTTTAGTATACCCACTGACTCTATTCGTACTTCTTGGTCAAGTAGGCGTATTAAGTCGGGTGCTTGGTTTGCTTGGTTTGTTTCGCTTTGCTGACCTGTTTCGCTTTGCTTAGGCGCTTCAAAAAACAGTCCTTGTAAATCACCTGCTTCATTCGCTTCAAATTGCGCTTCTTTAACACCGTTTTCATTGGTTTTCATAACCAAGTGACCACGTACCACGCTGTCAGCTTGCCCATCACCATTAAAATCATAAAAGTGCTGTAACTTATCTGCCGCAGGCTCGGTAAAAGCGGTGTGTGTGGTTTCGCTAAGTGGTACATCAAAGCCCTGTGTGTTACTCATGTGCATAACACCCGTTAAAAACATAACATCGGCATATAAGTTACTTTGATAAGCGGGTGTCGACCTACTCGCTAATATACTCATAACACTAGGCACCAGAAGCGCAGGTACTAAATCAGCATAACAAGTGTCATAACCTGGTGTGCGTAAAAAATACGAGATTGCAGGGCTACCCAGGGGTAATAAGTTACTATAATAAAGCTCAGACCATACGTCCGTGGTAAATTCAAAACCGCCAACAGGGCAAGGGGGCATATGAAATGAGAAGGCATATTTGCCTTCGCTATTCGTTGCACTAGCACCCCCTATATAAGCGAACTCATCTACATTGACTTTTACTCCTGTTACAGGGCCAAAGACGGTTTCATTATTATCAACGTCCCCTGTACTTTTTCCTGTTGGTGCTTCATTAGCTTTACCAAAAAAAACAGTGCGATAACCAATATGCTTGGTTGATTGCGCTAAAACAATGCCGTTAGGGTTAACCACTAATGACACCGAGTTATTGTCGATATTGTTATGGTTATGGGCTAAATCAAAAGAGAAAGACATCAATACCAGTTGATTGGGTTCGGCTAATATGCGGTCACTTTGTCCTCTAACCAATACACTGTTGAACTGTCTGGCTAAGCTAGGGGTTGGAATAACGGTGGTATTATCAGCGGCGGTAAAGGTGGTAGATAAAAAAGCATCCCGCGACATTAGGTAAGCGCCTTTTGTGAGTGTTTCCTTGTATTGTAGTTGGTATATTTCAAGTCGCTGCTGCTCAGCAAAATAAGCAGCCGCTGACATAATTGACAACTCACTAACCGAGTGTCCGCCCACCGAAACAACCCCTGCCTCACTGCCATTGGTATTGTATTCTACTAAAATAGGCTCGTTTGTGTTTTCATCAAGCACAACTGCGCGCGTCATCACGTAACCATGTTTATTCCCTATATTAGGGGTATCGCCAACGTAAAGAGAAGGGCCTAAATAAGCAAAAACCGTGTTTGAGGTAAATAGGCAGAGAATAGCCCACAGTAGTGCGATTTGTGTGGTTACTGCTGCTTTGGTAGTGACTTTGGTAGTGACGTTGGCTTTTGTATAGCGTAAACGGGTAACTAAGCAGGTAATTAATTGGGTAACTAGTCGGTTCATCAATTGGCTCATCACGTGTGTTAACCCTCTTCCTGTAATGCAGCGTGTAGCTGTGCTTTTAATTGTTGTAGGGATAAATCACCTTGAGCAAAACTTTTTAAGGTAGGTGTTAGTGTAGGTAATACTTGCGCATAACCGATATAATCTAACGAGGTTAAATTAACCGCACCCTCGCTCACCACTTGATTGTTTTCAACACGCCCTACGCCTATGGGCTCTACCACCTGTTGCGCTAAGTTGTAACCTAACAACACCACATAAGGGTATGATTGAGCATTTAAGTAGTTGTAACTGTTCGAAAGGCTTGGGATGTTAAGGGTTAACTGAGCCTGCCCTTCTACCTCAATACCTTTAGGTTGAATACCGTATAACCATAATGGCATGGCTGATGGCCATAAGTTGACGCCTATATGCTCAAACGCTAAAAATTGCACATGAGCAGCACCATCCGTTCTACCTTGGTCAAAAAGCACTTGTGCTTGGCTTAAGTCAAGGGTTAAATCATGACCAACAAGTGTGTTTACTTCGCCACTGCGAATGGTTTGAAAGGCAATGTCGCGGCTTAATTCTTGTAAGGTAAAGCGTTTTAATTTGTTACCGTAGTTTCTTTGTATGCTGATGTTGGTGTTTACCATGCCCAGCTTAGGGTTGGTAAAGTGATGATTAATCATTAGCGCATACTGGCCACTAGCAATAACCTGCTCGCCACTTTCTTGATAACCAAAAGCAAAACCACCCTCGCCATTAGTGGTGGTTTTACGGTTCAGTTGAGGTATTTCAACTTCAATGCCTGCTAGCGGTTGGCCAAACTGATCTGCTACTGAGCCATTAATTAAGGTGGGTAGCTCTCAGAGCCTTTACTCTTCTATTAATTCATTGCCCTCTTTGATTTTCCTCATTGATTTTATTTATTCATCTTGACGATTAAAGTAAATACATTTAATCCTGACAAAGAAAACGATATACACCAATAAAAACAAGGCATATAATAAATGACATAGTCAATTTACTTTGTAGGCTCATTTTGTCTGTTTCCATTTTGATCACTAATAAGTTAGCTCGTATGAAGCGAGGTTTCCCTTTTTCAATTAATAAATTTTATTCTTTAGGTACTGTCACGTCTGTTCAAAAGGCAATGAGCCGTTTAGCAAAAGAAGGATTAATTATTCGTGTGGCAAAAGGTATATATTCCCGTCCTAAACCTTTAGCTAGTATTCCTTCTATTCACATTACTGCGAAAGCAGAAGATATTGCTAAAACTTGGGCGCAAACACATAAGTTTAAAATTTGCCCTCAAGGGTTTGAAGAAGCATATCGATTGGGTTTACAGTCTCAAGCCCCTGTAAAGTCCATTTTCTGGACAACAGGGCCAACACGAGAGTTTAAAATAGGTAATGAAATTATCAAAGTGAGGCACACGAGTGCCGTTAAATTACGTTGGTTAAATAAACCAGAAGGAACGTTATTTCGTGGTTTACTTACCCTTTCTCCAGAGCATACCTCCTTAGAATCTTTAAAAATAGCAATTAAGAGATTACATCTGACTACAAAAGAGGCTATTCATATTATTGATAAATTAAAGCGCTTTTCTTTATTAAAAAGATGGCAACCTAAATTGCAACAATTAGAGGCTAGCTTTTTATCATGAATATTTTTGATTTTTATACTGACAAAACTAAACATGATGAATTAGCTGAATTACTTACAATAGCATCACAGCGACATAAGTATGGATTAGCAGCCAACTTTTTAGAAAAAGATATTTGGGTAACTGAAATATTACGGTTACTTTATGATGAAAATTTATTAAGCGGTTGCTCTGTTGCTTTTAAAGGTGGGACTGCATTAAGTAAGTGCTGGGGAGTCATAGAAAGGTTTTCAGAAGATATTGATTTATCTATTCATTGGGCTGATTTATCAAGCCTTTTACCTGAAAATGAACAAGCTGCTTGGGAAAAAAGCATCCAGAGTAAAAACCAAAATAAAAAATTTCGTGATGAACAACAAAAACGATTAATAACATGGAGCAACAAACTCGTTAAAGCATTAAATGTTCGATTGTCTAAGTATCAAATTGAAGGACTTTATGCATCATTAGATCAAGAATCAAGTGGTGAAAAAATTGAAGTTTATTTTCCAAGAGTAGTAAAAGGAAATAATAACTATCAACTCGATTATATATTATTAGAATTTGGCGGTAGAAATAGAGGGAAACCAACTAAAACAATAGAGATTAACTGTTACTTAAACGATATTGAAGGCTTTGAATTTTTATCTTTACCAAAAGCACAGGTAAATGCTTATCAAAAAGATTTTATTCTTTGGGAGAAACTCACGGCATTACATCAGTTTTGTACTCAAGAAAAAGAGCCTAACCCAGATCGGTTAGCAAGACATTGGTACGATGTGGATTGCCTTATAAAAATGAAATTTGCTGATCCTTTAAATTCACACTATGCCATGCAGGCGGTTATTCAGATGAAAAAACATCGTTGGCCAAGTGCAGGAGTTAACTATGAGCAAATACTTAAAGGAAAAATAACACTAATACCTGGCTCGCAAAGGTTACAACAAATAGAATCAGATCATAACAATGCAATTTTAGCGGGTATGTTTTTTTCCTCAACAGAGCCTTTTAAAAATATCATTCACCGATTAGCAATAGCTGAAAAAACAATGAATCAGCACTTTAATAAAATCATGTAACTTCCTAACATACAATGAACACTTACTGCTTAATTCATCGTTATTAACACTTTATGGTGTCGAGGAAATCATTAAATTTTCGTCTGTCGATTGTAAAAATCTCGCTTTAACTAAATTATTTTCATAATCGAGAGAAAAAACAATATAACAGGCTTTGCCCAGTAAATTTTTATGAGGAATACTGCCAAAAACCCGACTATCCTCACTGTAGTCAATATTATCGCCAATGACTGCATAATGCTTAAAGGGTAATTTTTCACCTAAAAACTTATCACCTGCAACATAATTAATGCGCTTAATATAGGTTCGGTTTTGAAAGGGGCGCTTAAAAATAACAACCTCATTTTTTAAGCCTAAATTATCTTGATATTGCCATAAATCTACTAACACATAATCACCGGGGTATAGTGTTGGCATCATTGATTTACTGGGGATATGATAAATTCGATAACCTGAAAGGGTTGAGCTGTGATATAAAAATGAAGTAATAACAACGCTATTTATTAAGAGCCAAAAAATAAGGTAAATTGAATGCTGTTTGGGTTGAGTTATATGTTTTGACGCTACAAGCCAATCATACCAATAAATAAGATAAGTGAGCAGCAACAAGCCAACAAATACCATTAAACCTGAAGTGGTAGAAAACCAGCGCTGCATAATAAAAACAACACTGGTTAATAACATGATTGACGGGTATAAAATAGCGCGTTGAATACGCCTTTGCCAAACAATGCCTGCCCCTAAAAAAAAGATGGAAATAACTAACAAGATGAAATGGCTAACAATGTGAACGTTATACTTGGCTTTATTCACTCGTTATCATCTCACATTCGTCTTAGGTTAATTGAATATCTACAACAAACGCACTTTTTTTGTCACCCGCTTTTACTCTAGAACTAATTAAATTGCCCTCAACACGCTCTTTAATAACGCCAAGTGCTGATAATAATTCATCTTCATTCATTGCCAAAGGCTCTGCTTTAACTTGTAGCACTAATTCGCCATGATGTTTTTTATTAGTTTCGGTTGATGTACTATAGCTGCCGTGTTTAAACGCGGTTTCTTTTAGCGCGATAGTACTAAAACGAATAACGTCATCTAAATTATCGTGGTTTATGGTCACTTGATAAACGGCATCGCCTGTTGAGTTGGTTGTTAATTCAACCGTCATCGGTGGACGACTTTCTATTTCTGCTTCCACATATTTTTCTGAGTTTTCACCTTCAGTTAATACTAATATTGCGCCTTTCATGGTGTTGTCAAACGAATCAGCATGAGTCAGACTAAAATATACTTTATCTTCATGTATTACAGGATGACGAAAGTTGGTGGTATAGGGTAAGGGCACATGGGTTTGTTGTAACACTGTTTTCGCATCACCTGTACGTAATTGCACTAAACCATGTCGAGGGGAAACAACTAATAACTTGTCTTGATAAGGATAAACAAAATTTGCAGGTGGATAATCATCAGTCTCCACGTTTAACTCATGCTTAACTTGATGCAATATTTTACCGTTAGTCGCATCTAAAATCATAATATCGTCTTCAACACACACATACACTTTATCGCCACTTAAGTGTGAGCAATCAGGTGTTTTATTAACGATTTGTTGCCATGCCAGTTCGCCTGTTTCAGCGTGATAGGCGTTGATTTCGAATTCGCCTCTTGGAGGAGCTCTATTCTCTCCAAGATTAACAACAACAAGATCAAAAGCCTTACTGTATCTTGGTATATCAAGTGAATTAGGTGCTTTAGCAAAACATCGTTTTTTAGTTGAAAGCTTCCAGGATAAGTTCAGACTTTCATCATAGGCCAGGATTGAACTTTTTCCTGCTTCTCTTAAAATCAGATGATTTCCTGCTAAGCAAATTGATTCCTTTGCTTTATTCTCTACTTTTCCAATCAGGTTATGAGATAAATCATACTTCTCTAATCCTCTGACTTTATCCCCCTGCACTGACTGGATATTAAAAACACTGCCATTTAGCTCCGCGGTCTTATTTGAATAAAAATAAGGCTTTTTATTACCCGTAAGAGAGTGACTCTTTAAATCAAACTCTAGGCTATATGACTCATCATAATTTGAGAGCCAGATATTTTCCTTTGACAACATAACCGTGCTTGAGTCGGTATTCTCAAAAATCAATTCGGCGTTGAGGTCATAAATTGCGTTTGAATCATCAAGATAAAAACATCCACCAACATTCCTTAGGAACAATATATTTGAAAATTCTTTTATAAAAGCCATAAGCACCTATCTAAATCACAGCTTCAACAAAATTGTCAAGCTCTTCCAAAGCTTCCTCTAGAAACTCATCATTAAAATCTTTTACATCTATTCCTAAATGCCCCGACATTACCTCCCTTACATTGTTATCACTTTTCAGAATATCTGTCACACTACTTTTAAATGTGTCCACTGCTTCTTGGCTATCAAATTCCCAGCGATTACCTGTAAATCCTTTTCTCTGCCAATCAAGTAAATCCACCATTAACTGCTCGCCGTGTTTGGTCGTTCCCTTTAATGAGCGTTTTACCAAACTAGCAACATTCCCTGGTAGCCAAGCTTTACACTCAACATGAGTAATTTGGCCACCTAGCTCTTCGATATAATCATAAAGGCGACTTCTTAACGCTTTACCGCGAATCGTTACAGTGTGTTGAGCCTCAATACCTTTAATCGTTTTTCCTGCTTTTTGTGCTGCGTTAATTGCGATTAACTGAAATGCCGAGCCTTTGGCAATTCGGTTAGTTGTATGAGAAATCCCCTTCATTACATCTTCGATTCCCCTGCCATCGATCCCGTTACCATCAAGATCTTTTTTTGTTAATTTGGCAAGGTCGATTTCGCTAAGTGCTAACATCATGTCATCAATGCGTTTTAGGCTGTTTAAATAAGTTGAATGTCAATTTCAAAGTTGTTGATTTTATTACCTGCGGTAATATTTAACTTTTGTAGTGCGTGCTCTGTTATGGCTTTAATGGCATATAAGCTTTCATTAATTTCATCATCATTTTTATCCGTGATTAATGCTCTCTTATCTATCGTTACATGTACTTTGCCATTGTGTTTACGATCAGGTTTATTGGGTAAACCTATTCTACCTTTGTCATGGGCTAAATTTTTGATAATAATAATGCAGTAACGAATGACTTCATCAAGATCATGGTGCTTCATATCAAGAAAATATTCCTTTTCACCATTTCCTACTGTTTTACCTTTAAGTTTATGAGAGGGTCTAGGTTTTATGACTGCTTCAATTTCGTTAGGTTGATTCTCATCAAGGTCGATAAATACCACGCCTGAATTACGTGTGTTATGTGTAAAATCAGTAAATTCTACTTCCCACACCCAACGTGTTTCACTAAGTTTTACGGGTAATGATGTAGTACTAAAACAATAATTGCTTTTCTCAGGCAGAGTGATGGTTTGTTTAATGGTTTTATCAATTCGATTAATGATTAATACTTTGTTTTTAAATTGAAAGTTAACCAGTAAATCTTGCTCATTTAACGGGTACAAGTGACAGGGTATTTCATCCTCCTGCCAAAAAGGTTGCATATCCCAAATTATCTCACCGGTAGTTACATCCCTGATTTGTAAAAAATAATCACTGGCAATATAAACCTCACTGCCGTGTAAATCAGCATTGCGCGCGCAACAAGGTAACGTATCATGCCAAAGCGCTTCACCTGTATCAGCTGAAAAAGCACCGATATCCATGGGCGTGGGTTTCCTTTGATACCAGGCATTCTCGGGCATATTAATATAAATAACATTTTCATAACGCTCAGGAAAACAAGGTAGACCACGTAGCGCACTCCCGCTATATTTTAACGGTATTTGCCACACTTTATTTAGGTTGTCATCAAAACAACATAATGAGGCGTCTTCATAGTCACCACGTACGATAAAATTATTTTTATAAGGAATGACTTTATTGTAAGCACAAAATGGCACGCTTTTACTGGGACTAGATGACGTTAAAGTACCTAGTACCAAGTGATTATCATTTTCTCCTTGATAATCAACAGCCACATAATTTAATTGCTCTTGCTCAAGTAAAACACCTGTTAAATACCCTAGTTCAATCTGATGTACATCATCTAAAGGTGACTTATCTAAACTCAAGTACGTGTGTAAATCTTTATCTTGCTCTGTACTTGTTTGCCAAAAAAGCTCAAAGGCAGTAACTATTTCTTGCTCTTCCGTATCTTCATACAAACTATGCAGTGGCAACCATACCTCATTAACGTATTTGTAAACATAATTACGGGTTTGAAAAAACACTTCCTTTTGAAAATAATATGCCCAGCCTGTACTTTCAAATTCTTCAACTGCCACTTTATACATTATTCCACCACCAATATATTATTCGTTAACTTATTTCTAAAGGTAGATAAAATTTTCTTAACTTTTTTATCCAAACCACGCTTACTTGTTATTCTATACCAACCACTAATATGGGCTCTTAAATTCTTATCATTCTTCAACGCATTAGTCACAACTTCATCAACAGTATTTCTTACTGAGGCTACATCCATCCCATCAAACTTTTCAAACACAATCCGTATATCTTTACCTTCTACCATTTCCAACACATTGGTAAACATTTGTAGACCTTGTTGACCGTTTTTCTTCCCTTTCATATCGCGGATAAGGTTAGCACGTAAGTTTTCAGTGTTATAACTTTTAAGCTCTAAGATAGTATCGCCAAAAATATAATCTTCTCGCCCTGAGCGAACTGGCTTACCGTTAATTATTGATTTACGTGTTTTTTCAATCTGAGTTAAGTCACCTAAATCCTTAAGCCTATCAATTTCAGATTTTTGTATGCGCTTTAATACATTAATAGCATGAGCTGCACCTTTAGCAAACGAATTAGAGCGAGATAAGTCTCCTAATATTCGACTAAAACCCTCACCAGCATTTTTACCTGTTGGTATTAGAGTTAAGTCAAGCTCCGCAAAGTTTTTCATCATTTTTTCAATACGTTTGTCAGCAACAACCGTACCGCCCTTAACCCCCTGAGAAATATGCTTAAATTTACTCAGTTTTTCTATTGCGCCATGACCTTCTAATTTATGTATATTCATCATCGCCTGAATTGCTTCAGTTTTATAGGCATAAGCAGCAATGGCGCTGTTGTTGTCGATGGCTTTTCGTAAACCACCTATAGAATCTGACAATACAGCGCCAACATCATCTATGCCCTTGCTGGTTGAGTATTCTAGTAACTCCTTTAATATCAGCTTAAATCCGCTGGTTGCCGCATAGGCTTCATCAAATAAGTGTTCTGGTAACGGTGATTGATGTGCAGTAAGCTCAGCTTGCGCTGCATAACCTTTTAAATACTGTGTCCAGTTATCTAAATCAGTAGTGTTACGAATAGCACTGGCAAGTAGGTTACGTAAATCTTCGTCAATTGCAACGGTAGCAAACAACTCTAAGAACGGCAACATACCTTTTGATAGGTTTTCAAACCGCGTCCAGTCTCGGTCTTTTGCCGCGAGTGCTATTTCTTTAAACTTCGCGCCTAATACTTTTTTTGCAGGGAAAGCGTTAATTAATTTCATTGCTGGTTTTATTACGGCAATAATACCATTGAGTGTTACGCCAAACGGTGCTGCTGGTGACAACATTAAAGCATCAGAGCCTAAGCCCATGTACGCCAAGTATAAAATGGTTTCATCGTACTTGGGTGTACCATCCTTATTAAGCGTTTCGTGAGCATAGAACCATTCTTGAATTGCAATATCACGCGAATCACCAAAAGGAATAAAACCGACAACAATATCACCAATAACACCTGCTGTTGTGCTGGTGTCTCCCGTAATAACCCCTAAAGCGAATCCTTTGGTTGTATCTATACCCCACTTACCTGTTTCAACCAAGGCATACGATACGGCTTGTGCCTGAAAAACCACCTCGCCAATAAAGCTACTAAAAAAGTTATTCGCGTACGCTTGCGTAAATAAACTTTGGTTTTGCGCTGTTAGGTAACCCATTGGGCGAGTGCCTAGCTGGTTAGTACTGCTAATAACAACCGTTTCGGTAGCGCTCGTAAAAGTCACTTCCATTTCAAAACTACCATTAGGCAAGGTGGCTAATAAAGGGTAGTCCCAATCGGTCACTTTAAAATCATTGAGTAAACCTGAAAACGACTGCCCAATAACAATCGCTGTTGAGCCTGTAGTCGTTGTTACTAAATTACCTGACGCTGAGGTAGTAAATTTCTCCCCGTTGACTTCTAACATAAGTTCATTATTGTAATAACGAACCCCCACTGTATGCCAGTTATCAAGCGCAACAGCGTCTGACTCAACGACAAAAGTGCCGTCTTCTGTGGTTATTTGATATTGAAAATGGTTATTAGTGAGTAATTTTAATTGTTGTGACGTGGCGGTATAATCAACGATAGTTCCCTTCACGCTTGGTTTTATTTTTAAACCAAAACCAATATTGTTGCTTTTTTGTAGCGCTGCATGTTGCGGAACCGTTAACTTCGTATTGTTGTTAAAACTATAACTACCTTTAAAGCCATCAATACTTTCAGTATTGGCGATGACATTTTCAATTTCACCATTAATAACGCCATAAAAATCACCTACTCTGTTGTCGCTATAAACATGATTTAAGTTATACGATAGTAATGGCTCTATTGGTGGCGCAGCAACACTACCAATAGTGACTTTTTCTGTATCACCCACATTGCCCGTTAAGGTGAGTTTCGTTGAAACAACATAAGGTGCATTGAAAATATCACCATTGCCATCATCAATAGGCACATTACCGTTACTTGCTTGATCGCCCACTAGTACGGTTTCACTTAACATGAGTAAAGGGGTTTTATATTCCACTGTAAAAGGTTGTTGGGCAAATACAATATCTTCAAGCGTTGCGGTTAATAAGCCGTTGCCGTTAACAGAGCCAGCAGCTAACGTTGTTTGGGCTACACCATTTTGAATGGTGACATCGTGCGTGTTTAATGTACCTTTACTTGTGCGTAATGTTAACACTTTACCATTTAAATTATGACCTGGTGAACTTGCTGTGAACAACACTGTTTCTTTTGAGCGGGGCTCAATTGATGTAGGCATGCTAACGGTTATATTAATATCATCAACGATTATTTCCTTGGTAATTTCAACATCACCTGAATAAATATTGAGATTAATTAAACCCGCTTTATTACCCCCTTTAATGATTGCTTGTATTTTTCCATCAACCGTTAAGCCGACATAGTCAACCGTTACATCGTCTATATAATTAATACCAACACTGGTGCCATCTTCTACGGGTTGAGAGAACTGATCGTTAACGGGTGGTCATAAGCGTTGAACATTCTATAAAAAGCTTAGGTCGATTGCCAGTATTTAATGTTCAAGTTCAGTAATAAAATAAATTGAATAATTATG
>Ga0105358_10000724_pt1 | contig 16998 bp, 23 predicted proteins | sample GOMGulsemesocosm_5_FD_83509 | JGI IMG/M metagenome (GOLD analysis project Ga0105358, IMG submission 83509) | Methane-oxidizing microbial communities from mesocosms in the Gulf of Mexico - GOM15C Gulf of Mexico | ecosystem: Environmental > Aquatic > Marine > Cold seeps | place: Gulf of Mexico... | reverse complement strand
GAATATAGTTAAGTCCAGTTGCTACTCCTCTTTCTTTAAGTGCTCTAGCAAAAGCATCTCTATTTCTTGACACTTTTATAATAAATTGAGTGTAAATATGCTCATCTTTACAATCTAAAATTTCTATATGTTTAACACTTGATAATCTTTTTTTATAAAGATTTGCAATATCTTGTCTTCTTTTTATAAACTTATCTGTTTTATTAAGTTGTGCAAGTGCATAAGCAGCATCTAATTCAGATAAATCATATTTATGTCCAATATCAACTACATCATATACATAATCTAAGTTTCCATAACTATCATAAGTAGTTGTAAGTGCATGAGTTCTAAGTAATTTAGCTCTATTTGCTATTTCTTCATTATTTGTAACAATAACTCCAGATCTAGAAATTGCATATTTACTATTTGATGGATTTGTTGAGAAAATAGTCATATTTGCTCTTAAGTTTCCTACTCTTTTCCCTTTATACATAACACCAAGTGCTGATCTACAATCTTCAATTAAAATAATTCCATATTTCTCTGCTATATCATAAATTCTATCTAAATCAGGTGTTTGTCCCGCAACAAAAGTAATAATTGCACCTCTTAGTTTTTTTGATTCATTTGCAGCTAATGCTTTTTCAAACTTATCAACATCAATATTCATATCTTCCATATTAATATCAATAAATACAGGTTCAGCATCAAAATGTCTTACAACTTCTGGTAAATTAACAAATGAATTTACAGACATTAAAATTTTATCACCTCTTTTAAGTTTAATTGCGCTTAAGGCAAGATGAATAGCTGAAGTAGAGGTAGATGTTGCAACTGCATATTTAGAACCAATAAACTTAATCATCTTTTCTTCAAATTCAATGGCTTTTGAAAGATCATCTTTTGATTCTAAAACACTTCTAATTTGTGTTAACTCTTCACTATCTAAAGATGCTTTATATATAGCAATATCTCTTTTCATTATCTTAGCTCCACTTGATATTTGCAATTGTTGGTAATTTACCTTTAAAGGCATTTGATTTTATTCTATACTCTAACATATCAATTAATTTGTTTTCAAAACCTAAAGATATTAATTCTTCTTTAGGTTTCTTTTCTTCAACTAAAAGTTTTAAAGCATCATCCATTTGTTTATATGAATAGCCAAGTTCATCTTCATCACTTTGACCTTCCCATAAATCTGCACTTGGAGCTTTTGTAACAATTGAATCAACAACTCCTAAAACTTTTGCAAATTCAAACTCATCACTCTTATACATCTCTCCAATTGGGTTAATAGCACAAGCAATATCTCCAAAAATTGTTCCATAACCTAATAATAATTCACTCTTATTTGAAGTTCCAACTACTAAAGATTCTTCACGTGAAGATACATCATAAAGTACTGACATTCGCATTCTTGCAGAAAAGTTTCCAATTCTTAATTTATTTTCATCCATATTTTTAATAAAAGATTCAACCATTGGTGCAATTGAAATTATTTCATATTTAATATCAAATTTTTCACAAAGTTCTATTGCATGGTCCGTTGAGCTTTGAGAAGAAAATTGAGAAGGCATTAAAACACAATTTAACTTATCTCCAAAAACTTCTTTACAAAGTACTGCTACAATGGCAGAATCTAATCCACCTGATAATCCAACTGTTACTTTTTCTAAACCAGATTTTTCAACTTCTTTTTTTAAAAAATCTATTAATTGTATTTTTATATTTGGCCAATTCATCAATTATAATCCTTTTTATAATAATTATATCTCATCTTTTTTTGTTTTTTCATAAATCTCATCTAGATAATCAGAGGTAATAGATGATATATTATCTTTTCTACCATTTAATTGATTTACAATATCTACTAATTCTTCTTCTTGAAAGTATTCAAGATAATTAGGATTGATGTCAATTACTTCATTTTTATTAATTTTTAGTAACTCTTTTATTTGAATAATTAATTCTACTTTCATATTTTAATTCTTTACAAATTTATTTAAAATTTCTTCTAGATAAAGTTCCATTTTTTCGACACCTTGATCATGACTAGGACTAACACAAGATTTACAACATGTTCCTGCATCTGTTAATTCACCTATTTCTTCAATTGTAGAAGCATTTCTATCTTTTATTGCATGAATAATTTCACCAAGGCTTACATGCTTACAAGTGCAGACTTCAAATGAATGTTGGAATTGTCTAGACATTATACTCTCTCATTTTTAATTTCACTTAATATATCTTTACAATATATTTTCTTTTTCATTTTTCCATTATCACCTTCTTTAAAAATACAATGCCTACATTCTGTTCCAGCTGTAGTTAAATCCTGTATATCTCTAAGAGTTGGTTCATTTTTATCTTTTACGGCAAGAATAATTTGTTCAATAGAAATTTTTTTACAATTACACACTTCATAAGAAGTATCAAACCCTAACATTAATTTCCTCTATCTTTTTTAATTAATTCATAGGCTTCATTTATTTCTTGAAGTTTTATTGTGGCTTCATCAATTATATTTTGAGACTCACCACGTCCAGACATAATATCGGGGTGATATTGTTTTACTAATTTTCTATAATTTTTCTTAATAACATTATCATCATCACTAGAATTTGATTCTAGAATTTCATATGCTTTTTCTAAAGAAAGTGCATTCGAAGAAGCTTGATTTAAATAAAAAGCTTCAAATGTATTAATTATATTTTCAAAATCTTGTGTTTTAATTTTTAATGCATTTGAAATATCTTCTACAATCATTCTCTCTGCATTAGAAAATTCTTTATCAATAAATGCAAGATTTAATAAATATTCCATAATTTTAACACGTTTTGAATAATCAAACTTTGTAAGAGTGTATAAACTTTGACAAATTTCTAAAGTATTATCAAAACTCTTTTTTTCTTCTATATATAATACTTTTAACTTTTCTCGAACTTCTTCATTATTTTCAAAATGACTTGAAATATCATTAAATGTGTGTTTCAATAGTTCTGCTTCTAATTCACATACTTTTCCATCTGCTTTTGCAACTTTTGCCATTAATGCAATTAATAAACCTGCTTCATGATGTAATAAATCACCATCAAAATTTTCTTTTATTCTTAAATTAATATTTTGAAATTTTTCTGTCTTATAGTTTTTTGCAATTATATATAATATAAAACCAACTATTAGTAATACTACAATTTCCATATTCTTCCTTAATTTATTTAACTTATAACTATTTTTAATGATTTTATCAAAAAGTAAGTAAAACTACAATCTTGAAGAGTAAATTCATTCATAATTGGTTTATATATCAATGATATAATTAATTAAATTATTAAAGAGGATAAATTATGAAAAAGTTAATTATTATTCCATTACTAATACTCACTTCTTCACTTTTTGCAGATGCTAGTATTGGGTTAAGAATTCAAGTTCCAATTGGAAATAATATAAATATAGGTGTTGGATTTAGGGCTGATGACCATAGATACGATAAGAGATATAAAAATTTTGATTATAGAAGAAATGGGTATTATGATAATTATGGATACTATTTTGGATATTTTGACAATATAGGATATTTTTACAATAATATATTCTTTACTTACAATAATCTATATACATATAAAAATAGATTAAATCATAAAAGAAATTTTAGCCCAAAACATGTTCATTATAGACCTTATAAATATCATCTAGTAAATAATTGGAATAAATCTAGAAATTATAGAAAACATAATCAAACAATTTATGGTAAATATTATGATAGAAAACAAAATAGAAGGCATAAATAAAAAATCATACAAGTATTTATTTTTCATCCATTGGTATTTCCAGTTTATTTTTTTAAATATTAATTAATATTTTTGTTCAAATTAGATAAAATCTCTACTTTAAATATACATTGGAGTTATATAATGTTTGGAATGGGCTTTATGGAAATCTTTCTAATTGCAATTATTGCAATTATTGCACTTGGACCTGATAAATTACCTACGGCTATGGTAGAAGTAGCAAAGTTTTTAAAGAAATTTAAATCAGGTGTAGCTGATGCAAAATCAACTTTAGATAATGAATTAAATATTACAGAAATGAAAGAAGAAGCTAATAAGTTTAAAGCTCAAATAGAAGACACAAAAATGTCTATGACAATGGATTCAAAGGTCGACTTAGGACTTGATGATATTATGAAAGACGATACAAGACAAAAGAAACCAAAAATCAAAAAATCAAAAAAGAAAAAAGCTGAAAAGATTGAAAAAAATCCAGATAATAAAATTAAAGTTAATTTTGATGGTGAAAAAAAAGAGGATAATGATTAATGTTTGATGACTTAAAACCACATATTGCTGATTTGCGAAAAAGGTTGATGATTTCCGCATTATCAGTTATTTCAATGTTCTTTGTATGTTTTTTCTTCTACGAACCAATTTTAACTTGGATGATGGTTCCAGTTGAAGCTGTTCTTCCACCTGATTCTAAAATGGTAGCAGTTGAAATACAAGAAACATTTTTTACAGCACTAAAAGTTGCATTTTTCTCTGGATTTATTCTATCATTACCTGTAATTTTCTGGCAATTATGGCTATTTTTAGCACCTGGTCTTTATGATCATGAAAAAAAACTTGTATTTCCTTTCGTATTTTTTGCAACATTAATGTTTTTAATGGGTTCTTCATTTGCTTATTATGTTGTTGTACCTTATGGTTTTGAATTTCTTGTTAACTTTGGTTCTGCTGTAGTTACAATTTTACCAAGTATTGGTAAGTATGTAGGATTCTTCACAAAACTATTATTTGGTTTTGGTATTGCATTTGAATTACCAGTAATTACATTTTTCCTAGCAAAGATTGGACTTGTTGATGATAAAATGTTAAAAGATTTTTTTAAATATGCAATTGTTTTAATCTTTATTTTATCATCTCTTTTAACTCCACCTGATGTATTAACTCAATTTTTAATGGCAGGACCATTAATTATTCTTTATGGAGTATCAATTTATATTGCAAAAGTTTTTAATCCCGCACCAAAAGATGAAGAGGAAGAAGATTTTGATGACGAAGATGAGGATGAAGAAAAATCTGAAAATGAAGAAGAGAGAAAATAAAGTTATATGTTAGATCCTTTAAAAACTTCTAGCTATGATTACCTTTTACCAAAGGAACTCATAGCCTCAACACCAGTAAAACCAGCAGATAGTGCAAAGTTATTAGTTTATAATAGAGCTACTAAAACAATTACTCATTCAACATTTAAAAACTTAATGGATTACTTACCTGAAAATATATCTATTTTTTTAAACGATACAAAAGTTATAAAAGCAAGAATATTTGGTAAAAAGCAATCAGGTGGGAAAATAGAGTTATTACTAAATAAACCCTTATTTATGGATAGATATTTAGTAATGATTAGAGGAAAAGTAAATATTGGAATGATTTTATATTTTGAAAAAAATATTACAGTTAAAGTATTAGAGATAAATGATGATGGTACAAGAGTTGTTGAGTTTTATCAAAATGAACGAAAGCTTGACTTCTTAACACTAGTAGAAACTTTAAATAAAATTGGTCATTTACCGCTTCCACATTATATGAATAGAGAAGATAATGAAGAAGATAATACTAATTATCAAACGCTATTTGCTAAGAACTATGGAGCAGTAGCAGCTCCAACGGCATCATTACATTTTACAGAAGAATTATTACAAAAAATTAATAATAAATTTGATGTAAATTATTTAACACTTCATGTTGGAGCTGGAACATTTAAACCAGTTGATGCAGAAGATATTTTAAGTCATCCAATGCACAGTGAATATTTTGAGATAGGAATTGATGCAAAAGAGTCTTTAGATAAAGCATCTAAGGTTTTAGCCGTAGGTACAACCGTTACACGAACAATAGAATATTATGCAAGAAAAAATATGATTGCAGGAGAATGTGATTTATTTCTAAATCCAGCAAATGAACCTATAAAAGTTGATCATTTACTTACCAACTTTCACTTACCAAAGTCAACACTAATTATGCTAATTGCATCATTCGTAGGCTTAGAAAAAACACTTGAGATTTATGAGGAAGCTATAAAAGAAGAATATAGATTTTTCTCTTATGGTGATGGAATGTTAATAATATAAAGAGGAATTTTAAAGATGGCGTATTACGTACTATTTGATACAGAAACTACAGGTAATAAAGACGACGATAGAGTTATTCAATTTGGAGCAATGATTATTGACCAAAAGGGAAGAGTTGAAGCTTACGATGAATTTTGTAATACAGATGTTGGTATAAAAATTGAAGCAATGGAAGTACACAATATTACACCTGATATGATTGAAGGGAAAGTTACAGCAACACAAACAACTTTCTATAAAAAACTTGAAGAATTGAATACAAGTGAAAACTATATAATTGCTCATAATATTTCGTTTGATATGGGAATGATAAAAAAAGAAGGGTTTATAAACCACTATAAACAACTCGATACATTAAGATGTGCAAAACATCTATTTCCTGATCTTCCATATCATAGATTACAATACTTAAGATATGCATTAGATTTATATAAAACAGAAGCTGCTGAGGCTTCTAAGCATGGAATTACAATCAAAGCTCATGATGCAATTGGTGATGTACTTGTAATGAAGTTATTCCTATCAAAATTAGTTACAAAGTGTAGAGAGATATATCCAGATTATAATCCAATGGAAAAATTAGTTGAACTTACATCAACTCCTGTATATATAAAAACTTTTAAGTTTGGTAAACATAAAGGTAAAGATGTTGAAGCAGTTGCAAAAGAAGATTCTGGATACTTAAACTGGATGAGAACAAATATGGATTTAGATGAAGACTTAAAATATACTCTTGACAAAGTTCTAGGAAGTACAAACACTTACTAATATTTTTATTTACAGTTTCTAAACAATATTAGAATGGAATATTCCCTAATAAAATATTGAATTAGGAGGAGATAATTGGCAAAATATGAATAACATCCAAGAATCAGTAAATAAAATAAGAACTGTACTACAAAACTTAATTTGAGTTTTGTAGTACTTGAATTTAAGAAATCTTATTTCCCAATTAATCTCTTAAACATCTCCTCTGCTGCTTTTATGTCTTTTTCACTTGGCATAGAAGAACCAGTTTTACTACCAAATATATTTTCTAATTCTTTTAAAGCATCTTGTGAATTTACTTTTTTATTATCAACAGGAACAAATTGTTCTAAATCTAAAGCCTTATTAGTAAATTCTACAAAATCAATTTTTCATTATCATCATAAAATTCTATTAAGTGAGTAAATTCTTCTAGATAAACAACTTCTAAATTTTGTTCTTTTAGATATTGTACGTATACTTGATAATCAGTGATTATATACAAAACTTTATGTGTGAATTGGCGAAATATATCAAATGTCTCAAAAGTTAAAATTCTTTTCATTTATACCTTTTCATATATTAAAATTTTTATGTACAATATTAAATAATTTCAATTAAAGATACCAGGTTTAGGTCTTTATTTATATAAATTACAATGCAATTGTGAGAATAAATTCTCAAGAATTGGTTTCATTCTTGCAGCTACAGGATGAGTTGTTTGATTAGGAGATATATGGAAGTTTCAATAGCTATCAAAAGATATTTTTAACATACTTTAATTGTAAGAAGGGTTATATATAGTATTAAAAGGAAGTAAAGAGAGAAATCAATAAGTAGGTATAAATCTACTTATTGATAGAAAGATTACAGAATTGTAACGTTTTGAGCTTGAGGTCCTTTTTGACCTTCACCAATTTCAAAAGACACTTTTTGTCCTTCTTCAAGAGAAACTCTACCATAACCTGTGTTATTGATTTGTCTAAAGTGAACGAATACATCATCGCCCCCAGTCTCTTGTTGGATAAATCCAAAACCTTTTTCACTATTGAACCATTTTACAGTTCCGTTAACTTGTTCTGCCATTGTAAATTCCTTGTAAATGTAAATATACACTCTATTTCTAAAGTGGTCGAAAATAAAAAGCTTAATACTTTACTATGTTTCTGTTGAAAAAAGTATATCAAAAAAAGTTACAAATATCAAGAAAACCTACATTTTATAGCTAAAAATGACGATAATAATGCTCTTTATACACTAAAATCATATATTTTCAGTAATTTTCAATATTTCTTCATACTCTTTATTATTAAATCTTTCTTCAAACCAAGAAGGAAGTATTTGAGCTAAAAAAGGATAAGTTAAAAGCATATTACAAAATACATCATAAACACAAGAAGCATCTTCGCTTGCATATTTAACTTGGGTATCGCTTAACTTTGAATTTTCCCAGTTAGACCTAGAAATTCTTTTCGATTTTTGTAAATTTTTATTTAGAAAGAGTAATACACTTTTTTTTGCGCCAATATCATTAGGATATGCCATTTTTGATTTAAATAATGAACCAAAATCAATACAACATTTAGGTCTTATTCTAAATTCTTTGTATAAAGCTAAGTTATCCCCATCTAATCCAATTCCGACTTTTACAATATTTCTATTTGTTAATATATCTAGTAAAGGTTTTATATTTCTAATTAAATGAACTTGAAATAAATAACAATCTTTATCATTAGACATCTGTATAATAGCAATCCGACTTGGGGGAACACCCTTTTGGAAGATAGGTTTTTGCTCTGTATCAAATCCTAAAATTTTTGAATTGCATAAACTTAAAACTGCAGCATTTAAGCTTTTTTCATCTCTAATAATATGAACATTTTTATTTTTTAGCGTATAGTTAGGTAAGTTTTCATCTGTATATTTATTAATATTATCTAGTTTAGTAATAAAATCAAGTAATTTATATGTTTTTTCATCAAGAGATTCTGATATATTATCAAAAGCATTTGAAACAGCTTTTTCTAATTCTTCACCAGCTTTATCGCCACAAATCTTTTTTATTAAGTTAACTCTACTTTTATTTATAAATGATTCTGATATATCTATCTTCAAAAAATCTCCAGAAATTGTACTTTATTGGAATAATATCTAAAACTATGTAAAGAACAAGCTTATCTTCTGTTTTTATTAAAAAAATTCTTAAAAGAATAAACTAGTTGTTTATAAATCTTAATAAAAGCATGTGCTAATTCATGTAGTATTTTTTGTATAAGTACATCGATTATTGCTTCTTTTATTCTAAAAATTTAGGCATAAAAAAAGAGAGTTAACATTAGTTAAACTCCCTTTTTAAAATATTTTAGTTAAATAAACACTTATTTAACTTATCACTACACAGTGAATTAAATTATTATATTAGTTTGTAACAATACTAAAAATGTGAAACCTTCGTCATTTGCACCTCCGTATTATTTGATTACCTACATTATAACATCTTTTCAGATTAAAGTTAGCTTAATTTCAGTAGGTTTTATATAGAATCATAAAAAGGATTTAAATGTTTTTAAATACTATAAAAAAGATATTCGTTAAAGAAAAAATATTTGAGTGTATTGTCTGGGATGGGAAAACTATGAAATACCTAGACTTAAATCAAAAACAAATCGATGAAATCAATAATAACCTTGAATATAAAGACTGGACAGTTACCTTAAAAGATGAATGTTAAAAAGAAAGAACTTATTTTTATATTTTTAAGATAAAATCTTATTATGGAATTATTAGATAGAGATGAAAAAATTTACCTTTTAGAAGAAAATGATTTAAATTTTCCAAGTTTAGAGATGATGGATAATGACCTAGTTGCAATAGGTGGAGACTTCCATCCTCAAAGATTGATAAATGCTTATAGAAATGGTATTTTCCCGTGGTTCATTGATGAAAACAACCATATCCATTGGTATAGTCCAAACAAAAGGATGGTTCTATATCCAGAAGAATTTAAACTCTCAAAAAGTTTAAAAAAGAGTGTTAAAAACAAAGGTTTCATTATTAAATCAAATGAAAACTTTGAACAAGTAATAAAAAATTGTTCTAATATAAAAAGAAAACATGAAGATGAAACATGGATTAGTGATGAGTTTATAGAAGCATATACAAATCTTTTTGAATTAGGATACGCTTCTTCTATTGAGTGTTATTTAGAAAATGAGCTTGTAGGTGGATTATATGGGATATTAATTGATGATGTTTTTTGTGGTGAGAGTATGTTTGCAAAAGTAAATGATGCTTCAAAAGTAGCTTTTTATCATTTATGTCATCAAGCTAAAGAAAATGGTATAAAGATAATTGATTGTCAAGTTTATAATGATCACTTGGCCTCCTTAGGTGCCAAAGAAATTAATAGGAAAGAATACTTTGATATATTAAAGGTTTAAAATGAAAACTAAACATGATTTAGAGCAATTACATAACTTTATAGAACTTATGTCTGATTTAGTATTTGTTAAGAATATTAAGGGAGAATATACTCATGTTAATAATGCATTTTTAAAGTTTGTTAATAAAAAAAGAAAAGATATACTTTTTAAAACTGATTATGATTTATTTAATGAACAAGTTGCCACTAACTTTAGAAAAGATGATAATGAAATATTAAAAAATAAAATAGCTAGAAATGATATCAATGATAAAGTCATAGATGAGAATTATAGTATTGCTTATTTTATTACTTCAAAACAAATACTCTATGATTTAGAAGATAATGAAGTTGGTTTATTTTGTGTTGCTAGAGATATTACTATTAGAAAAGAATATGAATTAATATACCAAGATAATAAGCTCTTATTAGAATATATTGCAATACATAACAATTTAGAAAAAACATTAACAAAGATTATTTCTTTAGCAGAAGATAGAAATATAGATACTAAATGTTCTATTCTTTTACTAGATAAAAGTAAAAAATACTTAATTAAAGGTATTGCACCAAGCTTACCGAATTTTTATAATGATGCTATTGAGGGCATAGAAATTGGAGAAAAAGTAGGTTCATGTGGAAGTTCTGTTTATAAAAAGAAAAGAGTTGTTATTGAAAATATTGATACTCATGAAAATTGGCAACCTTATTTAGAGTTAACAAGAAAAGCAAACCTACATGCTTGTTGGTCAGAACCAATATTCTCTTCAAACAATGAAATTCTTGGAACTTTTGCAATATACAATAGCATTCATAAAGCACCTTCGGCATTTGAATTAAAACTTATCTTAGCATATTCAAACATGGCTTCTATTGCAATCCAAAAAGATGCTAATTATAAAAAAATTATTGAAAATGAATATCAACTTTCTCAATTATTTAATAATACACAAAGTGGATTAATATATATAAACAACCAAAGCAAAATAATAAAAGCAAATAAACGTTTTGCCGATATATTTGGATATACCTCAATAAAAGAAATAATAGGAAGGTATACAAAAGAATTTCATATATCAAAAGAGAAATACCTTACATTTGAAAAACAGTTTTTAAAAATATTAAGTTATAAAGAACCCTTTAACATAGAATATCAATTTAAGAAAAAAGATGGAAGTATAATTTGGTGTGAACTCTCAGGAAAATCTTTAGATAAAACTCTTCCTGTAGAATTATCAAAAGGTGTTTTATAGACTATTCCCTATATAATTTGGTTAAAAGATCAGAATGGCAAATTTATAACTTGTAATCATGAATTTGAAAAGTTTTCTGGAACTAAAAAAGAAAATATTATAGGAAAAACTGATTATGACTTACAAAATAAAAAAACTGCAGATAGATTTAGATTAAATGATAGTATAGCTATGAAGTCAAACTATCCTATAGTGACTGAAGAGTGGGTATTTCATGCATCAAGTAAAAGACGAGTTTTACTAGATATAACAAAAAAAGCAATGCATGATCATAAGGGAAAGATATTGGGAGTATTAGCGATTGGTCATGATGTAACAAAAAGAAAAGAAGAACTAGATGAGTTAGAAAAATTAAATAAACTAGCTAAATCATTAACAGATTCACAAGCTTCACTTTTATCTTTATTTGATAAAGGGGATTCGGTACTTTATAAATGGGAAAATGATTTTAATTTGGATGTAGCATACGTATCTACTAGTGTAATACGATTAGTAGGATATAGTAAAGAAGAATTTTTATCTAAAAAAGTTAACTATACTGACTGTATTCATCCAGATGATATAAAAAATGTAATAAAAGAGCTTAAAAATGCGATAAAAAATGATTTAGATTATTTTAAACATAAACCATATAGGGTTATTCATAAAAATGGTGATATAAAATGGATTTTAGATTATGGGACTGTAAAATAAACTGTGTAAACCCACCAGATTCTCTTTAACCACTTCGTATATTTTCCATAATCTCGCTGAAAAACATACGAAGTTAGGGATGAATCCCACTCCAATTTCTAACCTTTGAATTTTCCATTCGTTTTGTTTAGAAGTTCACTAAAATAGTTTAATTTTCTATTTCATTTCATCTTTAAATTTTTTTTGAAGTTTTGAAGTAAAGTAAGCAAGCATAATTACAACTATTGTAACAATGGCAAATCCAATTAACTCTGAAATTAAGTCATCCATACTAGAAAGGTATTACTGCATCTATAATTTCGCCAGTACCTGAGATACTATCTCCTACTATATCAGGGGTTACTGTATTTACAACTGCACCTGTAATTTTAAATGGTGCTGACACTACAGTTCCAACTATACAGCCCTGAATTGTTATTGTGATAAAACAAATAAATATTATTTGCAATAGTTTAGTTTTCATTTAATACCTTGTATTTTTTATAAGTATATCAAAAGATTATTAAGCCTATTTGTTTTCCTTAAATTTAACAGGTGATAAATTTCCTAAATAACTATGACTTCTTACTCTATTATAATAAAACTATTACCAATATTATTAAGTTATAAGTATGAATTTATATTACCACTCAAAACTATAAATATTGGTAATATAGGTGTTATGTTAGCGGATGCAAAATCTGTAAAAAGCTAAGCAATGCTAAATAGTATATATTTTTATTCATCAAAATAATTTTCCAATCTTTCTAAATCCATACCAGTAAAGAATAACACCTAAAAATAGTACTCCTCCAAAATATGGCAACAAATCAATAAAAGAAGTACCTCTAAAAAATATACTCTGACATCCTTCTATGTAGTAGCTTAAAGGAGCTAAGGCAGATAGATACTGAAGTAAAGGATGCATAGCATATATTGGTGTCCATGCCCCACTTAAAAATATAATTGGCATCATAATCACAATAGAGAGTTGAGATATTTGCATAATATTTTTTGAGACTGCTGCAATAAATAGACCAATACCAGCAGTGGTAGCAACATAAAAAAATGTGAGGATAAAAAAGTGTAAAAGGTTCCCGTTTATTGGAACATCTAAGGAGTGAAACAGAACTAGCCCTACACTTAAAACAACACCAATCATTATAATAATAATTTGCGAAAGTGATTTTGCTAAGATAATCATCTTGGGGTTAACTGGCATTAAAAGCATAATATCCCAAGTACCACTCTCTTTCTCTTTTACAAAAGCGATAGCGGTTAAAATAGTAGTAAGTAAGGTTATAACAGATAAAAGTTCACTAACACCCATAAAAATTTTTGTCTCGGCATTTTGATTGAAAAGTTTGTGCATTTTAAGCTCAACAGGGAGCTTTAAGTTATTGAACTTCATTACAATATTTTGAATATATCCTATTGCCATTAAACTTTGTGACGCTGTAGTAGAATCTATCAAAATATTTACAGTTGGATGTAGCTTTTTATAATAATTTTTTTCAAATTGTTCATCAAAAACCATTCCAACCATAATATTTTTATTATAAATTGCATCACTTAACTCTTTTTGTGATTTGTAAAATTTGGGAGTTTTAAATTCTGGAGAGTGTAGATTTGATAAAATTTTTTTACTGATTCCTCCAGCACTTTTATCTACAACTCCTAGTGCAACATTTTTTGCCTCTATCTCCACACCAGTTGCTGCCACATAGACCTCTGCTGTAAAAAAATATATAACTAAAATAACTAAACCAAAAGAGCGAAAAAAGCTTATTAACTCTTTTAATAATATGGTAATAAATATTTTCACTTTATCTCCTTTTTAAGGAATAGTAATCCTAATATAAATAATATAACTCCATAAGTAAATAAAAGCAATAGATATAAAATATTTGTAGATGAGCTAAACCCTTGCCCTATCAAAAAAGTATCATAAATAATATGATTATAATACATTACAGGGTAGATATGGGCAGTAATAAAAGCTTCTCCGCTCATGGAGCTAATAGGCATAATCATACCAGAGTACATAAAAGCAGGGATAATTGTAAGCATTAAAGTAACAATAATAGCGACAATTTGAGATGACGCAATTATGGATACTAACAAACCAAAACCTAGAGCTACAAAAACATAAAATTCACTTGCTAACCAAAAGAGGAAAAAACTTCCACGGAATGGCAAATCAAAGAGATAGGAGGCTACTAGAAAAACTATAAAAATATTTATTGAAACAAGAAAGAATATAGATGATAATTTGGCTACTAAAAACTCCCCTTTTGAAACACTTGAAGAGTAAAAGTTAAAAATAGTTCCCATCTCTTTCTCTTTTGCTATTATAAGTGCTGTTAAAATGGCGGGACTAATAAGCAATACCATACCAAGAAGTCCTGGAACTATCATCTCTTCATCTCTTAGAGCTTGATTAAAAAGATTTCTTGTATTTATATTTATCACTCCACTATCATCAATGTTAAAATCATTCGCTAAATCTAATATAACGCCTTGAATATAATTACTTATCGTAGTTGCACGGGAGGGAAAAGAGGCATCTGTAAAAACACCGATTTCAGTTTTGATTCCCTTCAGAGAGTTTTTCTCAAATGATGATGGGATGATTATAAGAGCGTCAATATTTGCCTTTTTAATCTCTCTCAAGCCATCTTTTTCACTTATGTTTTTCACCATTGTTGTAAAATATTTTGAGTGTTCAAACTTTAAAATCAATTTCCTTGATATTTGTGAATTATCATTATCAAGTATTAAGGTTCTCACTCCCGTAACTTGCATTTTTATACCGTAGCCAAACAATATTACAATTAAAAGAGGCATTAGATAAGGCATCGTTATCATTTTTGTTCTTATTAACTCTATCATCTCTTTTAGAAAATAAGCTTTTATAACTCTTAATCTCATCTGTAATACTCCAAAAAAATCTCCTCAAAACTTTTTGCATCTGGAAATTTTTTATAAAAATTATCAACTCTATCATCAGCAATTTTTTGTCCATCTTTTAGTAAAACAACTCTGTCACAAAACTCAGCTTCACTCATATAGTGAGTGGTAATCAGTATAGATATACCCCTTTTATTTTTCAACTCTTTTAAAAGTTCCCAAAATTGAGCCCTGGCAATTGCGTCAACTCCACTTGTAGGTTCATCAAGAAACAAAACTTTAGGTTCATGCAAAATTGAAACAGCTAAAGAAAACCTTTGATTTATTCCAAGTGGCAAACTCTTTGGCATCTCATCTAAGTACTGCTCAAATCCTAACTCTTTTGAGTAGCTATTAATAAGTTGTTTAGTTTTTTTAGTGTCAATTTTATGAATAGATGCAAAAAACATCATATTTTCCCTAACAGTCATATCATCATAAAGAGCAAAATGTTGGCTTACATAACCTATTTGAGATTTTAACTCATTTCTATCTTCACTATTTTTTATTTTTTTATCAAAAAGTTTTAACTCTCCCCCGTCAAGAGGCAGTAACCCTAAAAGCATTTTTATAAATGTAGTTTTCCCTGCTCCATTAGCGCCTAAAAGTCCTAAAATCTCACCACTTTTCAGTTTACAATCTACATCTTTATTTGCATAGAAATCACCGAATTTTTTCGTAACTTTACTTGCTTTCATCACAACAATATTTTCACCCATATTCTCTTTTGATATGGCTATTTGTAACTTTGGCAATAATTTGTCTTTTTTTAGAGCATTTACAAAAAATAGTGATTCTAGTGTTGGTTTTTGATGTTTAATCTCTAAATTTTCCAAGCAGTATGTAGTGTCAGATATACTAATATGTTTTTTATCTGTCTCTGTATTTTCATAAACAAAAGGTTTAATATCTTCTATAAGTTGACTAGAAGTTCCCTTTGCAATAATCTCACCCTCATCAAACAGTAAAATATTATCCATCTTTGAAGCTTCACCCATATATGCAGTACTAATTATCGAGATAGTATTAAACTCTTTTGCATTTTGTTTTAAAATCTCCCAAAGTTCAATCCTGCTTAATGGATCAACACCAGTAGTTGGTTCATCCAAAATCAAAAGTTTAGGACGGTGAAGCATAGTGCAAACTAGGGATAGTTTTTGCATCATACCTCCACTTAAATCGCCTGCTCGTCTATCTAAAAAATTTTCAAGTCCTGCCATTATTAGTAGATGCTCTTTGTACTCTAAAAACTCTTTATTAATTTTTATATCTCTAATATCTACAAAAAAATTGATATGCTCTTTTATAGTTAAAGTATCATATAAAACAAGTCCGATTCCTTGCGGCATATATCCAATATCGTGTTTGACTTTTTCTGCCTCTTTAGGTGACTTATAACTAAAGTCATTATAAATAATTTCACCATCAAACTTTATCACTCCAGCAATAGCATTTAAAGCTGAACTTTTTCCAGCTCCATCAGCTCCTATAAAACCAATAATTTCGCCATCGTTTACTTGAAAATTTAATTTCTTTATAGCTATCTTTTTTTTATGAGATACTGCTAGATTTTTTATTTCTAACATATTTAAATCTTTGGTATTTCACTTAATGATTGCGGTAATATTGTGCCATCAATTCCAATTATTCCAATAGCAGGAATTCCAAGCTTTAAAATAGGATTATATTTAATAGGTTTTAGATGAACTGCATATACTCTTTGAATTCTATCGCTTCTCACACTTACCTCTTTTGGTGTAAACTCTGCTTTTTGAGCTATTTGAATCACCTTAGCTTTTATAGGTTGATTGGGATATGAATCTAAAAATATAACAGCT
>Ga0105358_10000718_pt1 | contig 17040 bp, 17 predicted proteins | sample GOMGulsemesocosm_5_FD_83509 | JGI IMG/M metagenome (GOLD analysis project Ga0105358, IMG submission 83509) | Methane-oxidizing microbial communities from mesocosms in the Gulf of Mexico - GOM15C Gulf of Mexico | ecosystem: Environmental > Aquatic > Marine > Cold seeps | place: Gulf of Mexico... | reverse complement strand
TCAACCGTGCTAAACAGCGCTTAACTGAATTAGAGAGTGCGCAAGCACCATCAGTTTTACCTGAACAACCATCAAGCTTTGAACAGTTAACTTTAGTTGCTGACGATCATCCAGCATTAGATGCATTACGCAATATTGATGTAAACGATATGACACCAAAACAAGCATTAGATTTATTATTTGAATTGAAAGCAAAGCTTTAAGTTAGGCTTGTACAATAAAAAAGGCTATGAAGTTATACTTTATAGCCTTTAGTTTTTTATCGTAGCGCTTTTATCGATAAATAAAATTTTATTTTTTCATTTATGAAATTTCAAATATAGCCTCTATTGATAAGTTTTGTTGACTTAAAATATCACGAAGTCGCTTTAATGCTTCCACTTGAATTTGACGAACACGCTCTCGGGTTAAACCTATTTCACGGCCTACATCTTCAAGTGTTGCCGCTTCATAGCCCATTAAGCCAAAACGCCTAGCCAATACTTCTCTTTGTTTAGAGTTTAATTCATTTAGCCAACTTATAATATTATTACTCATGTCCTCTGATTGTAAATTACCTTCAGGTCCATCACTTTTTTCATCAGCGATAACATCAAGTAATGCTTTATCTGAATCCCCCCCAAAAGGAGTATCAACCGAGGTAATACGTTCATTTAAGCGCAGCATTTTGTTTACATCAGCAACGGGTCTATCTAGAGTACAAGCAATATCTTCTGCTGTTGGTTCATGATCGAGTTTCTGGACAAGTTCGCGCGAGGTACGCAAATAAATATTTAATTCTTTGACTACATGGATAGGTAAACGAATGGTGCGAGTTTGATTCATTATCGCTCGCTCGATGGTTTGACGAATCCACCAAGTGGCGTAGGTTGAAAAACGGAAACCTCGTTCAGGATCGAACTTCTCTACTGCACGGATTAAGCCTAGGTTACCTTCTTCGATTAAATCAAGTAAAGGTAAACCACGATTGTTATATCGTCTAGCAATTTTAACCACTAAACGTAAATTGCTAACAATCATACGTTTTCGTGAGGCTTCATCTCCTTTTAGAGCCAAACGTGAAAAGTAAACTTCTTCTTCTGCGCTTAGTAACGGTGAAAAGCCAATTTCACTTAAATAAATTTGAGTGGCATCTAAATTTGATGATACTTCTTCTTTACCTTTCAGTACTGCGGTTTTTTTTTCTTGTTTTACCATGCTCTTCTCCCATAAGTAGCAAAGTTGCATTAATTATTAAATATTCACACTATCTCCAGTTCTTTTTGTTATTTGGTATTCTCAAGCTTTCTATTTTTAAGCTAAATACACTTATTATTGTTTTGGTAGGTACTTTAATGGGTCAACTGACTTACCGCGAAAGCGAACTTCAAAGTGAAGCATTACTCTTTGCGCATCGGTATTTCCCATTTTCGCGATAACATCACCAGACTTAATCTGTTGCTGTTCTTTTACTAAGATCTTGTCATTATGAGCATAGGCACTAAGATAATCATCATTATGTTTGATAATAATTAACTTACCATATCCTCTCAACGCACTACCCGCGTAAACTACTTTGCCATTTGCCGCTGCGCTAATATTAGTACCACGACGTCCTGCGATGTCTATCCCTTTATTACCTTGTACTTTAGAAGAAAATCTCGAAATAATCTTACCTTTAACTGGCCATCGCCAGCGACGAACTTTTTGTGAGAAACTGGTCTTTGGTATATTACTTCGTACTACTTTAGTACCGCTTACATTTTCACCATACGCTTGCTTTTTAGAAGATGCAATAGTATTTTTCACCACATTAACACTGGTCCGACTAGAGCTTTTAGTCTGGTTTTTGCTCGAATGCTTGCTACTGCTAGCTTTCGAACTTTTTCCTTTGTTTTTAGAGACTAAAAATAATTTTTGTCCTGAATAAATATTATAAGGTGGTCGAATATTATTCAATTTAGCTATTTGGCGTACGTCAGAGTTTGCTCGCCAAGCAATAGAATATAACGTCTCGCCTTGGCGTACCGTGTATTCATTAGTGTTAATACTGTTTTTAGCGCTATTTTTTAACGGTGTGCTGCCATAAGCGGTAACAACAGGGGCAGGCTTGTTTCTAGATGAACAAGCGATTAGGTTGATTGAAATAAGAACAAAGCAGAGCACTTTTAAAAATAAAAGTAGAGTATAACTAGTGTGACTCGGATTAAACCTACTAGTTATACGAGTGCTAAAGTCATTTATGTGTTGAGTTACCATTATAGAAAAGAAGTAAATCTGATTAACGTAAAAAGAAGTAAGCAATGATAATCAAGCAAACGAATCCCCAGCCCAAAACATCAATCCATTTACGCAAGTTTTTCTCCATAGCACTACCACCCCACTGAATAAGTCCAGCGACAAGGAAAAACCTTAATCCTCGCCCAATTGCTGACGCTAATAGAAAAGGGATAAAAGCCATCTGTAAAAAACCAGCACTTACGGTAAATAGTTTGTAAGGTATTGGCGAAAAACCAGCAATAAATACTACCCATACACCCCATTCATTAAACCAATTCATTGCTGTATCTAAACGATGTTGATAGCCAAACTCAGTAATTAATGGCTGTATCCATGGTTCAAACATCAAATAACCTAATATATAACCAACACTGCCACCCAGAATTGAAGAGATGGTAGTTAAGCTAGCAAGTCGCCATGCTTTTTCAGGCTTAGCTAAAACCATAGGTGCAAGTAGTACATCGGGTGGAATAGGGAAAAAAACTGATTCCGCAAATGTTAATAGCGCGAGCATTCTAGGAGCAAATTTGTGTTCAGCCCATTTTAGCGTCCATTCATAAATAGCAGAGAACAGCTTCATTATAATAAATCTCCGGGTACTAATGGCACAAAACGCACGGCTTCTACTTGCTGCTCACTATAATTGTCACCAATACGAGTAATTATTTTCAAAATTTGTGTTTGCTCCCCGACAGGAATGACTAAACGCCCACCATCAACAAGTTGATCTAATAGTGCTTGTGGTACGCTTGCGGCCCCTGCAGTAACTATAATGGCATCAAATGGTGCTTTACTTACCCAGCCTTTCCAACCATCACCATGTTTCATAGAAATATTATGTAGGTCCATCGCGCGCAAACAGCGCTTTGCTTGAAACTGTAATGCTTTAATGCGCTCAACTGAGTAAACCTTATCGGTAATTTGCGCTAGAATTGAGGTTTGATAACCTGAACCAGTACCAATTTCAAGGATACTGTTTGATTTATCACCTTCTTTCCCTAGTAATAATTCTGACATTTTAGCCACAATATATGGTTGTGAAATAGTTTGCCCCTGCCCTATTGGTAAAGCGGTATTGTCATAGGCTTTGTGAGCCAAGATTTCAGGGATAAAAATATGCCTAGGTGAGTTAGCTATCGCTTGTAAAACCTTGGGGTTAGTTATTCCCTCAGTTTGTAGTTTTTGTGCGAGTAATTCACCACTGCGTTTTGATTTTCCACTCGCTCGACTTTTCATGGTATTACTTATCATAACGTTACTTCACTAATCCATTCTGCCATACTATTTATACTATTGTGTGCTGTCATATCGACCGTCAATGGTGTAACTGAAACATAATTGTTTGCTACTGCATGAAAATCAGTCCCCTCACCACCATCTAACTCCGCGCCTAAACGACCATACCAATAAATATCTCGTTGCCAAGGGTCTTGCATTTTTTTCATCATTTCAGCCTTATGGCGGTGACCAAGGCGAGTAACCTTTATGCCTTTTATTTCAGATAGCGCCACATCAGGAACATTAATATTGAGAATTTGATTTGCCGCTAATGGGTGCTGCTGAATACGCTTTATTATTTTAGCCGTAATAACGGCTGCCGTTTGATAATACTGTTCGTGTCTACCAAGCAGTGATATAGCAATTGCAGGTATCCCCATATGCCGCCCTTCAGTAGCAGCAGCAACAGTACCTGAATATAAAGTGTCATCACCTAAATTAGGACCTTTGTTAATGCCCGCAACCACTAAATCAGGTGTTGATGACACTAATTGACTAACACCTAAATGAACTGCATCAGTTGGTGTACCATTTACCGAAATAAAACCATTTTCCAATGTCTGCGCACGCAACGGGTTAAGTAAGGTAAGTGAATTACTGGCACCACTGCAATTTCGGTCTGGGGCAACAACAGTAACGTTAAAGTGCTTAGCCAACTCTTGATGGAGTACCCTAATACCTAAAGCATGCACGCCATCATCATTGCTTAATAATAAATTCATTTGAAGATCCTAGCTTTGCACTCTTTGCGTGCCATCTTGGTAATCTATCAGCTCTCGCAATACCGTAGTTGCATAGGAGCCAGCAGGTAATATAAAGTTAATTTTAACTGACGATAGTGCGTTATCACTTTCTTGTTCATTCTCTAAGACTTTAATATCCGCTTTTTGTACGATTAAACGAATACGACGACGCTCTTGTTTTAAACCAAAGCGTGGTAAACCTTGAGCAAATTCAGTATATTTTTCGCTTACATTTTCCTCAATAACTTTAGGGTTAGCGGTGGTCATCAGTTCACCTGATCCCCACATCGTTGCGGTGATATCAACATCTTTCTCAATGAAACGTTGCACAATAGCGTCATCTACGTCATCGAGGTGAAATACTGATTGAGTACCAGCTAGCATTAATACATCGCCCTGCTGTAATTTATTGAATGTATTTTGCCCAATACGCTCACTGATAATATCATTAAAAATACACGACCTGGCTGCAGATAAATACATGCCGCGCTTCTTTTTATCTTTAACTTTAGTGCCTGAGAACAGCGCTAAGGCTTTATCAATATTACCGCCATCGATACCAAAACGTTGCTCTCCAAAATAGTTAGGCACACCTTGTTCTACTATATCATTCCATCGGTTATGGAGGGCTTGAAGATTAGTAACATTACGTAAAATTAATTCAAAACGATTACCCGTTAAGGCACCAGTACGTAACTTTTTATTATGTCTAGCATATTCAAGTACTTCAACACCTTCAATAGCTAGGTCTTGTAAGTCATAAACCTGCTTACCTGGTACATGCACACCAAACCATTGTTCGGTCACGGCAAAGCGATCTTTTAAACCCGCATAAGATACTAGCTGCTCTTTTACTTTAAAATATTTCGCAAGCTCTCTGGCAACAAACACAGTATTAGCGCCTGTTTTTCTGATATAAATAAATAAGTGCTCCCCTTCACCAATTGGTGCAAAAGGCAGTTGCTCAAATACTTTAAAGTCGCTTTTTTGGCTACGCAGTAGCCCTGATGATTCTGGTTTACCATGTAAATAAGTAAGTTCTGGTAACATTATGTTTCTCTAGTTAATCTTGTGGCATTAAAAGGTAAACTACACACTCTACAACTTTTGCATTGGGGGTATTTCTTGGATTTTAGCTGTTAATAACACCACACAATGCACAGCCACCCCTTCTTTTCTACCGGTGTAACCTAGCTTTTCTGTTGTGGTCGCTTTAACATTAATCTGTTCTATATCGCACAGTAAATCTTCACTTAAACAAGTACGCATAGCAGTTAAGTGCGGTGACATTTTGGGTGCTTGCGCTACGATGGTTATATCACCATTGCCAATTTGATAACCTTTATCTGTCATTAGGCCTACAACATGACGTAACAAAATTCGGCTTGATATATTTTCATACTGATCATCATTGTCTGGAAAGTGATTACCAATATCACCTAAACAGAGCGCGCCTAGAATCGCATCACAAAGCGCATGAATAGCGACATCACCATCAGAATGTGCAATAAAGCCTTGTTCATATGGTACGGAAACACCCGCTAATATTAGTGGCCCATTTCCACCAAATTTATGTACATCAAAACCATGCCCTATTCGCATTATTTATCCTATTTGTTATTTATCCTATTTGTTATTTATACTATTGTTGGTTTGGCTTTTATTGCTCTAACTTTTGTTGCTCTAAGTAAAAAGTCGCTAAGGCTAAATCTTCAGGGCGCGTTATTTTGATATTATCGCGACGCCCTAAAACGAGTAAGCTAGGTAAACCCGCTAATTCAATAGCCGATGATTCATCAGTAATTTCTTTACCCTGTTCTAGCGCTTGCTCTATCGCTTGTTTTAGCTCAACTGTTTTATACATTTGTGGAGTAAAAGCATGCCATAAATTACTACGATCTACCGTGCTACCAACAATACTTGGGCGCTCTTGACTGTTCTGCTTCATGGTATCGACTACTTGTGCAGCTAATAAACCACCACAATTATTCGCGATACATTGTTCAATAAGTTTATCTATATCGTCATGAGTAACGCAAGGTCGAGCAGCATCATGTACCAACACCCAAGGATACCTTTCAACATCAATAGTGTGTAAGCCATTTAATACTGAGTCTACTCGTTCTCTTCCACCGGAAACTCTAATGATATTGGTATTATTAGCTAATCCAGTTTGTGGAAAGTACTCATCCTCATCACTAAGCACTATAATAATTTTAGATATTTTAGAGTGACCTAGTAAAAGATTAATCGTGTGAGTTAAAATACTCTGGTTATTAATTTCTAGGTATTGCTTAGGACACGACGCTAACATCCGCTTACCTACGCCAGCAGCTGGAACAATTACTACAAAAGACGTTTCGTCTTGCGCTTGCTTAATCACGACTACGGGGTCCCTTTGCTCTGCGATGCTTCATTCATTGAGTTTTACTCGGAATAAGACGAAAAAAAGTTTCGTTTTCTTTGATCATACCTAATTCATTTCGCGCACGCTCTTCAATTGCTTCGGTACCTAACTTTAAGTCATCAGTATCAGCATAAAGTAATTTATTTCGCTGTTTTAATTTTTCATTGGCTTGTTGCTGACGAATAACATCTTCTTGTAAGGCTAAATAATCGGGCACACTATTTTTACCAAACCAAAGTCGGTATTGTAATAAACCAAAAAAAATCAGCAAAAGTAGCGTGAATGCTCGCATGGTTACCTAGAAACAAGGACAAAAATGATTATATATTGGCACCATTATATAAGGCTTCAACAGCGTGTAAATGTTTATATACCCAAGTTACTTCAAAATGCAGAATTCAACTGGAATTAGAAACGTCTTTAGGCAAGGCATTGATTGAAGAGAATGGTTACTCCCTTCTCAAAATCAATAACGCAGACTAAAACGTTTCTAAACCAGCCCTACGGGGATGTCTGAGCAAAACATGTTCATCGTTACATCTGTTTTTAAGGGAACAACCCTTAATAAAAAGATGCGCCTTGGTCATGATTCGATCAGATATCCTGAAACTCGTATTTTGAAGTGGCTTGGGTATATGATCTGATTGAATAGTTATAAAGTTAAAGGTCGCTTGAAGTTTTTCCAATCGATGGCACAAGAAATTAATAATTCACGTAAACTTGGCATAATTGGTCTTAATTTAGTGGTATTCATCAGACCTTGCCAACGATGCCCAGCACAAGCAGCAAGCATCACTTTTTTAGTCGGCTTTAACAAACGAATGGATGGTTCAACGTTAATATCTATCAACGAAAACCAGCCTGAGACATTAGTACGAATCCGTTTTTTTTCTATATCAATTCGATCAAGACTGTCTAAAACAATATGATCAGCTTTTAAGATCGGGACGATTAAACCTAATGATGTTTTTTTAGTTTGTTTGATTAATGTTAGATACCATGAAAAAACGTCTTGCTCGTTTTGTACTAACACTGACAATTTACTGGCTTGTTTAGCTGACCAAGCCGCATTTTGCACATCTAACGTGAGTGGCGATAAGCCTAGTTCATTAACATACACCATTCGATTAGCCGTACGATTGATATAATGTGATAAGCTTTTCAGTCGTCCTTGCATGTTTTGAATATTAGTAATATCAGCATTAGCAAGCAAGTGTACTTCTCGCTCATAAAGCGCATTACATAACTCTGCAAAATCATTGTTTTGCTTATTGGTTTGCCAAAAAGATGATTGTGTCATGAGGTGTTAAAAATCAACAACTTACTTATTAGTCTTTAAGCATACTCGATTATGATGAAAAGATAAAATTTCCTATACACGTTTTTTGCCATCCATGGCACCACGATATACCGTTCACCTGAACATAAAAAACCGAGTATACAAAAACTCGGTTTTTTATTTTTAGCTAAGTACTATTATAACTAATTAAATTGAAGCTAATTAATTCAAGAGCAAGGCGCTTGCACGGAGCTGACTTTAGTCAGTGATTACAAGCAACACCGCTATTGAAATAAGTAGCAATAATTTTAATAGTTATTGGCCTTTAATTTCAGATAAGCCGTTATATACCGCTTTATCACCTAAAAACTCTTCAATACGTAATAATTGATTGTACTTAGAAACACGATCACTACGACATAAAGAACCAGTTTTGATTTGACCTGCCGCTGTGCCTACCGCTAAATCAGCGATTGTTGCATCTTCAGTTTCACCAGAGCGATGAGAGATAACCGCAGTGTAACCTGCCGCTTTAGCCATTTGAATTGCCGCTAAAGTTTCTGTTAATGAACCAATTTGGTTAAACTTAATTAAGATTGAGTTAGCAACGCCAGTATCAATACCACGTTTGAATATCTTAGTATTAGTTACAAATAAATCATCACCAACAATTTGTACTTTGTCACCAAGTAAATCAGTTTGGTATTTAAAACCATCCCAATCAGACTCGTCTAAACCATCTTCAATTGAAACAATTGGGTATTCTTTACAAAGTTCACCTAAGAAATCAGAAAACTCATTTGAGGTAAATTGCTTACCTTCGCCTTTAAGGTCATAAATACCTTTGTCTGCATCGTAAAATTCAGAAGCTGCACAATCCATTGCTAAAGTAACATCTGTACCTAACTCATAACCAGCAGCAGCAACCGCTTCTTTAATTACAGCTAAAGCATCAGCATTTGAAGCTAAATCAGGGGCAAAACCACCTTCATCACCAACAGCTGTATTTAAACCTTTCGCTGATAATACTTTTTTCAGTGCATGGAAGATTTCAGCACCCATACGTAATGCTTCACTAAAGTTTTTAGCGCCAACAGGTTGCACCATAAACTCTTGGATATCTACGTTGTTATCTGCATGTTCACCACCGTTGATGATGTTCATCATAGGTACTGGCAAGCTATAAACACCCGGAGTACCGTTTAAGTCAGCGATATGCTCAAATAATTGAACGCCTTTATCTACAGCTGCTGCTTTAGCAACGGCTAACGAAACCGCTAAAATTGCATTAGCACCAAACTGTTCTTTGTTTTCAGTGCCATCTAAATCAATCATGATTTGATCAATATTAGCTTGCTCTAAGGCGTTCTGACCAACGAGTGCCGGAGTAATATTGTTGCGAATAGCGGCAACTGCGTTTAATACACCTTTACCTAAATAACGCGCTTTATCACCGTCACGTAATTCTAATGCTTCACGTGAGCCTGTTGATGCGCCAGAAGGAGCAGCTGCACGACCAAAGGCGCCTGATTCAAGATATACATCGGCTTCAACTGTTGGGTTTCCGCGAGAATCCATGATTTCGCGTGCTAAAATTTTACTAATGTTTGACATTATTTTTCCTTTACGACGGTTAAATTTAAATTTTTTTGCTTAATTATAATCGTTAAACAAAAACCGCAGCACATGGCTACGGTTTATAATTGCTATTGAGTTAGCTAGATTGCTGTTTTTTGATGTTCAAAAGAAGCAGCAACAAAGCTTTCAAATAATGGATGGCCATCACGTGGAGTTGAATTAAACTCCGGATGGAACTGTCCAGCAATAAACCATGGGTGATCCGGTATTTCAACCACCTCAACTAAACTTTTATCGGTTGATAACCCCGAGAAAACTAAACCCGCTTTGCTTAATTGCTCACGGTAGTTATTATTTACCTCATAACGGTGACGGTGTCTCTCATTAATTGTTTCACTACCATATACGTCGCACGCCTTGGTACCTTTCACAAGGTGACACAATTGTGAGCCTAATCGCATGGTTCCACCTAAATCTGAATTTTCACTACGGTACTCAACTTGACCTTCTTCGTCTAACCATTCACTGATTAAACCTACAACAGGGTAAGGAGTTTCAGCATTGAATTCTGTACTGTGTGCATCTGTTAAACCCGCAACATTACGAGCAAACTCAATTAACGCTACTTGCATACCTAAACAAATACCCAAATAAGGTACTTTGTTTTCACGTGCATATTGTGCCGCTAAAATTTTACCTTCAACGCCACGTTCGCCAAATCCACCTGGTACCAATATTGCGTCTAGTTCAGATAAAATATCAACACCTTTGACTTCGACATCTTGTGAGTCAACGTATTTAATATTAACAGTTACTTGGTTTTTAAGGCCCGCATGTTTTAGCGCTTCATTTACTGATTTATACGCGTCAGGTAATTCAGTGTACTTACCTACCATGCCAATAGTGACTTCGCCTTTAGGGTTAGCCTCATGGTAAAGTACTTCTTCCCATTCAGTTAAGTCTGCTTCAGGTACGTCTAAACCAAAGCGTTTAACGACGATTTCATCGGTGCCTTGTGCTTTTAATAACGCTGGTATTTTATAAATACTGTCAACATCTCGCATTGATACAACAGCTTTCTCTTCAACATTAGTGAATAATGCTATTTTAGCGCGTTCTGCGTTTGGAATAGCACGGTCTGAACGACACACTAAAATATCAGGTAAAATACCAATAGAGCGTAAGTCTTTCACTGAATGCTGTGTTGGCTTGGTTTTGATTTCACCAGCCGCTGCCAAGTATGGCACTAGAGTTAAGTGCATAAACATAGCGCGATCACGACCAACTTCTAATGCTAATTGACGAATAGCTTCTAAGAATGGTTGAGACTCCATATCACCAACCGTTCCACCTACTTCAACCATAGCGATATCGTAACCTTCAGCGCCTTCAATAACACGACGTTTGATATCGTTAGTGATATGAGGGATAACTTGAATAGTTGCGCCTAAGAATTCACCTTTACGTTCACGTGCTAACACATCTTGGTAAATTCGACCTGACGTAAAGTTATTTCGTTTAGTCATTTTGGTGCGAATAAAGCGTTCATAGTGACCTAAATCAAGATCGGTTTCTGCACCATCTTCGGTAACAAAAACTTCACCATGTTGAATTGGGCTCATAGTGCCTGGATCAACGTTAATATAAGGGTCAAGTTTTAACATGGTTACTTTTAAACCACGTGCTTCAAGGATTGCAGCCAAAGAAGCTGCTGCAATACCTTTACCAAGAGACGAAACTACGCCGCCAGTAACAAAAATATATCTAGTTGTCATGTCTACACCGATGTAAGGAAAACTGAAATTTTGCGCTTTATATTTACAATATCATTACCAATAGCTGCTCTCTGTTTTAGGCAAAAATGCACTAAAAAACGAATGAAAGACAAAGTAAATGTAAATAAAGCAGGACGGGAAAACATTATACGTAAAAGCGAGACTAACAACAATAACAACACGCTATTCAACGTTAAAAATAAGCGTTTTTTTGTTGATGATAAATGGTTATGATAATGTTCTAATTAATGACTTAACTAACCACATGACTACACCACTTAAAAAAGTTTTATCTGCCATAGACAATATTAACCAAACCGACAGTAATATCACCTTGGTCGATGGAATCGAGCACCCCAAAGAACTCATCTATGGTCAACGCATGTCCCAGTGTTTAGCCAAACACTGGGTAGATGCCAGTGAGTTATTACAAGTAGCCGTTCGCGCTCAGCACATTAAACGTTGGCACTTAAAGCGTAATGAATTTGAACAAGGCAAAGCCGGCTATTATCAATGGCGCATTGCTTTAGGGAAATTTCATGCGAAATTAACCGCAGAAATAATGCTTGAGCAAGGTTATAACGAAGAGCAAGCAAATCAAACAGCCTCTATCATTTGTAAAGAAAACTTAAAAGATAAAACCCAGAGCCAATTAAATCTTGATAGCCAAACCCTAGAAGATGTTGCTTGTTTAGTTTTTCTTGAACATTATTTTGATGACTTTGCCGCGCAATATATTGCTACTGATAACGAAGAAAAAATTATTCGTATAGTAAAACTAACTTGGAAGAAGATGTCTGTTCGTGGTCATGAAATTGCCCTATCACTAACTTTACCTAAACATTTAGCGGATTTAGTAAATAAAGCCTTAAGTTAATTAAATGTCATTGTGAAGAGCAACCTAGCCAGTAATTCTTCGAAGCCTGCTTGCTTTATAAATAGCTTTTAACAAATCACTAACGCTTTTTAGCTCTTTTAACAACACGTAGATAAATCATCTACGTGTAATTCCAAGTGAAATAATGAATGAGTCAATTCAGAGCTGTGTCAGGGAAGTTAGAACAAGCAAAACTGTCTTGATGTAGAATATACTATATCTATACCCGTTCCACTTGAAGATGCATGGTTCAGCTGGAATTAGAAACGTCTTTAGGCAAGGCATTGATTGAAGAGAATGGTTGTTCCCTTATCAATATCAATAACGGAGCATAAAGCGTTTCTAAAGCAGCCCCTTGGGGAAGGCAGAGCAAATCACACTCTGCGTTGCCTTTCTTTTTAAGGACGCTACATGGACGTAGCTTATTAGAGAATGCAGGAGCATATTCTCCTGAATAACCCTTAATAAAAAAATGCACCTTGATTATGAATCGCTCAGACTTCCTGAAACGTGCACTTTCAAGTAGAACGGGTATACACATATTTTATTTGTTCTAATATCGCCCAAGCCGTGCTGAGTGGGCACTTCTTTATACGCAATGGTATAAACACAACGGTTTCATTAGTTATTTACTTACCGGTAAACGCCATAGAAATATAAAAGGCCCGATAACAAGTGCAAAAACCAATGCTGATAGCATAAAACTTTTCAATAAATAAGCTGACCAAACAACAGAAAGGATTATAGTCAGTAAAGCGACTCGTTTAGCCTTACGAGGAATACAGCGATGTTGTTGCCATTCATGAATTAATGGACCAAACGTTTTATTCGCCAGTAATTTTTTCTGTAAACGTGGTGATGATTTAGCAAAACAAGCTGCAGCTACAAGCAAAAATGGCGTGGTTGGCAAGATGGGTAAAATAACACCTAAAATTGCTAAACCAACAAACATCAACCCTGTAACTTTTAAGAGAAACTTCTTAGTTTTGCTTTGCACCTGCGGTGAAACTGGACATTGAGTTAACGCTACATTTAACGTTAACTCTGGCTTTTCAATAACATTTTTGTCCATTACAGCTATTCCTCTGACAGTTTAACCTTAACTTTAGCTTGGTTGTTAGTATCTCTACTTTTTCTAATAAGCGTATTATCAGTATCTAACTTGTCTTGCTTTACCAGTGATTTAGCTAATCTATCATAAAGTAACACATTCACTGAGGCTGCCAAATTCATACAACCAACAGTAGGGACATAAACCACATCATCAGCTTGATCAATTACATCTTGGCCGATGGTGCCATCTTCAGGTCCAAAAATATACAAGGCTTGATCAGGATGCTGAAAGTGAGGAAGCGGTGTCGCTCCTTCGACTAAATCTACACAAATAATTTTAGTTGATTCTGGCAGTTTTGCCAGTTGCAGCTTAATGCTTGGCTGCTTAAGTTGTAAAAAATCATCTATTGCAATGAGTGGGATTTGCTCACTCAACTTTTGAGTGTCTGTATTATTTTTAGAGCCAATAAACTTTGCCGCATGGGTATAGCGATGACCAGTATAAAGCACTTGGTCAACACTATAACACCCCGCTGCACGCATAATTCCGCCAACGTTACTAGGCGTTTTAGGATTAGTTAAGCCAATAGTTACATGACTGTTCTTTGCTAATAAATCTTTGCCTAAAGCAATGTTTGATAATGAAATTTTAGCCATCAACTTTTCTCTTGTACTTTAACTTGTTGCCAATATTGCTCTAACTGTTCAAGGTTATGCTGTGAGAAATCTCTGCCTGACTCGTTAACTTGTGCTTCCACACCATGAAAACGTTTAGTGAATTTTTGGTTTGCTTGACGTAATAATGTTTCAGGATCTTGCTTGGCATGACGACATAAATTCACCACAGCAAACATTAAATCGCCAAGTTCTTCACCTAATGCTTCTTTATTTATTTCTTTAGCTTCTAACTCTTCTTTTACTTCAAGCACTTCTTCTTCTATTTTGGCAAATACCTCGTTAATATCATCCCAATCAAAACCGACATGAGAACAACGTTTTTGAATTTTTGCTGCTTGTGATAATGCTGGTAAGTTTTTAGGGATATTGGCCAAAACACTTATTGGGGCTGTATTATTTACCTGTGTTTTGTTTTCTTGTATTTTCTTTTCAGCTCTTTCTTTGGTTTTTTCATTTTCCCAGTTCGCTTTTATTTCAGCATCTGTCGTCAATGTTCTATCAGCAAAAACATGCGGATGTCGACGAATTAATTTTTCACAAATAGCCGCTACCACTTTATCAAAATCAAATAATTGCTTTTCTTGGCCAAGTTGACTATAAAAAATCACTTGAAATAATAAATCACCCAACTCTTTTTCTAGCTCAACAAAGTCCTGCTGTTCAATGGCATCAACGACCTCATAAGCCTCTTCTAAAGTGTGTGCGGTAATTGAAGCAAAATCTTGTTTTACATCCCATGGGCATCCCGTTTCTGGATCACGTAATCTTGTCATTATCCAGCGTAATTTATCTATTGAAGCGTTACTATTTAACATCTATTTAATTTCTCTTAACTACTGTTATTTTGCTCTACATTTAAAGTCTTTTTACATCAACCACATCATCTAATTGACGTAGTTTTTCTATTACTCTAGTCAATAACTCACTACTCGTCACTTCCATGTTAATGATCATACTCATGGTTTGTTTTGCACTATCGCTATTGCTATCAATACCGACAATACTGACTTTCTCATTGGCGATAATGGTAGAAATATCGCGAAATAAACCTTGCCTGTCACTGGCAATTATTTGTGCACTGGCTTGATAACTCTGATGATCATCAAGTCCCCATTGTACCTCAACAAAACGTTCACCTTGTTGAATTAATGCATTCGCTAATTGTTCACAATCTTGACGATGAACAGAAATGCCACGACCTTGCGTAATAAAGCCTGAAATAGCATCACCTGGTACTGGCGAGCAACACTTCGCCATATGAGTTAATAAATTACCCACGCCAGAAACCGTAATGCCATTGTTATCACTCGTTAGCTTTTTACTCGTTTGAGGTTCTCTCACTAAACTTTGTGGATCAATATCAACTGTCGGCTTCAACTTATCATCAAATTGTTTAAAGTAATTGATAATCTGCTGTAATCGCGCATTACCTGAGCCAATAGCAGCATATAAATCGTCTATCGTTTTAACATTAAAACGCACTGCAGCCTCTTTTAATTGGCTTTGACTGACAGTAAAGTGAGTTAGCTTATCCAGCTCTGCATCGAGTAATGCCTTACCTTGCGCAAGATGTTTGTCTCTATCTTGTAGTTTAAAAAAGTGTTGAACTTTTGCACGTGCACGAGACGAATAAATATAATGTAAATTAGGGTTAAGCCAATCACGACTTGGATTAGCTTGCTTGCTAGTTAATATTTCAACCTGATCGCCAGTTTTCAATCGATGAGTAAAAGGAACAATTTTGCCAAAGACTTTAGCACCAATACAGCAATGCCCGACATTTGAGTGAATATAGTAAGCGAAATCTAACGGGGTGGCGCCCATGGGTAAATCAATAACATCACCACTTGGGGTGAAAACATAAATTCTATCTTCAAAAACTTGGCTACGAAGCTCATCTAATAGTTCACCACTTTCACTCACATCATCTTGCCACTGAAGAATTTTTCTCAGCCAACTAATTTTTTCATCAAAGCTATTCGCTTTACTACTACTTTTACCACCCGATGGCCCTTCTTTATATCGCCAGTGAGCTGCGACACCTAACTCAGCATCATCGTGCATTTGCTCAGTTCTAATTTGTATTTCAATTGATTTACCTTCTGGCCCAAGTACAACTGTATGAATTGATTGATAACCATTTGGCTTTGGTGTTGCCACGTAATCAGAAAACTCATTTGCCAAATGATGCCACTGGGTGTGCACTATCCCTAAGGCTGAATAACAATCTTGTACTTTTTCGACCACAATACGAACCGCTCGCACATCAAAGAGCTGTTCAAAATCTAACGACTTTTGTTGCATTTTCTTCGAAATACTATAAATATGCTTAGGACGCCCGTAAACATTACCGTTAATATTTAGATCTTTTAATTGTTGGTTTAAGTTACCAACAAAGTCACTCATATAGCGTTCTCGTTCAAGACGAGTTTCATCTAATAGCTTCGCTATTTTTTTATATACTTGAGGATGTAGGTAACGAAAGGAGATATCTTCTAATTCCCATTTCAGTTGGCCTATGCCTAAACGGTTTGCTAAAGGAGCATAAATATTTGCACTGTCTTTTGCTGCTAATACGCGACTTTCTTCATCAGTATTTTTTTGCTCACGTAAGTCACATAAACGTTCCGCAAGTTTAATGACTACGGCGCGTACATCTTCCACCATAGCAAGTAGCATACGACGAATATTGTCGACTTTATTAGATGAAAGTATTGTTGATTGGTTAGGTGAATTATTATCGCTTGGTTGCCCTAAGCCTTTGATAGCTGCCATTTGCTCTACCCCTTGGCAAAGCATAATCACTTCTTTATTAAAGTGCTCACCAACAAAATCTTTCGAAATTAAGCTCGCTTCTAATAATGGTGTTAAAAATGCTGCAACTAAAGAGTCTTTATCTAAATTTAAGCTTGATAAAATCTCTACCATTTCCATCGCTTTTAATAGGTGCTCTTCTTGTTGTTGATAATATTTATCAACATTCTTCCATGCTAATTCTAGTGCTTGTTGTTTACTCATAGGTAAAGCTTGCTCTGCCAACCAATGCTGGAAATTTACACTAACTACCTGATGAGATTTACGCACCGAAACCATGAGTATTCCTTTATTTAATG
>Ga0105358_10000716_pt1 | contig 17060 bp, 14 predicted proteins | sample GOMGulsemesocosm_5_FD_83509 | JGI IMG/M metagenome (GOLD analysis project Ga0105358, IMG submission 83509) | Methane-oxidizing microbial communities from mesocosms in the Gulf of Mexico - GOM15C Gulf of Mexico | ecosystem: Environmental > Aquatic > Marine > Cold seeps | place: Gulf of Mexico... | reverse complement strand
TATCTATCTGACTCTTTGATAATTCTTTTTTAATAAAAGTGCCTGCTAAAATTTCAACATGTAGCTCTTTTATCAATTGAATTGCCGCTTCAACTTTAAAACCAACAGGTCCACCTGCAAATTTTCCTTTTAAAGCACGTCCTTTAATCAGTACATGACTTACTTGATAGTCTTCCATTAGCTTCGCAAAAGTAAACTGAAAACTTTGCACTTCCTCCGCCTCACCAGCGTTATCAAGGCTAACTTTTTGTACTCGCGTATGAGGAATATCATACAAATTATTTTCTTTAGACATAATACAAATTATTGCATCATTACCTTTTATTTCAACGCCACATGCTCTCATGGAAAAATCTCAAATTTTATAATTGTGAGTATTATAGCGAATTTACTAAAATAAGAAAATGGCACTGCACTGAACTTAACGTTATCATTAAGAAAATATCTACTTGATAAGATTAGTGGTTCAATTAAATGAAAAAAACATGTGTGGTTACTGGCGGTAGTTCAGGTATAGGTTTAAGCATAGTAAAATTATTTGAACAACAAAATTACCAAGTTTTTAACTTGGACTTATCCCCTTCTTCTTTTGGCGAGTTTTGTCATTGTGATATTACAAATGTAAGTCAGGTAACTGACATTATAAACAATATTGCTAAGCAGCAACCTATCGACGTACTGGTTTCTAACGCAGGTATTCATTTTTCTGCCAATATAGAAAACACCTCTGAAGATGATTTTGATAAAGTATTTAATATCAATGTAAAAGGCGCTTATGCTGCCGTTAAAGCCGTATTACCGAGCATGAAATTGAATAATAATGGCGCTATTATTATCATGTCTTCCGACCAAGCATTGGTTGCTAAAAATAATTCGTTTGCTTATAACTTAAGTAAAGCAGCGCTTGCCTCAATGGCAAAAACCACCGCACTCGATTACGCCGCATTTAATATTCGCGCTAACGCTGTTTGCCCGGGCACCATCGAAACGCCTCTTTATCATCAGGCCATCAACAATTATTGCCAAAAATCTGGTGCAGACAAAGCAGAGATTCATCGAGAAGAAGAAAGCTTGCAACCACTAAATCGTTTGGGACAGCCAGAAGAAGTTGCTGAGTTAGTATTATTTTTAGCCTCAGACAAAGCTAAGTTTATTACTGGTAGCTTGCAGGTAATTGATGGTGGCTATACAGCGCAATAACACTGCGCAATGGCACAAATCATAAAAGAGTAAATAGTGAATATGAAAATAATTGATCCGCACCTACACTTATTTACCCTTGAGTTAGGTAACTATCATTGGTTAAAAGCCGAAAACCCGCCTTTTTGGCCTGATAAGTCACGCATTAATAAAAGTTTCAAAGAAGCTGATTTAATACTTACCAAGCCGTTATCGTTAGCTGGCTTTGTTCATATTGAAGCCGGTTTTGATAACGAGCAGCCATGGCGTGAACTTGCTGCCCTAGAGCAAAGCTGTAATAAACCTTTTCGAGCTATCGCTAATATCGATTTAACAGCATCATGCCAGCACGTTAATACTGTCATAGAAAAATTAGCTGAACTGCCCTCATTTGTTGGCGTTCGCCACCTATTAGATGATCAAGCATTACCTTTATTAAAAAATAAACAAGTCCTTGATAATATTCACATACTAAACAACAATGGTTTAATATTTGAAGTGCAGCTAGCCTTGACTGAACATGCAACAGTAAATAGTTTATGTGATGTTATCGCTGATAATCCTGAGATAAATTTCATTATAAATCACGCAGGTTTTCCAACAGCTGACATCCACACTATTGAATGGCAACGCTGGCAAAGCAACTTAACGAAACTATCTTTTTATCCTCATGTCGCCATTAAATGTTCTGGTTGGGAAATGACCGATAGAAATTATCAAGCAACTTGGTTAAATGAAAGTTTATCACTAATTTTCGCTATTTTTGATACTAAAAAGGTCATGTTAGCCAGTAACTTTCCGTTATGCTTATTTAGCCATAGTGACTATCAGGCGTATTGGCAGTCAATAATCTCAAGTGACTTTTTCCAAGCACTAACCGAGCACGAAAAAAACGCATTGTGTTATGACAATGCGCTTAACTGGTATGACATGAGTGGGATCCTCAATTAATATACCGGAAGGATAGCGTCCAACAAACCTTTCATATAATCATTTACTCGAACACTTATTTAATTACAACATGTGGCGACTTCTTAACCACATCATCATTTAGTTCTATACCAAGACCTGGCACTTCCGATACTTGAAAAAAGCCATCAACGGGTTGTGGATCTTGTAAACATAACTCGCGATTCCAGTCTTTAATAGCATAGGTATGATGTTCATGAATTAAAAAGTTAGGAATAGCGGTTTCTAAGTGTAAAGAAGCTGCAGTAGCCACAGGGCCGCCACAAACATGTGCTTGAATACGAATATCGTAAACATCAGCATAATCACACACTTTTTTAGCTTCGGTAAAGCCACCGCATAAGCCAACATCTGGCTGAAGGACATCAATACTTTGATCTTCAAAATAAGGACGGACATCCCAACGGTGATATAAGCGCTCGCCACCCGCAATAGGCACATTAACCCTATCAGATACTTTTTTATGTACAGCCGCATTTAAATAGTTAACCGGCTCTTCATACATCATGCAACCTACTTCTTCGACAATAGCGCCCATTTGAATTGCCGATGCAGCTCCCATTAATGAGTGCGATTCAAAAATAATATCAACATCTTCACCAACCGCGTCGCGAATAGCACGCAATCTGTTACCAAATAAACGCATCTGTGGCTTAGTAAATAACTTGGTTCGATCAAATGATGAACTACCGTCTTTGTTATATACAATCGGATCAACCTTTACCGCATCGTAGCCTTCACTTACCGCTTTTAATGCCGCTTGTGCGTATTCTTCCGGCTCAATTAGTTTATTGATTTCGCTATCCCAATCAAATTGCAGTTGACTGGCATAAGTACGTAATTTGTCGTTAACTTTACCGCCAAGTAATTGATAAACAGGTACACCTAACGCTTTCGCTTTGATATCCCAAAGTGCTGTATCAATGGCGCTCATGGCTGAATATAGAACTGGCCCACCACCTAAGCCCCAGAAGCTTTCTCTGAGCATACGTGACCACAACAGTTCAGTATTAAACGGGTTAAAGCCTATTAATACCGCTTCACTAATTTCTTTAATCATAGCGGCAGCAGCGCTGTGCCCCCAATCATAAGCTAAACCTGCTTCGCCAACACCACTAATACCTTCATCAGTATGAACACGAATGAAAACAGGGTTCCACCCGATACGTTTCGGACAATGAATATCAAATACTTCAACATGGGTAATTTTCATTTTTATCTCTTTAAATTAGGTTCTTTATTATTATTTCAAATAAATCAAATACAACACTTACTTTAAGTAACTATGCAGATTTACGTTGTATCGTTCAAGTTAAAGAAAAAAGCACGGAGTTGACGAGTGCAATGAGTACTTTTGACGCATAAATTGGACGATACAACAACAAGATGATAGTTACGAAGCAAAATCTGGATATGTTCTTGCTACTCTACGTACCATTGCTGGCCATGCAGTTTCACCGCCAGTTTTTCCCGAATGTACAATATCAGCTTGGGCTTTAATGCCATCAACAATGCTTTGAGGTGCATAAATCGGTTTCATGCCTGTGGCCATTACCTGTAATTGCACCTGACATGCTCGGGTTAAATCATACATATGCATAAACGCATCACCAATAGTTTTACCTAATGTAAGTGCACCATGATTTCGCAGTAACATAAAGTTGCTATGGCCTAAGTCTTGCTGCAATCTTAGCTTTTCATCTGCATTTACCGCTAACCCCTCGTAATTATGATAACTCATCGACGCAAGCGCAAACATAGAATATTGGCTTAATGGTAATAAACCCTCTTCAAGACTAGCAACAGCAATAGTTTCGTTGGTATGAACATGCATAACGCAAATATCATCATGACGTGCCTCATGTACGGCACTGTGAATAGTAAAACCAGCAGGATTAATTTCAAACCCGCAGTCTTTATCAATAATATTACCGTTAATATCAATTTTAACTAAGTTTGACGCCGTGACTTCCTCAAATGCCAAACCAAAAGCATTAATCAATAGATACTCTGTTTGGGGGATACGAGCAGATATATGTGTATGAATAAGATCGTCCCAGCCATGCATTACCATTAAGCGATAACAGGCAGCTAAATCGACGCGAATTTGCCATTCTTGAGCTGACACTTTATCTTTTAAATTTACCGTAGGAAGTTCAAACATGCTTATGCCCTTAACTGTCATATGTGCTTAGATAGTTAAATTTTAACTGAGTAATCCATTTCGTTAAAGAAAGAGTTACCATAAGATATAATTTCAAATCAAAAAACGCTCTATTTATATGTGTATTTTATTTTTTGCCATCAAACAGCATCCTAAATATCCAGTGATCATTTGTGCAAACCGTGATGAATTTCATCAAAGGCCAACGGAATCAATGCACTGGTGGCCTAAAAACGGTTTACTAGCAGGTGATGTATTAGCGGGTAAAGATTTACAAGCCGGTGGCACTTGGCTTGGTTTAAATAAAGAAGGACGATTTAGCGCACTTACCAATTTTCGTCAGCCAGAACTTTTTGATAAAAATAAGCAATCTCGTGGTGAATTAGTATTACAAGCATTAGTACATCAAGACAATGAGATTACAAAGCAATTAGTTAAGTCATCAAGTCACTATAACGGTTTTAACTTAGTCTTTGGTCAACTCAATAAATTAATGTGTTTTGACAGCGTGTCACAAAAGCAACAAGGTTTAAATGCCGGATTTCACAGTTTATGTAACGGCGCATTAGATGACATTTGGCCTAAAATGGCACTTGGACAAGCGACACTCGCCGATGCAATAAAAGATCATACCTTAGATATAGATCAACTATTCAAACTAATGAAAAGTGGCCAACAAGCAGAAACTGAACACTTACCAAAAACAGGCGTACCATTAAACTGGGAGCAACTATTGAGTTCTATTTTTATTATTTCACCAGAATATGGCACCCGGACGACCAATATCATCACCCTAGATGATAAAGGGAATATCGTTATTTACGATCAAAGCTATAATGAGCAAGGTGAGTGCGTAAACAAGCAAATTTTTTCTATAGAGAAGTAATTCTTAACGGTAAATACTGAAGTCTACCCTTTTGCTGATAGGCCAGATTCAGCATCATAGTAATAAGCGTTAACTTATTTGTTTAATAATTGCGGCAAGTAGAATAACAAACACTAAGATCCATGTGGTTTTAGCAAATTTTGCTTGCTGCTCATCACTCATAGGTTTACCAAATCGCTCACCCAACACTACCATTAATGCCACTACAGCAAAAACACTCGCTAATATAATTAATAATGTCATCTAAATCTCTTCTACTAAATTTTTCTACCTAGATTTATCAAAATCATTTACTATTGCAAAAGATACATCTTATTTACACTTTTAGCTAGAGACAGAGTTTACATGCCACAAGTTTCACCATCACAAACTGATGATTTTTTTCAAAAACGTCGATTTATTATTCGACTTGGCAAAGCATTACACAAGCTCGGCTCTACAGCATATCGTTTAGAAGATAACTTGCTCTCTATCGCCCGATTTTTAGATATACGCGCTTCTTTTATTATCACTCCGACAGCGTTAACTTTTATTCTTTCTGATGATGAGGATGATCAACAATATAATCACTTAGTACGGGTAACACCAGGTGAAATTGATCTAGGATCTTTGGCACGTATTGACGAATTAGTGGATGAACTCATTAATGGCGAGCGCACATTAGAAGAAGCCATAGAGCGCTTAAAAGAAGTCGACCGTAAACCGCCACCTTACGGCGTAATATTAACATTTTTTGCTTTTGGCGCCTCTAGCGGTGCATTTGCCATGTTAATGCACACTAGCTGGCACGATGTATTTTGGTCGACCATACTTGGCTTTGTCGTCTTTCTTTTTGTCATTTGGGCAGAACGCTCGCGCCGTGTCACTGAAATGTTAGAGCCAATGGCTGCATTAACTACTTCAATGTTAGCCTCACTTATTTCATTATTTGATCCTAGCATTAATATCCCCATGGTTATTTTATCTAGCATTATTGCCTTTATTCCGGGCTTGTCACTCACGGTAGGTTTATCTGAACTTGCTGCTCGGCATTTAATGTCAGGCACTGCACGTATAATGGACAGTGTGATGGTGCTATTTAAACTTTATTTTGGCGCCGTATTAGGCATGGCTTTTGGTAAACTTATTTGGGGTGAAGCGAGTTTTATACCACCGGATACAATGCCCGTTTGGACCTCATGGTTAGCAGTAACGACGCTGTCAATTTCTTTAGTTATTCTATTTAAAGTACGATTAAAAGACGCCCCTTGGGGTATGATCGCCGGCTATATTTCATTTAGTGTCAGTATTTGGGCCAGTAGTTATTTAGGTGTGGCTTTAGGCGCGTTTGTTGGCGCTTTTGCGTTAGGAATATACAGTAATTTATTTTCACGTATCATGAATTTACCTTCTTCCATCGTTCGTTTACTTGGCTTAGTGGTGTTAGTACCGGGCAGTAAAGTTTATATCGGTTTAAACAGTTTGGTTACCGGCAAACAAATGGTAGACGTGAGTGATTTAGGCTCGCAAACCTTTTTAATATTTATGTCACTGGTTGCCGGACTGATTTTTTCTAATGTTGCTTTGCCTCATAGAAAAACCCTATAAATTTGGCTATTAATTGATTCAAGTAATGATAACAAAAATGCAGAAAACACTATCGAGCACAAAAGACTCAACCAATTACCATCATGGCGATTTGTATAGCAGCTTACTTACAACAGCAACAGAGATGATAGCGGAAGGTGGCATAGAGTCCTTATCGTTACGAAAACTAGCCTTGCGCATTGGTGTTTCTCGTACCGCTGCCTATCATCACTTCAAAGACAAAAATGACTTACTGATCGCGATAGCTGCTCAAGGCTTTGTCTCATGGAAAGCACAGGCTGAGCAGATATTTAACGATGATAACTTAACTGAACGTAATAAATATCAAGCCTTTGTTCATTTTTATGTGCAGTTTGCCACTGAAAACTCCGCTATTTATCAACTCATGTTTGGGGGTACTTTGTGGAAAGATAAACAAAGCCCTTCAAAACTTAAAGAAGTTGCCTACCCTAGTTTTCAATTTCAAGTTGAAATAACGAAAGCTTGGCAGGAAAAAGGAGTGTTACCCAACTCACCAAGCGCCTTACGTCTTGCCCAAGTAACTTGGGCTACACTGCACGGTATCGCTCAATTAGTTATTGATGGTATATATGCTGACGCTAGCCAAATTGATGAAATGTGCCAGTGTGCTATTGATTTATTTTTAGTTGCTCACGAAAAATAACGCGAAAGTTCTATTTTTTACAATGAACCAATCTCTTTCCTTTATTGTAAACAAAAAGTAAATAGTCTATAAATTTAACGTTATATAAAGAATGTAAAGGGATGTTTCTCTGACTAGAATTTAACGTCAATTCCTCGTAGTATCGAACTATTCAGAATATAAAACGAGAGTAAAATAATGAAAGCGATTATAACAAGCGCTGTATGCTCATCTTTACTATTACTTAGCGGTTGTAGTAACAGTGATAGTACTGCCACAGATTCTTCTATAGTGACCGTAAAGAAAACAGCTTTAGCATCAGGCATAGATAAAGCTAATATGGATATCAATGTTCGCCCTCAAGATAACTTTTATCGCTATATAAATGGTGGCTGGATGAACAGTAATGAGATTCCTGGTGATAAAACCGCGATCGGCTCTTTTTACGATTTACGTGATAAAGCGGATGAGGATGTAAAGGTTATTATTGAAGAGCTTGCTACCACTAATGATTTAAAAATGGGCTCTGACGAGCAAAAAGTAGCTGATTTATTTCGCTCTTACATGGACTCTGAACAACGTAATGCCTTAGGTATTACGCCAATTCAATCAATTTTAACTGTCATTAATAACCTAGAAAATAAAAATGACTTAGCTGAATTTTTTGGTAAGTATTCTTCTACTGGAATTAACAACCCATTAGCGTTGTACATTAGCGTAGATGCTAAAAACTCATCAAGCTACGCTATTCATATCTGGCAAAATGGTTTGAACTTACCAGACAAAGACTATTACTTTAATGAAACTGAACGCTTTGTTGATTTGCGCAGTGGCTATGTCACACATATTGAAAACATGTATAACTTAGCAGGCATCAGCGATGGTAAACGTGCTGCTAAAAATATTATGGCATTAGAAACTAGTTTAGCTGATTTTCATTGGACACGTGTAGAAAGCCGTAACAGCGAAAAGCGTTATAACAAATTTGCGACCAACGATCTAAATAGCCTCACTAACAAATTTAATTGGCAAACCTTTTTAGCTGCTGAAGGAGTTACTAGCCAAAAAGAGATTATCATTAACCAACCTGATTTCATTGAAGGCTTTGGTAAAGTATTTGATCAAACATCACTTGAAACATGGAAGCAGTATTTAACATTCAATACCTTAAGTGCTTTTTCTAGTTACTTAACCACTAATTTAGACAATGAAAACTTTGACTTTTTCTCAAAACAATTGAACGGTCGTAAAGAGCAGCGCCCACAATGGAAACGTGGTGTAGCTGTTGTTAATGGCAACCTAGGAGAAGTAATTGGTAAAGTTTACGTAACTCGCCACTTTACCCCAAAAGCAAAATCTAGAATGAGTAGCTTAGTTGAAAATTTGCGGAGTGCTTACGGCGCTAGTATAGACGATTTAACTTGGATGTCAGATAACACTAAAAAAGCAGCCCACATTAAACTAGCGGCATTTACCCCTAAAATTGGTTACCCTGACAAATGGGAAGATTATTCAGCGCTAACCATTGCTGCAAATGATATTGTTGGAAATATTATTCGTTCACGTAAAGTATCTAGCGAAAAAGAAATTTCAAAACTAGGTGGTCCAATTCGCAAATGGGAATGGGGAATGACACCACAAACTGTAAACGCTTATTACAACCCAACAGTTAACGAAATTGTTTTTCCTGCAGCCATTTTACAAGCTCCTTTCTTCAATATGAAAGCAGATGATGCAGTTAACTACGGCGGTATTGGCGCTGTAATTGGCCATGAAATGGGACACGGTTTTGATGATCAAGGGAGTAAATATGACGCGACAGGTAATCTTCGCAACTGGTGGACAGAGCAAGATCTAAAAGAATTTTCAACTCGCACCAAAGCCCTTGTTGAGCAATACGCAGGTTACCAAGTATTTGATGACTTAAACGTTAATGGTAAATTAACGTTAGGTGAAAACATTGGAGATTTATCGGGTGTTACTATCGCTTATAAAGCTTACAAAGCCTCTTTAAGCGGTAAAGAAGCGCCTGTAATTGATGGGTTAACTGGTGAACAACGCTTTTTCATGGGTTATGCACAAATTTGGCGTTCTAAGATCGTTGAAAAATCAATGCGTAACCGTGTTGCCACAGACCCACATTCTCCAGGTGAGTTCCGCGCTTTAGGCTCGCTTTCAAACATGAGTGAGTTTTATGAAGCCTTTGATGTTAAAGAAGGTGATGCTATGTACATAGCGCCTGAAAACCGCGTTAAAATTTGGTAATCACACTGCTAAAAACATGATTTTTTTAGTATTTTAAAAAGCAGCTTCGGCTGCTTTTTTTGATCCTTTTACTGGATGTGAACTACACTTATTAGCAGTTACAAACGTTGAGAGAGAACACAATTAATTATAATTTACTGAATAAATACTAATAGCCATCTAAACTTCTATAGCTTGCTTATTATTTTATCGCAGCGTAAACTATTATACTTAGCTAGGGAATGAGGTGCCTTTACTAGGCTCAGTAGTAGCAATTAAGAACTCCTCAACTGTACCCGCAACTGTAAGTCGTTATTTTTTTCAATGTAAAATAATACAAAACGATAAGTCAGATATCTAGCATATCAAGTATATTAACAATCAACGAATATTTTGCGTGCGGGAAAACACCAGAACACTATGCCAATAAAATTACAGGTTGATCAACTTAGCTGGTCAATTAGCAATAAAAGTACTTTAAAACACCTCTTTTTTGCCAAAAGCAAAAGAGAAGTTATAGGTATTATTAGCTACTACACTACTGGTAAAACTAGCCTTCTACATTGCATAACTCATCAGCAAAAAAACATCCTCGTTGCCGTACTTAACGGGTATGTCTACCTTAAAAATAAAATAATTAATCACTGTAATATTAACTATTTAACTCAACACTTTTCTCTCGTCGCACAAAAATCTATCGTGAGCTTTTCATTAACCCATATAGACATAGTTAAAGTTTATTTGTTAACACACAAAGGTGTATTCGCTTTAGGTATGCCGATAAATAACATTAATAAGCTAACGAAATGCGAACAACAAAGGGGGTTGATTGCCCGTACTTTGGTACAAGATACAAAGCTCCCTGTTAATAATATTACTCAATATTTAAATAGTAAAGTTTCCTATTTATTATGATCCGTACAATAAAATACCAATTGATATTCACGAGATGCAATTAATCGTTGCCAAGGATAAAAACATGACAGATAACAGCTCAGATAAAAAAAATGCACAGCATAAAAAACGTATGCAGAGTATCAAAGAGAAAGTAGACCAACGCATTGAGAATGCTCAAGAAGAGCGTGGCTTGATAATTGTAATTACCGGTAACGGCAAAGGTAAGTCCACCTCAGGGTTTGGTACTATCGCGCGAGCCGTTGGCCATGGTTTAAATGCTGCTGTAGTGCAATATATTAAAGGTACATGGGCATGTGGAGAACGCGCTTTACTTGAAAATGCAGGCGTTAGTTTTGAAGTAATGGGAACAGGTTTTACTTGGAATACGCAAGATAAAGAACAAGATATTGCCGCAGCACAAAAGGTTTGGCAACGTAGTAAAGAGTTATTAAAAGATAATAATATCGATGTTATTTTGTTTGATGAATTAACCTATATGCTCAGCTATAAATACATTGATCTAGATGAAGTAATCGATGCCTTAAAAAATAGGCCTATTAATCAACACGTCATTATCACAGGGCGAGGTTGCCACAGAAGCATTATCGAATTGGCTGATACAGTTAGTGAAGTTCAATCAGTGAAACATGCTTTTAATGATGGCATTAAAGCACAAAAAGGCATTGATTGGTAAACAAGCTAATCCTCCAATGTTTATCCTCTATTATTTAGGCATAAAAAAACCACCGATTAACTAACGGTGGTTTTTATTATTTAAGGTATCAAAACAGCAGATCTAGCTCGATGGTAACTCTTGTGGCGTTATTGCTGCTTCGGCATTTTTTACCTTGTTCTTTTTGCGAGTAAACACTCCACGTATATCTTCGATAATCATGTATAAACTAGGAATGAAAACTAGCGTCACAATTGTTGCAAATAATACCCCGAAGGATAATGATACTGCCATTGGAATAACTATTTGCGCTTGGGCGCTCGTTTCAAAAAAGATAATAGGAACCAAGCCAATAAAGGTAGTGAGCGATGTCAGCATTATTGCTCTAAAGCGTTTAGTCCCCGCATGCATCACCGCATCTTTTAATCGTTCGCCACGTTTTCTCGCTTTGTTAACATAATCAACCATAACTAAAGAGTCATTAACCGCAACCCCTGCAGCCGCTAAAATCCCAAAAACAGACAAAACACTAAGATCCATTCCTAGCATAAAATGACCAAACACTGCTCCAATAATACCGAAAGGAATAACGGTCATTATCATCACTGCTTGCGAGTATGATTTTAACGGTATTGCTAATAATGAAAAGATAACCATAAATGAAATGAGTGCATCACGGACTTGATCAGCAACGCCATCCATCTCTTCTTGAATTTTACCCGATAACTTACTACTAACAGCAGGGTACTTAGTCAATAACTTAGGAATAAAGTTATCACGAATATCCTTAGCAACTTCAAATGGCTCAACCTGCTCAGAGTCAACGCTACCCCATACGTTAATCGTTCTCTTACCATCTTCACGACGAATACGCGTCACCCCATCAGTTAATGTTATCTCAGCCAATTCAGATAAGGGTAATTCAGCACCATTAGGTGCTTGGATCAACACATCATCCACATGACCAATACTGCTGCGCTGCGCTAAAGGATAACGCACCATCACTTTAACCTCTTCACTATCACGTAAGATGCGCTGAGCTTCTAGACCATAAAAGCTATAGTTTACTTGTGAAGCGATATCGGCCAAAGATATTCCCATACTGTAGGCTAAAGGCTTTAAGGTAAACTGCACTTCTTTAGCACTCGTTTGACGTGAGTCATTAATGTCACCAACACCTTTAACCGTGTTTAACTTACGTTTTAGCTCTTGAGCTGCTGCAAGTAGTTGCGCATCGTCTGTACTCTCTAACCTAAAAGCGACATCACCATCTTCTCGACCACCACCAAAGAAGTTATCACTAATATTAAGCGTTTTTACCCCAGGGTAACTTGGAATGGCTTGACGCCACATATCCGCAAGTTCAAACGTATTAATTGGTCTTTCTTCTGGCACAATAAGTTTCACCATTACTTCACCACGGGTTCTGCTACGTAAATCGACTTGCATATCAGAAATCATTGATGCGCCATACTTGCTTTCAACTTCTTTATCTACTTTCAAAATAAGACGCTGTATATTGAGTAAGGTATCTAAGGTTGATTTTTCAGAAGCATCAATATTCATTTCGACACTGATACGAGGAAAATCATGAGGAATTTTAGGTTGACCTATATAACGAACAAAGCCGCCGCTAAATAAACCGGCACTTAACAACATTAAGCTAATAAAAAACATTAATACTGCGTAACGATATTCAAGAAATACCGCCAGTGCAGGTCTATATATATTGTTAATGAACCCTTTTAACTTAACATCAATAAAACGACGTGCTCTATCAAGGGGGTTTTTAGGGTTGAATTCTTTAATTTTCATTTTTACCAAATGCGCAGGTAAAATAAGCTTTGATTCTATCAAGGAGAAAATCAAACAAAAAATAACTACACCACCAATCGCTTTACCAAAAGCTGAAGAAGGACCTTCACCAAATAAAAACGGTACAAACACCGCAATAGTCGTTAACACGCCAAAGGTTGCTGGCATAGCAACACGCTTAACACCCCGTATAACATTTTCAGTTGAATGGCCGTGTTCTTCTATTTCATCATGGGCGCTCTCCCCCATAACAATGGCATCATCGACAACGATACCTAGCACTAAAATAAAAGCGAATAAACTAATCACGTTAATCGTGATGTTAACAAATTCCATCGGCATTAATAACAAGGTACCAAGGAAGCAAACAGGTAACCCCATCATTACCCAAAAAGCTAAACGTACGCGTAGAAATAAAGCCAACATTAAAAAGACTAATACTGCGCCACTTTTCATGTTGTCTAACATCATGTTCAAGCGACCGTTCAAGTAGTAGGTCATATCAACCCAAGTTTCTAATTTAACACCTGCAGGTAAAGTAGCAGATTTTTCATCAACATAAGTGTTCATGATCTCGGCAATTTCAGTGATACTTTGAATTTCTGACGCGCCAATAAATAAGGTTATAGAATTTTCACCATTGAATTTAGAATATTGTAAGCCTTCTTCAAAACCATCATTTATCGTTGCTACTTCACCAAGTAAAACTTTTGTGCCATCTTCAAGTGTGATTACTGGTACTTGTTCAAATTCGTGACCGCGATAGGCCTGATTCTCAACTCTTAAATTAATGTAACCATTGGTAGCACGAATTTGCCCCGCCGACATATTCCGAGAATAATTACGTACCGCATTAGCAACATCGCTAAAGCTCAAGTTATATTCACGTAGTTTGTCTTTACTTACTTCAATAGATATTTCATACGATAGGCCGCTGTATAGCTCAGAGATACTAATACCGGGTAGTTGCTGAATTTCGTTGTGAATTTTTCGGCCTAATTCTTTTAGCTCGCCATTAGTTAAATCGCCATACAAACTAATGTACATAACTTCTTGCCGAAACTTCTCTCGCTCAACTTTAATACGTTCCATACCGTCAGGGAAACTAGAAATAGCATCAATAGCTGACTTGACTTCTTCAAGTACAATTTGAGGGTCGTAATCAAGTTCCACTTCAAACCAACCATTAGAGTAATTACGATTGGAATAGGTTATTACCCTTTTAATGCCCTGCACTGATTTCAATGCTTCTTCAATCTTAATAGTGATACCCTCTTCAACTTCTTGAGGGGCAGCACCTGGATAAGGTGCTGCATAGGATATCCAATTTAATTCAAGCTGTGGGAACATTTGTTTGTTGATAGTTAATGCCGTTAAACCGCCACCAATCAAAATAAAAAACATTAATAAATTTGCCGCAATACTATTACGAGCAAACCAAGCGATAATACCTGTATTAGTGTCTATACTAGTATCTACTTTACTCTTATTATTACTGCTGTCATCAATACTTGGTGCCGCTTTACTTACATCATCATGAGAGTGTGTAGTCATCACTATTCCCCTTCATTTTTAATACTAGCAACTTGCACATCAGTATTTTCATCAAGGGGATCTGATTGTTCCTTTTTATCAGAAATCAAGGCAAGTTTCATACCGTCAACAGGATAATCTAACGCGGAAACAATTAATCTATCACCATCAAATAATCCATTAGAGACCACAACATTAGGCCCTTGTTGGCGAACTACATCAATCGTTGCATAATGTAGTTTTGAATCATTATCTAAAAGGGGTACCTTGTCACCAATGACTAAATAACGAGGTAATATACTCGCATTAGCAATTTCAAAGCCTAATATTTCTGCCTGAACATATGAGCCAAAACGCAATGGTACAATGTTAACTACATCAGTATTGCCGGCACCATTTTCCCCCGCCATTTTATCTTTCAATAAGTAGGGATTTTGAATTTCAGCAACTAAATAAGTCATGCGACTTTTATTATCAATAACACCTTCATTGCGAGCAATATTAGCCAACCACTCAACGCTTTTTCCTGCATAAGATCCAATTAATTTCACTTTAGCATCCTGCCCCCGATCAATTAAAAACTGTAATTGATTATCAGCCACAGGTAAGCGCACTTCTGCAATCGCTGTACCAAGCAATTTTCCTATTTGAGTACCAACACTAACAAAAGAGCCTAAACCAATCATTCTATTATCGATCATGGCATCGTATGGCGCCGTAACTTCTGTACGTTGTAAATTCCGCTCTGCACGTAAAACAGCTGCCTGAGCTGATTTAACACGTGCTAGCTCTTGCGCTAACTGAGGTTTACGTAAGCTCAACTCGGTTGGTGAAGTATCTGTAATTTGCTTCCACTCACGCTCAGCAACTTTACCTTGCGCAACTTCTTTTTCTAACGCCGCGCGCGCTGAAGCCATAGTTGCTTGTGCATCAATTAATGCTGCATGATAGTCATTAGGATCAATACGTGCCAACAATTGCCCTTTTTTAACAAAACCACCGCGCACAAAAACATCACTGAGTTCAACAATTTCACCATTAACTTGCGCAACTAACGATGTTTCGTATTTTGGCTTAACAATCCCATAAGAGCTCACATACAAAGTCATTGGTGATACGACAATATTTTCTACAGCAACGATAGGGGTATTGTCTACTTCAGCTTTTTCTTCTGGTGGAGTTTTCAAACTAGAAAACCCAAAATAAGCAATTACTCCCACCACTAAAATGGTAATAGGTAGTATTATTTGTTTTTTATGTACCACTATATTAATCCTTTTTAAAATATATTTAACGCTGTAATAACGTATCAAAATGCAATCAATACAAATTAAATCAAACGCTTACATAGAGCGCTCAAAATTAATGTAAAAAAGTTGCACTATTTTATGGAGTAAATAATAACTAAATTATTGTTATTAATTACCACAAAGTTGTAACCGTCTATTACAAAATGTGCGCCTCTTTGCCAAAATATTTAACAATTGATACAACAACCAGTAATACCCCTTACATTTCATTAACTTAATAACTATTATTTTTTTACTGTTTTTACAAAAAAAATAAATTAAACTAAATGTGGTATAAGTCACTTGGTTTTTTTCACCACTTTTTATACTTTTTTAAAATTTTAGTGGGCAAAATAACTAGAGACCCTACACGCCGAGATTCAAGTTCTCGGTAAAGCTTGTAACCTATACACAATATAAAGGAGCTCACATGCTAAATAAAATTAGCGCATTCTTTACAGAGTTAGTTGAAGACTTTCACAAGACAACTGAACAGCAAAAAAAAACAGAACTCACACTAGAAATTTGCTGTGCGGTTTTATTATGTGAAGTGATGCGTGCTGATAGTGCTTTTACCGAAGAAGAGCAAGATGCACTCACTAACATTTTAACAAATCAGTTTAACCTTACCACTCTAGAAGTTACTGACATTCTAGAGAAAGCATTCGAGTTAAGTGAAAATGCCAGTGATTTTTATCAATTCACCTCAAAAATCAATCAATACTATTCACTCGATGATCGTATAAAAATAGTCACCTTATTGTGGAAGGTTGCCTATGCCGATGGAGAGCTTGCCAGTATTGAAGAGCATATAATTAGAAAAATTGCTGACTTATTACACCTTAGACATAACGAATATATTGCTACAAAAATTGCCGCTGAGGAATTTCACCTCAAAAATGAAAAGAAGTAGCGAGCGATATCGGTTATTATATACAACAGCTTCTAATACATTTTCTATACTTGGCAATTCAATGACACAATCAACCCCAGACTTAAACGCAGAAATCGGCAAATACAATACTTTACGCGTTATTGCGTTAAACGATAGTGGTACTTATCTTGACGGCGGAGAGTTAGGAGAAATATTACTACCCAAGCGTTTTAGACCTGTGGATTGTCAAATAGGAAATAACATCCGTGTTTTTATTTATGTTGACGGCGCCGAACGGTTAGTTGCT
>Ga0105358_10000714_pt1 | contig 17093 bp, 13 predicted proteins | sample GOMGulsemesocosm_5_FD_83509 | JGI IMG/M metagenome (GOLD analysis project Ga0105358, IMG submission 83509) | Methane-oxidizing microbial communities from mesocosms in the Gulf of Mexico - GOM15C Gulf of Mexico | ecosystem: Environmental > Aquatic > Marine > Cold seeps | place: Gulf of Mexico... | reverse complement strand
GAAACCACAATAATTAAAAACCCACATCTCAAGCAAAATTAAAAGGCCGTGCTAAAAATACACGGCCTTTTAAATATTAATCCAACTAATTTCGTGGCAGCTAAACTAGGTATAGAGCGTTGTAAATGCCTCATTCAACACGCCGGTATGATAGAAAATACCACCACCAATTAGATCTTCTGTCCAAGTAGTAACTGGCCGACCAGTTAACAGGCTTTGCAGATAAATGCTTGAGCGAATATGACATTGATGGCTGGACCGCGCCCGACCTAATCAACCCTAGCTATATCAGTATTTTAAACAACAAACACAATTAATGATGCTTTTAGAGACGCTTTCTACCATACCAATCTCTAAGCTTTAGAAATCGGTCATTTCTTTTTAGTTTAGCTTTTCCACACACAAAAAAAGCCCGCGCAAATTATTACGCGGGCTTTTTATTAAAACAACATCACTCTTAACTAAATATTATAAACATCCAGCACTGTATCAACCATATCGTTATGTAGGGTTATTTTTCTAAAACAAATCTTCAAACCATCGTCGGTTTTACGTAAACGATGCTCTTGCACACCAAATGCAGCACGTGAAACTTTTAAACTATAACAATGCGTCACCCAAGACGAATGAATAACTATTTCACCCGCATCATTTTCAGACACTCTAAAATTTGAATTCATATGGCAAGTGCGTGGAAGTGGCGTCGTCGCAAACGACAACTCTGTACGAATTCTGAAGACCCTGTCTTCCAAGCCCGAACGGTCTCCATAATAAATCAATGAAATTTCTCTTTTAGGGTTACTGACTAAAGTATGCTCATCAATCCAAGCGGGCATCCAATATGTCGCATCTTCTGTATATAAATTAACCCATTCATCCCACTGCCTATGGTCAAGAGCAGCCGATTCATTAATAATTACGTCTATTGCTTGTTCTTTTGTAGAAGCATCCACCTTATTTCTCCTCCGCCTGTGCTTTATTCATCATATCCGCCCAGTTTTTATGCTGCGCTACCATCAGCCCTTCATCTTCAAGGTTTGTACCTGATTCTTCAGGGTTGATCCCAAAAGCTTTTCCATATGGCCCAGGACCTTCAACAACATTTTTCGCACCACGACACATATCACTCCAACGCGCCTTTTCACCCATAAAGCCAAGCTGGCTATTATTGAATGCCGTTAAATCATCTGGCGTTGCCATACCCGTTGCGTTAAAGAAATCCTCATATTGGCGAATACGACGTTCTCGCGCATCATCAGACTCACCCACAGGGGCAATACAATAAGTAGTAATTTCAGTTTTATCGACTGAAACAGGACGGAAATGGCGAATTTGCGTGCTCATTTGATCCATTAAAAACATATTTGGATAGATACAGGTGTTTCGTAAATAGCCGCCCATAAATTCAGCTCTTTGCTCACCAAACTTCTTCTGCAACTCAGGCATCTTTCCACCCACATAAAGCGGCCGATCAGAAGCATTTGGAAATTTTGCCCATAACATCACATGACCATTACCAAAATGATAATACCCACCTGGAAGCTCTTCAGCAGTACCACTAGCCAATGCACCTACGTCAGCAGATTTAACCGCGTCATTTTCGGCTTGCAGTTTCTTACGGTTTGCAATTGTCATCACATAGTTGCCGTGAATTGCTTCTAAATGATAACCATCAACGCCATTCTCGGCTTGTAACTTCCAGTTACCATTGTATGTATAAGTCGTTTTTCCTGGCAGAATCTCAAGACCTTCATCGGCCTGGTCAACCATTAAATCAATTGACTGCGTCGTTTCACCTAAGAACTCTTTTAGAGTGCACGCATTATCATCTAAAACACCGAATACAAAACCTCGGTAACTTTCGATATTACCAATTTTTTGTAGACCTAAGTCATCCTTGCTAAAACTATCACTATAACCAACGTTGCCTTTGTGCTCACCACAGTCAAGCAGCTTGCCTTTCATATCAAACGTCCACATATGGAAAGGGCAGACCATTTTTCTTTTGTTGCCGCACCCAGTATTAACAAGCTGCGCGCCACGGTGAGTACAGGCATTAATGAAACCATGAATTTCACCGTCTTTATCACGCGTCACAATAACGGGTTGTTTACCCATATATACAGTGAAAAAATCATTGGGGTTTTTTATTTGACTTTCATGACACAAATACACCCAGTTTTTTTCAAAGATGTATTTCATTTCTAATTCATAAATTTCTGGATCAGTAAATACTTTTCTGTCCGCCCGATAAATGCCGTTCTCTTTATCGTCAATTAAATAACTTGCAAAATCTATATCTTGTTTCTTACCCATTATTCTTCCTCTAATTGTAACCAGTTGTTAATCTAACACTTTTTTTTAACCCATTATTCTGTTTCTCGCGCAAAGGTGATCAATCTCATTTTTTTTATCATGAGTCACTCTATTTTTCCTATAAATATGATCAGCCTCATTTTTATTAGCTGATGAAGCATTATCTCCTCATTAACCTGATTACAAAAAAAACCGGCGTAACCGCCGGCTTTTTTTTGTAATTCCCTACTATAAAAAATTACTTACCAAATGAACGCATATACTGCACGCTAAATTGTTTCTTTTTAACCAATGTTGGATCAACAATACCTTTAAACTGGCCAGTTGTACAATGCATGGCCTGCACATCCATCATGCCAAAGGCATCGTCAATTGCAACACCACTACCCTTGTTCGCAGGTAAGTGAGTATCTGGGTGTGCTTGACCGATCATCCAGGATTTCCAATATTTACCCTGACGATCAAAAGTGACCGTACGTGGCAATGTGAAGGTTTGCGCATCCATATAATGCACACGTTTACCTATTGGATGGTTAGGGTCAATCGGCACAGACTCCACAACATATACTTTCCTTAATGAGTAATTCACGTTTGGGAAACAACCGCCTTTCCCATGATACGTTGTGTAGGTATAGCCATCAGATTCCTTAAACTCATCGGTACGCTTTTGTTTAGATGAATCATACACAGGCAACAACATGTTTTTTGTGCCTTTGAAGGTCCAGTTCATATCAGATATACGGCCATTATAACCTTCAAAGTCTTCAATCATAATGTCAGAACCTAGGAAAGAGTCGGTCACTTGACCCGTTGCTAAACGACGCACACGACGTTGAAAACCTAGGTACAACCAAGCGTTATCACGTTTTAAATCGTTTTTATGACGGTGAATCAACAACTGTGTGTTTTTAACATCGAAAGGCTCTGATACATTCAAATAAATAGCACGGAACAATTTACTTGGGTTCGGCGTAATTTCAGGTTTAGGCTCATGGTTCACGCGGTGCATTAAATTTAGGAAATAAAAATTAAACTTAATTGTCCGTTCAACCTGCGCTGTTTTCATATTTCGGTATTTCCAGTAGAACGGTGAAATAGCCGCGCCATCGCCCCAGTTATAACCGTACTGAAAGTTCCAGGCCATTTTTTCACCTGCACGAGGGTCATCTAGATTGGGCTCTATTGGGAATGGGCGGCCAGCAACATAACCTTCTATTTCGCCAACTTTAGCACCAAGCTTTACATTTTGAGAACCCGCTTTAGTGGCATCAATATAACTTTGATTAAGGATAATATCCTGTGAGTCACCAACCGTGATTTCTACCCAATCATCTTTAATATGCTTAACCATACCAGCGTCTAGGACGCTTGCATATTTATCCACATTAGCCTTATTAATTACCAAACCAGCCACAACACCGTCTGCTGCGGGGAAGCCGTTCGTATATGGTTGGAACGAATTATCAATATCTGCATCCGTCACTGCCGACGCACTTGCAGCTACACTTAATAGCGCCGCGCCAAATAAACTTTTTGTCATTTTTCTCATCTTATTTAAATCTCCTTAAATCAATACTTAGTCCTAGAGTTTTTACCTAAGCAGCATTCAACTAAGTGAATGCTGCTTTATTAGCGTCCCTTAGAAGCGGTAACGAATTGTCATTTGAATTTCATCTTCATTTCGTGCCGTACCGATAGGCCCGTCAATGAAACGACCTAATGGCTCATATCCACCTAAACCAGCATCGCCTGACATACCTGTCGCATGAATAGGGTCAGATGAGACAGTGAATGGTGCAAATGGATTACATTTAGTACAGTCAGAAAAATCTTCAGCACCGTTATCAAACTTGATATTCGCAGCTAACTGGAAACGCCAATGATCATCAATCAACCAGTCAATAGATGGTGAGACCACGTAAGCCTGAGCACCCCAATCGTAAGCCTGAATTATTTGTGCACTAAAACGGTCATTCATCCACCAGCCTTTGGTTAACAAGGTAGAAATATAATTGTCTTTTCTATCAGGCATGCCAGATTCACCAAATTTATGGGTTTCACGTTGATGTTGCAGAATATGCTGCCCAAAAGTTTGGAAAGAAATTAAGAACGCTTTATTTTTATTAATCGAGCGAATAAACAAATTATGATCCGCACCAATTACCCAACGCGCCACTTCAGATTCAGAAAAAAGCCTCTCTTGAGTCGTGTCAGCAAACTCCTCACCTTTCGTCCATGCTGTTTCAACTCTGAATGCCGTTTTTAGTGGGTCTGAATAATAATCCAGCGAACCACCCATTAAAAAGACACGTGGAAAGTGAATATCAAATGATATTAAATGGCTATAAAACTGAGATTCAATCATACTACCATAGGGACCACTCTCTGTTAGAACTGACCCTGTAAATGGATTGTCTGATGGAATACCCCCTCTCAATGAAGGTAGCTGAGATCGTGTATAGAATGCATTTAATGAAAAGCCAATATCGCCATAAACCCCCTCAAATTTCACACCTAACTGTGTGTTATCCAGAGACCAGTCAGGCAGGTGTGCATCACGAACACCAAGAACACCAGGGCCAAAGTTAGTTGCAATACTCGCATCATCCGGTCCCGCACCGGCAAATACAGATGTCGTACAGCCTTCTTCCCAGCATAGGTTTAACGAACGAAACAATTCGCCCGCACCTAGAATTTGATTAGGCGTACCGGATTGACCCAACTTATTAGGCCTAAACTTGTCAAATATCCAAACAAACTGAACATTCATGTCATCCAATAAGTTATTCGCACCAAACTGCCATTCAGCAGTTGCCATCCACAAAGGAATACGCGTATCTTCTAATTCGTCATAAATATTATTCCTAGAATAATCAACCGGGTTGATGACATCTAATACGCGGAATAAATCAGTACGACCCCAAACTTCTTGTTTTTTACCAACACTTAAATTGAAAGTCGTACCACTGTCCATATCAATCACAGCGTTTACATATAACTCACGTATAAAATCCCAACGATCATTGAAATCTGAATAACGTAAATCATTTAATGTGTCATCCATATACCCGCCGATACAACCACGCGAGTCTTTATCACACGGACGCACAGGAACAACCAACTCCACACCATTTCCCGAGGTGCTATGGCGACTTTGACCTAAAATTTCTAGACCAGAATTATCAAGCCCGCGTGCTGTAAGGTTACCTAGCGGAATACCTTCCCCTGGCGCTACATTAAAACCAGCAGGGGTCGCAGGTATTACCGGCGTTAAAAATACTGCACCACCAGCACCATCACCATATTCATCAGAATTCAGGTCATAAACTCCGTCATATGTCGCACGAAAAGTGCCATTAATACTAACTTCATCAAACGCACCGATACCACCCAGTATTTTTGTACCTTCTAATTGCAGTGTATTGCGGAATTTTGACAACCCAACGTGGTCACGAAAGTACGTTGCATTTTCGACGAAACCACTGATCTCCAACGTATCATCACCTGTATTAATGCCCGCAGCCGCTTGTTGCGACAAGGGCAGTACCGCCATCCCTATCAGTGCAATAGTAGCTAATGGCCTAGAATGCCATTTCTTATTCTTCATAGTGTCTCCCTACTCTTTTTTTAATTTCAAAAAAACTTACTACCTATAAGCTTCCCCTAATGCTGCCTTTGATATTGCAACGCAAAAAAACAGCAACAACTTTTTGAGCGCTTTTACCACTTAAATTTTCACCAAATCAATAACTTGAACTTATGATTACTTCTCCACAATAAACTTTGGTTTGAATGTCATAACCCATGCAGGTACTAAGAACATAGCGGCCAAGGCGTTGAGCAGCAACATAACAATTAACAACATAGCTGCATCCGCTTGAAACCTCATGGTTGATAACAGCACCCACATAATGACACCCGCGATGAGTGAAAAAGCAGTGAAACCAATTGCGACACCGGTGGTATTAATCGCTTTTTGAATAGCCGCCTCAAAGTTACCGAGCTTAGCGTACTGCTCTTTAATTTTATCCATAATGTAGATGGAATAATCCACACCAATACCAATGCCCGCAGCCAAGATAGGTACGGTATTCACGTTAATACCCAACCCAACTATGCCCATGTAGGCATACGTTAACGTTGTTGCAAAACCCATCGCGAGCAACATTAGCCAACCCGCATGGATAGACCAGTAAAATGCAGTAACAAATACCAATATAAGCAAAAAAACCAAGGGGATAACTATCACGTTGGTTTGGTAAGACGCTTCATTAACCGCCGCCGTTACACCAATTAAGCCACCCGCTAATTTAAGCGAGAAACCCTCTACTTGTGCCGCTGCACTATTGCTCCATTCTTTAACCATATGGATAGCACGGCGAATCGTTTCACCTTTATGATCTTTATAATAGAAAACAATATTGGCGTTTTGTTCATCTGGATCAATAAACTCTAACAGTGCCCCGGGAATGGGACTCGACATCATATAAGCGAACATTAGGCCACCCGATTCAAACTCATCTTTTGGGTACACCAACCAACGCGGATCATCATTTCGGATAATCCGACTGGCTTGAGAGAGCAAGTCTGGCAACCCTTTGGTGCCGCCTAATTCAGGATCAAGCATCATATAGTTTTGAAAATCAGCCAATGCTTTAATCGCATCGGGGTGTTTCAAACCATGTTCTTTATCGGAGTGCGCCAAAATAAACATTTCTTCCGAACCGGGAAACGCTTGGTTTATCGCCTTAGAAGAAATATTGTAGTCATGATCCGCATACAGCAATGGAGAGCCTGACTCTGCCTCACCAATTTGCACCTTTGAACTTAAATAGGCACCCCCAATCACTAAACCAAACGAAACAAATAACGTTGCTAGTGCACCGTTGGGGGTACACGATATTTTGGAGACAACTGGAAATAATTTTTGCAAAAGCACATGCTCAGTGTTTTTAGCTTGCTTGTGCGGCAAAATCTCAAGTAGTACAGGCAGTAAAATCAACACCGTAACAATCACACTACCCGCCCAAAGTGACGCATATATCGCCAATTTATCGTTAATTGGCACAGAGCCTAATGAAATAAGCAACAAACCAATAGCGTCTGAAATAACCCCTAAAGAGCCTGGCCTAAACAAACCCTCAAAGGTATTACGTGCGGCCGTTTGTTTATCCCCACTTTCACCCAGCTCGGTATAAAAGCGTTCCACTATTTGAACACCGTGCGACATAGCCCTTGCAGATACAAGGAATGGTACAACTAGCATCAATGGATCTAGGTTATAGCCCAACAACGACAACATTCCCAAGCCCCAAGTCGTCGTCAAGGCGATACCAATAAGGGGTAACAGTAAGCCATAGAACTTTCTAAAATACGCTACCAACAAAATCAATAAAATGGCTAAGGTATAGCCAAAAATTTGAATGACCTCACTAACATAACTTGTTACCCAGCCTACTAATACTGGTTGGCCACTGGCATAGATTGTTAGCCCATCAGTTTTTTCTTCACTCCTAAGCTTTGCCAACGCATTAAAGACTTCTTCATAGTCTAAGTCACCCTCATTTAGCGTACCTTTTATGAGTGCAGATTTAAGATCTGGCGAAACTAATAGGCCATACACGCGCGGATTCGACACAACCTGATTTTGCATCGCCTGCAACTCTTCTTCAGAATAATGCTCTTTAAGTGGGTCATAATACGGCGCAGACTTCATGGTTCCATATTCGTTTAACCACACTCGACGAGTATTTCTATGCGTTAAGCTATTAACTAAATTATGATTCACAGCAGGCAACGCATCGACTTTGTCGGTTAAGCGTTTAATTCTGCTCAACACGTCGTTAGTAAAAATAGTCCCTTCGTCTACTTTTAGCGACACAATCACCGTATTCGCGCCACCGAACGTTTCGGTAAGCGTGTTATGTGTTTGAATATAGGGGTGTTCTTGCGGTAATAAATCGGCAAAGTTAGATACCATCTTAACCCCTGGAATTTGCATCGCAAAGAATGTACTAATCGCCAAAATGATCAATGCAGTCACTTTAGGGAAGGCAAACACCAGACGGTCAATTTTTTTAAGTTGCTTTGTTATAGCACCCATGATTATTCTCCGCCCTTAATGTTGGCAATTGACATATACCCCAAACCACCATTAATCAATGCCTGTAATGTACCTGCCCCCCCACCTAAAATGAGCGCCTTATCACCTAAGGGTGTAAGAGCACGCAAATAAGACCTTGTCTCAACCGTTGTTGAGTCTTGCCAAATAGCCACTTCATTCGGCCCCTGTTTTCTTTCCAGAAATGTTCCAAAACCACCTACCGCAAACACACCAAGTTTACTGGCCGACAAACCATAAATAGGTGCATCTGTACCGGTTGCCTCTCTTGTCCAAGTGCTCCCACCATCGCTAGTCTGGAAAACTACCCCACTAGAACCACCCACCCAACCATGTAAACTGTCAGCGAAAGTAACCGATAATGGGAAAAAGTCGTTTGGAATTGGTTCGTCTTTTTGAACCCAGTTCTCGCCACTGTCCACAGTACTAAAAACACTACCAAACTCACCCACGGCTATACCGTTTTGCGCATCAAAGAAATTTATATACGTAAGAATGAGATCTTCATCAAATGTCGTTTGCTGCCAAGTTCGTCCTTGATCAGTACTATTTAAGATCGTGCTAAAACTCGCAGCAACCCATAACCTATTGTCAGCTGAACAACTAAGAAACTGTGGTGCCTCTTCAGTTGCTAAATCATTTGCTTGCCATGTTTTACCGCTATCGGTTGATACCCACGCTTGCTTCTCAGCTGATACAACCACTTGATCTTTGTTAGGGCAAATCGTTGCGCTAATAAAGGCCGGTAACCCCACGGGTTGGGTACGACTCCATGTTTCTCCTGAATCACTAGAATTCAAAATAAAGCCAATACCAGCAACAACAATGTCATTGCCTGATGAGGCTACCGCCTGAATACGGTCTGTACGATGGATGGCTTCTGTTTTTGATTGCTCAACGCCATCTAGCACCAAAGGTGCTTCACAAGCTCCGAGCATTACACAAGTAAACGGTATTAATAATGTGTGAAATTTCATTTTCCCTCTCGATAAAATCACTTAGTTCTAACCAAAAAAAACAGGAGGCATTTAACGTGCCGAGCACACCAAACCACCCACCTTGCTACAACTTAAATACCTAACGTTAGTCCGTTTAAAGCGTTTAAGTAGATCCCTGTATTTGCCTTTTCTTCTGTACTATATTTTCATAAGATGATCTATGTCATTAAATGACTAAATGTTTAATGATTTAAGTCACTACAATTAAATAAACAATTAAGAGGGGTTAACTATGAAAACTGCCATTTATTATGGTCCTGAAGATATTCGCTGCGGCGAAAAACCCGAGCCTAGCATTGAAGAGCCCCATCAAATTCTTGTTGAGGTCAACGCTACATCCATCTGTGGGTCTGACTTACATTTGTACCGTGGCGCAATGGACCCTATTTTGGAACGCGGACATTCACAAATTGGCCACGAGCTCATCGGTCGCGTCACCGAAGTAGGTAATGGCGTAGGAAAATTCAAAAAAGGTGACCGTGTTTCTATGGCTTACTCATGCTCTTGTGGTGATTGCTATATGTGCGAAGTGGGGCAAACAGCACATTGCGAAACCACACAAAAAGCTGTGTATGGTTTTGGTATGCCTTTTGGTGATTTAAACGGCACCCATACAGAAGCGTTGATTTTACCGTATGCCGACGGACATGCTATTAAAGTACCCGACGCCATCGATGATGCATCGGCAATTTCACTCTCTTGCAGCTTACCGTCTGCGATAATCGCCAACAATCTTGCTGATATTCAACCCGGCGAAAACGTCGCAATTATTGGTTGTGGCCCTACCGGTTTGTTGGCAATGGATATTGCCTTGGGCAAGTCTGCGGGGCAAGTTATCTGCATTGATCAGCTTGATTACCGCCTAGCTATTGCTGCTAAAAAAGGTGCGACTACCTTCAATTCAACTAAAGAAGGTTGGAAAGAAAAAGCACTCGCATTAACCAGCAACCGAGGTTTTGATAAAGTCATTGAGGTAGTCGGTTACCCAGAAACCTTACAAATGTGTATAGACATCATACGCCCTGGCGGCACCATTGCCGCGATCGGTGTTTTTTGTGACCAAGAATTTAATTTAGTGCTAGCCGACGTTTTTTTACGCGATATCAGCTTACACATGAACGGTTTTGCCAACGTGCAGCCTTTTATGTGGGAAGGCATACGACTCATGGAACGCGGCGTCATCAACCCTGCTGAATATTTCTCTCATGAGTTTAGCCTTGATAACATTGATCAAGCTTTTAAAACCTTTTATAAAAAGTCTGATAATGCCTTAAAGGTGTTGATACGACCATAACATCCCTAACCCAAACACAATAAAAAGGCTCCAAATAGGAGCCTTTTTATTGTGCCTTTCCTAAAACTTAACTCTATGCTCGCGCTTTAAATGTTGAATGTTCAACATTCATATGTGACTCAATATTCGCCGGTTCAATGCCAAATGCTGTTTGACTTGCTAATGACAAAACGACTGATATCAAAAACAATGAAATACGCGAAGGAATAAACCACAGCATAAATATTTCATCGCCATAATCCATGTAAAGCGCAGCTACCACTACTGCCTACGATATGTAATAAATATCAATACTTAGCACATGCAGCTTCAGGACTATGTGTCATACAAAAAAGAAAACTAACGTCGATTACTAGTTAATTTCCTTAGCTATGAGTTCCGACCAAGCAATAAAAAAGCGCTTATAAAAGCGCTTTTTTATTGGACCATTATGTAGAGCTATTTAAGCTGGTACCACTGGGTGCTTTGAATGATCAAAATTAATATGAGATTCAATATTGGCCGGTGTTACACCAAAAGCAGTTTGCACACTGATATTCTCAGCATTGATTTCGTCATACTTTAAATACCAAGCCCTATGCATTTTATAAAACGGTATTTCTGGCCAGAGATGATGAATCAAGTGATAGTTTTGATACACCAATACTGGTGTTAATAGCCACTCCCAACCCATACGCATTGTTGTTGCCATATATTTATCTTGTTCTTGGCCCACTGTACCTGGCGCATGAGGCAAAATAACAAACACAACACAAATCAAAAATACGGTGATGCGTGACGGTATAAACCACAACATAAATAACTCGTAACCATACCCAAAGTACAATGCCGTAACAAACAAAGCCACTAGAGCTGAGTAGTACATGATAAGGCTCACCAAATGCCTTTTTACAACTTTCATTCCGTACTTAAAGAAGTAATAAATATAATATCCGTCAAAGAAAGACCATTTGAATGGTGCTTGCCACCATGTTGCATCATGTTCAAAACGATCAGGATCCATAGGGCCATTTGCATGGATATGGTGTTTGTTATGCACCCATCTAAGCGCAACCATCGGCGCATAGGGAAATAAGAAAAACAGGCCTATGGCACCTAGTGTTTCATTAATCGGTTTAATACTAGACAATGAATGGTGTGACGCATCATGAATAACGCTAAACAACCAATACGTTAAGAGACCATTCATAAGCGCGCCTTGCCACAAGGGAAGCGCTCCCGCTAATGCGTAATACCAGACTGTTGCAAGACCGGCCATAACGCCAATGAAAATCAAAACAGTTGGGATCGCTAGTGTTGGTGCTTTAAGGTAAGACTGAAACAACGCCTCACTCGGCGATTCTTTCGGCAATTCTTGTTCTATTGTCGCCATTACATACTCCTCATATTTTAGAATAAACGAACATTATTTTTCGTTCGAACAGTAATTATATGTCCAATCAGCACTGCCAGACCAGTGTCATTATTTGACACATGGGTGTCAATAAGTGACAATCAAGTTAAGCGAACTTCCTGAGTTACCAATTGAAACCCATCATCATCTCAGCATGTCAACAATAAAAACATTGCCCGTTAGCTATATCCAAATAGCCATACGGACATTGGAAAACGAGGGTATATCAACGGAAAAAATCCTCCATGAAGTTGGGCTAACCTCCGAAACATTGCATAACAGTGATTATGTTTCACTAGATCAGTTTGTATCCGTTATTTTGAATACTCAGAAAATGTCCGGCAACCCCGCCATAGGATTACTATTAGGCTCTTTGCTTCACCCTTCTACTCATGGCCCGGTTGGTTGGGCTGCCATCAATAGCCCCACATTATCTGACGCTATCGAAATTTTCCAAAAATACAGTCATATACGCACTCCATTTATCCTGTACAACCCCATGATCCGTGATGATAAATATATTATTCGCTTAACACTGACGCAGAACCTAAAAACTGCCCATATGATTTTTGTTGAGGCAATGCTTATGTTGCTACAGCACGTTATTGAGTTTATTTTAGGCCGAGAAATGGATGAAGCAATACTGTGCATTAATAGCTCAAAGCCTGATTATGCCAAAAGTTATCACCATTATTTTCATTGCCCTGTTTATTTTGATGCTGAACACCTTGAAATTCAGTTACCGTTGGCATTAAAAAACATCGAGAACCCCAATGCTGATAGTCAAATGTATCATTTGGCACTTGAACAATGCCAAGAATCTTCACGCCAGTTACAGCGAACCATTAATATAAGCAGCGATGTTCATGATTATATTTCAAGCCATTTGGGCCATAACATTACTTTAGAACACGTTGCCCAAGTATTGAATGTCTCGTCAAGAACGCTCATCCGTCAACTCAATAAACAACATACCTCCTACCAAGCCATCAAAGACAGTGTCTATGCATTTCAATCTGCAAACTACCTGCGTCGTAGTAGCCTTTCGGTGAACACTCTTTCAATCATTTTTGGTTACCAAGACCCGGCTAACTTCCGGCGTAGTTTTAAACGTTGGTTCGGGCTCACTCCTCAACAATATAGGAAACAACAAAAACACTAGAATAGCGTTGAGCAATAGAAACCCTATTTATCCTCTTCTATTTTTCCGAGCCTGTAAGCCAATTGCGGCCTACTCATACCCAATTTCCTAGCAGCACCCGACAAGTTACCACTAGACCTTTTTACCGCTTCTTTAAGAATGGTTTCCTCAATTTCGAAAAGGTTATTTTGGGCCTCAAAAAACATTTCCACGAATTGCTTATAAACACCCTTTTTAAGTGATTTTAACTGACCATTCTCATCCACTACTTCTTCTGGCGCTTCTTCCACTTTCATCATGGCAAATAGATGCTCAAGCTCAATGTAACCGCCATTTTCGCAAAGCAAAACACCGCGTTCAATGACGTTCTCAAGTTCGCGGATATTCCCCGGCCATTGATACATATCTAATTGAGCCATGGCATGCCCAGTAATACCTTTAACCTCTTTTTGGTACTTAGCTTTGTACTGATCAACAAAATTGCTAGCCAATAAGGAAATATCTCCTTGCCTCTCCCTAAGCGGTGGAATAATAATCGGATAAACATTTAGCCGGTAAAACAAATCGCGCCTAAACTCACCTCGTTCAACCTTATCCAGTAAATCCGCGTGCGTTGCGGCAACAACTCTTACATCAACTGAAATGACTTTAGTCCCGCCGACCCGCTCTAACTCACCTTCTTGCAACACACGCAATAATTTAGCTTGTGCAGAATAAGATAAATCACCCACTTCATCTAAAAACAGTGTGCCACCACTTGCCCGTTCGAAACGCCCTTTTCGTGACTCATGAGCGCCCGTGTATGCACCTTTTTCTACGCCAAACAACTCTGCCTCTAACAAGTCATCAGGTATGGCCGCACAGTTCACTGCAATAAATTCTTTATTCACTCTACAGCTTCTGCGATGCAAAGATCGCGCAAATAGTTCTTTACCAACCCCCGTTTCGCCCAACAGTAAAACAGTTACTGGCCCTTGAATGGCTTTTTGCAACAATGCCAATGAATTTTTAAACGCCTTAGAATCACCAATGATATGTTGTTCTTCTTTTGCAAGATCCGTCATTGTGGATCGTAAGCTATCGACTTCTTCGCGCAAATCAAGAATCTGGTCAACAATACTTTCTGATTTATAGTATTTAGTCAGCTCTTCAGGGTTATCCCATTCAGCAACCGGTTTGCCAATAACTAAGCAGCCCGCACTACCGCAAGCGCTACATGTTTCCTCAACAAATATAATGGATTGGCCGGTAAACTCAGAACTATAACCACTGGCATAACCCACCTCCATCCAACAAACCGGTTTATCGGAAGCACCATACTCCTTTTTATGCACTTCACTTTCGTATGAGTTCTCCCAAACCAGTTCCATGTGAAACTTTTTTTTCTTTACATCAATTTCCATTTCAAGCACTTTCACACGCACAAGCCCTTCCAATTGATGAAGTTGCGGGCCAACAAGAAACTGATCTAATTCAGATGCATCTGGGCGCATCTTTTTTGCCAGCTTTGCATCGGCTTGGCCAGCTTGAAAGCCTGTCCGCATCATCACGCCTTTAGCATGTTCAATACCGACCGTTTCAACCAATTCCTTACGTATTGAACCTGCTGCTGCGCTATGCAGTAACAGCATTCGTTGTTCACCTAACCAAATATGCCCTGTTTCATAAGAAAAACGAATACGGTCTTTTAAGTCATCACTCGGTGGTAATTTATAATCAGTTTTATTTGCCATGCTTAAAGTCAACGTGTCATAGGAGTAAAATCATCATAGAACATATATTTGACCATTTCATTAAATTTGATGATTTCATAAAATAGTTAAATCAACCAGTCGTCTAACTCTCTGCCATTAAGTTCTCTAATGGCGTAATCATTAAAGTCTTTGTAAACAGTCCAGTCGTGTATCTTTTGGTCCGCCGACTCATTCAGCTGCTCGTCCAATAACTGTTTTTTATATTTATCAAGCATCGACTCGCTGTAGTTATTACACTGCATAAGAAAGTCAATAATGATGGTTTTTTTATCTTCTAGTGAAATGGTGCTTTCTGTCATTTTATCCTCACTTAGTATTGACGCTACTTTTGTTTGACGATAGTGTCATAAAATCTAACAATAATAAGGTCGCATGAAAAAGAAAATTATTATCGCTATAACCGGTGCCACCGGCTCCATTTACGGTACTCGTTTGCTTGAAATTCTGCAAACGGTTGACGATGTTGAGACTCACTTGATCCTGTCTAGTGCTGGTGCGCTAACCGCTCAATATGAGCTTAATATGGATAAGAAAACAATCACTGCATTGGCAGATGTGACACATAGCCCAAAAGACATTGGTGCCACATTATCTAGCGGCTCTTTCATTACTCATGGAATGGTCATTGCACCGTGCTCAATGAAAACACTCGGCTGTATTGCCAATGGCATTGCCGATAACCTCGTTTCAAGAGCCGCCGATGTGGTGTTAAAAGAACGCCGGAAACTTATTTTAATGACTAGGGAGACTCCCTTGAACCTCGTTCATTTAAGAAACATGACAACACTATCTGAAATGGGTGCCATCATCGCGCCACCTGTACCTGCATTTTATACGCAACCCAAGACTATTGACGATATTGTTAACCACACAGTTGGAAGAATACTAGACACATTAGATATTTCTAATGTAGATTATGTCAAACGTTGGAAAGGCCTTACAAACCCATAAAGGCTAAATCCCTTAAATTAAAATGTAAAGAGGAGCTTATGTTAAGCAGACGCACATTCATTAAATCCGCATTGGCTAGCAACATAGCCTTATTAGCAACCCCGTCACGGGCGCTTCAGCAAGTATTAACAAGCTCAGAAGATATTCCTTTGCTCGTCTTTGCTGATGACCATGCCTTAAATTCAAAGCACTTTATTTCTAACGTGGAGGATAAAAACTCCAACATTGATTTAGATATTGGCCAGCACTTTGACTTACTCAGAAAATTTTGCAAAGAATCCCCTAATGGCCAAATCACAGGCCTCACCCGAGACTCTGATTTTTTTGTACTCGAACAAGTAGCTAAAGATTTTGGTTTTTACACCCAATATTCTGCGACACATCGATACGCCAACGACACCTTAGTACACGAAGTTTCAACGTCTAAAGATTCGGCTGAGCTTATTGCGTCCTCACTCAAAAATGCAAAAGCGCAGTGGCCTCAGTGGCTCGCTAATAATATGCGTATTTTGCCGCGTGGAAATTCAGAGTTTATCACCAGCAAAACCCAACTATCTCTACCCGATACTGATCAACATGACTTTTTAGTGTCTTGGTCGCTTAGCTCCCCTAAACATATTTAACCGCTTGGAATAAACATGACTAAACCACTCCCACAGGGCATCACATTAAATCAGCTGAATGCTGCTATCGCTGAGATTGAAAAAGTTGTTGGTAAGGACTTTGTCTTTTTAGATGATATAAAAGAACTAAGAAGTTACCGCGACCCATACAACACCACTAATGATGCCGACTTTGCGCCATCCGCCGCTGTCGCACCTAAAAACGTTGAGCAAATTCAAAAAATTCTCTCTATCGTTAATAACTACAAAATACCCATTTGGACTATTTCAACGGGGAAGAATTTTGCATACGGCGGCCCTGCGCCCCGTAAACCGGGCTATATCGTTCTCGATTTAAAGCTCATGAATAAAATTCTTGAGGTCAACGAAAAACATGGTTATGCCATTGTTGAGCCCGGTGTTAGTTACTATGACTTATACAATTACCTACAAGAAAAAGGTATAAAACTGTGGATTGACTGCGCTGCGCCTGCTTGGGGCGGCTTTGTTGGCAACACTTCTG
>Ga0105358_10000712_pt1 | contig 17099 bp, 15 predicted proteins | sample GOMGulsemesocosm_5_FD_83509 | JGI IMG/M metagenome (GOLD analysis project Ga0105358, IMG submission 83509) | Methane-oxidizing microbial communities from mesocosms in the Gulf of Mexico - GOM15C Gulf of Mexico | ecosystem: Environmental > Aquatic > Marine > Cold seeps | place: Gulf of Mexico... | reverse complement strand
TTGTGTTGACGGCGCTTTTCAGATTGTACTGCGCGCTTCTTAGCTTGCTTTGAATTAGCCAAGGTGACTCCTAAAAAATGTTAGATAAGCTTAAATTTAAGGCGACGAAATATGCCTTTTTTTCAGCTGATTGTCAAATGATTTAATTGGTTTATCCAATAAAAAAGCAATTAAATTGTATTTTTCATGCTTCTGTTGTGAACAGACGTAAGTATACATTGTTTATATAGATAAAATCATTACATAATAGTCGCTTCTTTTAGTTAATTATTTCCTTTCTTTTTTTCTTTTATTTTCGAGGACATCTTTTTGAGTAAAAAGCTAATTAAATCAGGGGTAATTGTCAGTGTGATGACCTTGGTTTCTCGTGTATTAGGCTTAGTGCGCGATGTAGTCATTGCGAATGTTATGGGCTCAGGCGTTATGGCAGATGTTTTTCTATTTGCCAATAAAATCCCTAACTTTTTTCGTCGTCTCTTTGCTGAAGGTGCTTTTGCTCAAGCTTTTGTTCCGGTGTTAAGCGAATATTATTCCAAAGATGAAAAAAACTCGGAAGCAAGGGGTCTTAATGATAACAGCGTAAAGCTTGGTGTTTCCCTAGATGAAACTAGGCGTTTAATTGCGCAAGTTTCTGGTACGCTGGGTGTTATTATTACTTTAGTGACTTTATTTGGCATGTTAGCCTCACCGTTATTTGTTATTTTATTTGGCGGAGGTTGGTTTGTTGATTGGCTTAATAATGGCCCTGAAAGCGTTGGAGGAGAAAAATTTGAGTTGGCAGCGAGCTTATTAAAAATTACCTTCCCTTACTTGTGGTTTATTAGTTTTACTGCACTCGCGGGCGCTGTATTAAATACCATGGGGCGATTTGCAGTTGCGGCTTTTACGCCTGTACTACTTAATATCGCTATTATTTTAATGGCGGTATATGGCGCTGAATATGCACAAAACCCAGCTTATGCACTTGCATGGGGTGTGTTTTTAGGGGGGTTAATTCAGTTTCTTTTTCAAATACCTTTTTTGTATAAAGCGGGTGTTTTAGTAAAACCTCGTTGGTCTTGGCATAGTAAAGGTGTTACTAAAATTCGTAAATTAATTATTCCAGCATTGTTTGGTGTGTCTGTCACTCAAATTAATTTATTGCTTGATACGTTAATTGCCAGCTTTTTAATTACGGGCTCTATTAGTTGGCTATATTACGCCGATAGATTATTAGAATTCCCGTTGGGCTTATTTGGTATTGGTATTGCGACGGTTATTTTACCAAGCTTGGCAAAGCTGCACAGTAAAAATAGTCCTACAGAATTCAGGGCTACTTTAGATTGGGGTATTAAGGTGATTTCCTTGTTTGGTTGGCCTGCTTTAGCAGGGCTTATGATACTTGCACAACCTATTATTATGGTGTTGTTTATGCGAGGAGAGTTCAGCCAAAATGATGTATTACAGGTATCAATGGCATTGTTTGCTTATCTTTCTGGTTTGTTAAGCTTCATGTTTATCAAGGTATTAGCACCGGGCTATTATGCTAGGCAAGATACTAAAACACCGGTAAAAATTGGCATTATAGCAATGGTGTCTAATATGGGCTTTAATTTGATGCTTGCACCATTTTTCGGTTATGTTGGCTTGGCTATAGCAACGACTATGTCGGCAACTTTAAATGCGGGGCTGCTTTATCATGGTTTAAAGCATGCGGGTGTTTACCATTTATCAAGCAACACAAAAATATTTATTGGCAAATTAATATTATCAGCACTAGTGATGGCATTGGTGGTTTATCAATTATCAAATGATTTTGATGTATGGTTAGCGATGAACTTTACTGAACAAGTTCTACAGTTAATTATATGTATTGGTGGCGGTTGCTTAAGCTATTTTATGATGATTGTCTTATTAGGTGTTCGCTTGAGAGATTTCAAGGTGAAGAATTAAAAATAATATTTATGAAATACTGATTATTATTACTCGTTAATATATAATTCGACGTTTTATTTTATCTACAAATTTGCTTTAGGCTTAAAATATAAATCATACGCTAAGTTAGTGGTATTTAAAATATTTAGCCAGAAGGTTAATTATTACTTGTATTGATTCTCATTCGTGTTGCAAAGTGAGTGTAAAAATTGGTGTAGAAGAGTAATAGTGAGTTATTTAGGTTTTGGTCGTTAAAAGGCAGTATAAATTCTAATGCAGTTAGTTCGCGGTATACATAATATTCAGGCAGAAGATCACGGCTGTGTATTAACTATAGGTAATTTTGATGGTGTTCATATAGGACATCAACGTGTTATTGCGGCTTTAGTTGCAAAAGCAAAAGCGCTTAATTGTGCTGCTGCGGTGTTAGTTTTTGAACCACAACCACAAGAGTTGTTTTCAGCCGACAAGGCGCCAGCGCGACTTTGTCGTTTACGAGACAAGTATTCATTGCTTGCCAAATTAGGCGTTGAACGGTTAATTTGTGTTAATTTTACTAGAAAGTTTGCCAGCCAAAGTGCGCAGCAGTTTATTGAACATTTATTAGTAGAAAAATTAGGTATAAAGCATTTAATTGTTGGTGATGACTTTCATTTTGGTAAAAATCGTCTTGGGGATTTTACCATGCTATCTGATGCAGGAAAGCGATTCGGTTTTGATGTAACGGATACCGCTAGCTGTAAAATGGCTAATTGTCGAGTGAGCAGTACTGCGATACGACAAGCTTTAAAGCAAGATAATTTAAACGATGTTGAGAATATGCTTGGCAGACCCTACTCAATAATAGGCAAGGTTTTTCATGGAGATAAACGTGGACGACAACTCGGATTTCCAACAGCAAATGTGTTATTGAAAAGACGAAAATCTCCCCTAGATGGTGTTTTTGCTGTAATAGTGAATACCAATAGTGGAACTTTTAATGGTGTTGCCAATATTGGCTCTAGGCCAACAGTTAATGGCATAAGACAACAATTAGAAGTAAATATTTTTAATTTTAATGATGATCTTTATGGTCAATGTATCGAAGTGATAATTAAGAAAAAACTTCGCCAAGTAATAAAGTTTGATAGCCTCGAAGCATTAACAGCGCAAATCAAGCAAGATAGTGCTCAGGCTAAACAAGTATTAAACTGTTTAGTATAAGCCTAATAATTTGAAAAATTTAAATAACCGGATAACGATTTAAATGAGTGATTATAAACATACCCTGAATTTGCCCGCTACTTCGTTTGCCATGAAAGGCAATATGGCAAACCGTGAACCTAATATGCTCAAAGAATGGGCTGATAAAGATTTGTACGGAAAAATTCGTACAGCAAAAAAAGGTAAAAAATCATTTATTTTGCATGATGGTCCTCCTTATGCAAATGGTAACATTCACCTTGGTCATGCGGTAAACAAAATATTGAAAGATATTATCGTTAAATCAAAAACTTTGTCTGATTTCAACTCCCCTTTTGTACCTGGTTGGGATTGTCATGGCCTACCGATTGAATTAATGGTAGAGAAAAAAGTGGGTAAACCTGGGCATAAAGTATCCGCCAGTGTTTTTCGTCAAAAATGTCGTGAATATGCAGCCAAGCAAGTGAACGCTCAGTGTGAAGATTTTAAACGTTTGGGTGTTTTTTCCGATTGGGAAAAACCCTATCTAACTATGGATTTTGACACTGAAGCGAATATTATACGTTCATTAGGTAAAATTGCTGAAAACGGTCATTTACATCAAGGCTTTAAACCTGTGCATTGGTGTACTGATTGTGGTTCTTCTTTGGCTGAAGCTGAAGTAGAGTACATCGATAAAAAATCGCCTGCAATTGATGTGAAATTTACTGCTGTAGATCAAAATGTAGTTGATAAATTTAACAATTCTGCTCTTTCACAAGATAAGCAGCAAGGTGAAGGTGATATTTCAGTTGTTATCTGGACAACAACACCATGGACACTACCGGCTAACCGCGCCGTTGCAGTTCATGGGGATATTGAATATTCGTTAGTGCAATGTGAAACGTTAGCCAATGGCGGCGAAGGAAAAGAGCGTTTGATTATTGCGTCAGACTTAGTTACTTCATGCATGAAGCGTTTTAGTATAGATAAATACCACGTATTAGGTTTTTGTAAAGGTACTGAATTAGCACTAACTCAACTACAACACCCGTTTTATGATTTCACTGTTCCTGTTATTTTAGGAGAGCATGTTACTACTGAGTCAGGTACAGGTTGCGTGCATATTGCGCCTGGTCATGGTGTCGAAGATTTTGTTGTCGGCAAGATGTATGACTTAGAAGTAGCAAACCCAGTGGGTGCAAACGGTGTTTATTTAGAAGGTACTGAGTTATTTGCAGGCCAGCATGTTTTTAAAGCCAATGCTAATGTTGTTGAAACATTAAGGGAACATGGCACATTAGTACACCATTATGTCTTAGAGCATTCTTATCCCCATTGCTGGCGACACAAAACGCCACTAATTTTCCGTGCAACGCCACAGTGGTTTATTAGCATGGACAAAAAAGGGTTGCGTCAAGATTCACTTAACGAAATTAAAAAAACACAATGGATCCCCGATTGGGGTCAGCGTCGAATTGAATCAATGGTTGAAGGTCGTCCAGATTGGTGTATTTCACGTCAACGTACGTGGGGTGTGCCAATGGCGTTATTTATCCATCAAGATACCGGTGCGTTGCATCCACGTAGTATTGAATTAATTGAATCAGTAGCAAAACGTGTAGAAGAGAAGGGTATACAAGCATGGTTTGATTTAGATGCTGCAGAGCTTATTGGGGATGATGCTAAAGAATACATTAAAGTACCAGATACCTTAGATGTATGGTTTGACTCAGGAACAACCCATTACTCGGTTATTGATGCACGTGAAGAATTTGATGATATTGCAGATTTATATCTTGAAGGTTCAGATCAACATCGTGGCTGGTTTATGTCATCAATGATGTCATCAGTTGCTATGAATGGTAAAGCTCCGTATAAAGAAGTGCTTACCCATGGCTTTGTTGTTGATGCTAACGGACACAAAATGTCTAAATCATTAGGTAATGTGATCACCCCAAAAGAAATTACTAATACCTTAGGTGCTGATATTTTGCGCTTATGGACAGCATCAGTGAATTACACGCAAGAGATCACTGCCGGTAATGAAATATTTAAACGCCAAGCTGATGCTTATCGTCGAATTCGAAATACATCACGTTTTTTATTATCAAACTTAAATGGTTTTGAACCTGCGCAGCACTCGGTTGCTTTTGACGAAATGGTTGCGCTTGATCGTTGGGTAGTTGATAAAGCGGCACGTTTACAAGATGAAATTATTACTGCTTATGATGAGTATGAATTCCATGTGGTAGTACATAAAATAATGAATTTCTGTACAACTGAATTAGGTGGATTCTATTTAGATATTATTAAAGATAGACAGTATACCGCCAAAAGTGCCTCAAACGCTCGTCGCTCTTGTCAAACAGCAATGTACTTAATTGCTGAAGCAATGACTGCTTGGATGGCGCCTATTTTATCATTCACCGCACAAGAGGTTTGGCAAGCATTGCCAACCCCGGTAACTGGTGAGCGTGATGAGTTTGTTTTTACCGGCGTTTGGTTTGATGGTTTAGTTACTATGCCAGAAGACACTGAGTTAGGTAATGAATATTGGAGCGAACTGTTATTAGTACGCGCTGAAGTTAATCGTGCCTTAGAACTTGCTCGTAAAGAAAAAACGGTTGGTAAAACACTTGAAGCACAAGTGATTTTATATGCCAAGGCAGATTTAGCACAAAAATTACTACAACTAGGTGATGAATTACGTTTTGTATTGATTACTTCTAAAGTAGCTATTGAAACTGTTACTGAAGAAAACCAACCGCCTGAAGGCGCTACGGTCACTAATGTTGATGGTTTATGGTTGTCAGTTGCCGCAGCTCAAGGCACTAAGTGTGAAAGGTGTTGGCATGTAACTACTGATGTTGGTGCTAATGACGCCCATCCAGATTTATGTGGCCGTTGTATAACCAACATTGATGGTGATGGTGAAGCTAGAAAATATGCATAAATAACCGTGATTCTTTGTCATTTTCCTGCAATAACTGCGTCGAAAGTTCTCACCTATAGTCATAGGCTCCGTTCTTTCTTCTTGTTCTATCAGTAAATGACTTTGAATAACTGCTATTTGTTTATTTAATATTGTTTAAGAAAAAGAGAATATTTTAAGTTGAGTAAAATTTTTATTATATTTAATAATTCAGGCTTGCGTTGGCTTTGGCTAACGCTAGTTTTTTTAGTGCTTGATCAAGTCTCTAAGTTCTGGATTTCAGATTCATTTAGCTTATATGAATCCATCAATGTATTGCCTATTTTTAGTATTACCTATGTACATAATCTCGGTGCTGCTTTTAGTTTTTTGGCTGATCAAGGTGGTTGGCAGCGTTGGTTTTTTACCGCTGTAGCGGCTATTGCCTGCATCGTTTTCATTGTGTGGTTAGCAAAAACGCCTAAATCACAAACCTTATTAAGTATTGCTGTTGCGCTGATGTTAAGTGGCGCAATGGGGAATTTAATTGATCGCGTTTTGTTTGGTTATGTTATCGACTTTTTAGATTTTCATTGGTCCGGTAATCACTTTCCTGCTTTTAATGTGGCTGATTCAATGATTTTTATAGGCGCTGCCTTAATGATTTTGGAGTCTATTACGACCAAACCTAACGATAAAGTGTAAGTTGTACTTTAGATGCGGCATTAGATAAGAAGAAAATAGATAAGAAGAAAATAGATAAGAAGATAATAGAGAAGAAGATAATAAATGACAAATGTAATAACAATTAAAGCCGACTCAAAAATTTTAGTACACATATCCATGAAGCTGAGTGATGGCTCAGCCGCAGATAGTACTAAGGTAAATAATAAACCTGCTAAGATCATCATGGGTGATCAAAGTATTTCAGCAGCTTTTGAAGCAGAATTATTAGGCATGGCTACAGGGACAAGTAGAGAATTTTCGCTTGAGGCAGTTGATGCGTTTGGCGAATCTAATCCAGATAATATCCATTATATGGATGTTGATAAGTTTTCAGTAGAAGTACCTGCAAAGGTTGGCAATATCATTACTTTTTCACAACCAGGCGGTGAATTACCAGGTATGATAAAAGAGATTAATGGTAGTTCGGTGACTATTGATTTTAACCATCCTTTAGCGGGACAGCCAGTAACGTTTATTATTGATCTAATCGAAATATTGTAAAGGTAGATATTCGATTAAAACACAAGGTTGGGTTTTAATCTGACAACTTCTGATCCTTTTTTATTGAGCTTTGTCGGAATAGTCGGAATGAATTCCAACTTACATAAGAGAGAATTATGGAAATTATTTTAGCAAATCCTCGTGGCTTTTGTGCAGGTGTTGACCGAGCTATTAGTATTGTTGATAGAGCTTTAGACTTATTCGGTGCGCCTATTTATGTGCGTCATGAAGTTGTACATAATAAATTTGTGGTTGATGGCCTTAAAAGTCGTGGCGCCGTTTTTGTTGAAGAGCTTAATGAAGTGCCTGACGACAGCACTGTTATATTTAGTGCCCATGGGGTGTCTAAAGCGGTACGCAATGAAGCTAAAAAACGTGAATTAAAAGTATTTGATGCAACATGTCCATTGGTTACTAAAGTGCATATGGAAGTTGCTCGTGTGAGTAGAAAAAATATTGAATGCATTCTAATTGGCCATGCAGGACACCCAGAAGTTGAAGGTACCATGGGTCAGTATGATAGCGAATCAGCGGGCATTTACTTAGTTGAATCAACAGAAGACGTGTTAAATCTTGAAGTAAAAGACCCTAGTAAGCTTTATTTCTGTAGTCAAACAACATTGTCAGTTGACGACACCTCAGATGTTATTAATGTACTAAAAGCCAAATTTACAATGATTGAAGGACCACGAAAAGACGATATTTGTTATGCAACACAAAACCGACAAGATGCTGTCCGGGCTATCGCTAGCCAGGTTGATTTGTTATTAGTGGTTGGCGCAAAAAATAGTTCTAACTCAAATCGTCTAAGAGAGGTTGCTGAAAAAATGGGCACAACATCTTATCTTATTGATACAGCTGATAATATTGAGAAATCATGGTTAGAAAATATTAATAAAATTGGTGTTACTGCGGGCGCATCAGCCCCAGCAATATTAGTCACACAAGTCATTGAAGCGTTAAAAAGCTTTGGTGGTCATGAGGTTATTGAATATCCCGGCCGTGAAGAAAACATTGTATTTGCAGTACCCGTTGAATTGCGATGAGTAATAGCAAATACGCTTATCACGACTGGCATCGTTAAGCGGCTAATATATACGATATTAACATTTTCTTATTTGCGATAATTTACCAACAGCTAGCAGGGCTTTTAATACCAGCTTGATTAACCGTCATTGGTGTACAATCGGTATCTGCTGCTTGGCTATATTTTGCTGTGGCAGTGAGTGTATAAGCTGAGCCAGAAGCCCCAGATAAAGAAAAAGTATAATAATCACTCGTTGGCTGGTGCACATCATTTGAACCACTGCCAAAACTACCAGCAAAAGTACTATTTACCATACGGTGGGCTTCTTGTTGAAGTTGCATTTTTACTAAGCCGGCATGCGCTTCAGAACGTCTACTTTTTTGCACGTATTCTTGGTAGGAAGGCATTGCAATCGCCGCAATGATACCTATAATCGCAACCACTATCATTAGCTCCATCAAGGTAAATCCATCGCCTATTTTTATGTTAGTCATTATTGCTCCTGAAAAAAAATACATAAAATTAATCCTTACTATATACTGTATTAAGTATAGTTGTAATTTTTTATAGGGATTAGTATTATGTTTGTTAATAAAGTCAAGCTTAATCAGGGCGTTACCTTAATCGAGTTAATGGTTATTATAGCGCTTATTTCTATTTCTCTTATGATAGCTACCCCGTCATTTTCGGGCTTTTTTGCCAAACAAAAGCTTCGAGGTTTGGGTGGAGAACTGTTGTTTTTCACTAAACTTGCCAAAGCTGAAGCGGCAAAACAAAGCAGTGAAACTTATATAGTTTTCAACAGAACTAACGCAACTTCGTGGTGTATTGGTTTAAGTGAAGACACAGTAGACTGCGATTGTTCAACGGCTAATAGTTGCGTAGTTGATGATATAGAACGGGTTGTTTCCAGTGCTGATTATGGGGGGGTCTCCTTTGATAGTAATAATTTTCCTACTCTAGGCTCTTATAAAGTAATAACTATATCCCCTTATAAAGGCCGTTCAGCGGCGGGAACTGCTACTTTTAGTATTACTGCCGATGGAGTCACCAAAGACTTAAGCCTAGTTCGCAGTGTTATGGGTCGTGAAATAATATGCTCACCATCTGATAACAGCATGAGGTACCCAGTATGTTCATGATAAATAAATACCAAACAACAAAAACATCTCAGCGCGGCTTTACCCTAGTGGAGTTTATGATCAGTATGGCGCTGAGTTTGGCGGCTGTATTGGTTGTGACTTCTATCTATGTCACTAGTTTTAGTATTGACAGTAAAACAATTAAATTTTCACGCTTAAATGACGAAGTGACCAGTATTATGGCTCTGCTCAGTGAGGATATAAAGCGGGCAGGTTTTGTTGAAGATGCTGAAGAGATAATAAAAGCTACAGTACCAGCTGGTAACACTTCAAGGTGTAATCTAGATGCAACTAAATGTGCGGATATCGAATTTAGAACTATTTTAGTTGATAAATTTACCGGTGAAGACGATGATTCCTGTATTTTATTTTCTTATGACTTTTTTGGCGGAGGCACCTACAGTGTGCTTGAAGCTTTTGGTTACCGAATACATAATGGCAAATTAGAAACAAGGCAAGCTGCACGTAGTTGCACTGAGGGTTATTGGCAAGCATTAACCGATCCAAGTTTTGTAACCATCTCAGCATTGAACTTTAAATGTAAAGTCAGCGATGATGGTGATAATACAGACTATGAAACCGATACAGTAACTGTAGGCGGTGTTACTACCGTTACAAACATAGAGCTTAGCTGTGCTGCTGGTAATTTACCTTATGCAGGTGCTTTTAATGGCACAATAACGGTCGAAATTTCTTTTACCGCCACCTTAGTTGATGATGCGGCCTTTTCTTTAACTACCTCAGAAAAAGTATTAGTGAGGAATGTAAGTTATGACTAATATAAATAAGTTCAATCTGTACAAGTATAATAAGAGATATCCTTACAATAACATCAACAAAGTTACTGGCGCAATTACGGTGATTATGGCTTTGGTGATGTTGGGGTTAGCTCTGGCTAGTGCTATGTATACCGCAAAAACTAAAATACTAGATGTTCGTATTGCTAATGCAGAAATAAGAAAAAATGAGGCGATTTTATCGGCAGAATCAGGTTTAAAAAGAGCCATGGTTCAGTTAGGAGTCGAAAATATTGATACTGGTATCATTAGTTTAGATATCGCAACAAGTGATAATGATTTTGAGGTGAATTATGACTTAATTGACACCTTTGAAATAGATGGGCCTTGCCCAAAAACCGTACGGTTAATAGAACTGAGCTCTGTTGGAAAAAGCAGGGACGGTACAGGCACGCGAACACACGCTCAAAAAGTTGGTATAATCCCTTTTACATGTGGAACGCCTGATTCAGCTATTACGGTTGCAGGCACTATTGGTATTGGTGGTGCCTTTACTGTTGGAGCAAATCCTAATGGTGGTGGTTTAGGTGTACCGTTATCCGTTTGGAGTGAGGATGGCGTAACTTTAGGGGGAAATGGTGCTACCTGTGGCTTAGAAGAGTTTGATGGTGATTATTGTTCAGACTCTCCCTATTCAGATAGCACGCTTGTAGCAAATGACGTGCTTGCAAATGACGGTGATTTTCCTGATGATTTATTAGCCTATACTTTTGGTGTAGCAACAGCGAACTTTCAAGAGTTAAAAGATCAGGCAGAAGTATTATCTAGTTGTGCAACATTACCTAATCCTTCTCTTACTGATATTACTACAGGGTTTTATTGGATTGAAGGTGATTGCACTCTCAATGCAAATAAAATTATAGGCTCAATTGATGAACCTGTAATCATCGTGGTTGAAGACGCATTAACTAGGCTTAATGGTGGCGCTATTATTTTTGGTTTACTCTTTGCTTTTGAAACCACTCCTGGTAGTGGTGGAGATGTACAAATGGTAGGTGGTGCTACTGTGCGAGGTGCCTTTATTTCAGATCATGATATAGGAGGGTCTGGAGGTACTTTTAATACACGGTATGATGCAGATGTTTTGGGAAATATTAGTCAAGGTGGCGGATCCGAACTATCTAAAGTTGAAATAATACCTGGTAGCTGGAAAGATTTTTAGGAGAAGTATATGAGTGTATACACAGAAATTAAAAAATTCACGAAAAGCAATCAAGGTTTTACATTAATTGAAGTGTTGATAGGCGTTTTCATTGCTGCCATAGGGGTTGTTGGTGTTTTAGAGATTCAAAAACATGTGATTAGATCAGGTAATGAAGTCAATGCTCGAACTATTGCTACTCAGCTAGTACGTGATAAATTAGATACCATTAATAATGTTGATGCTTTTGCGGATGTAGGTATAACCCCTGCGCCTGCTAATGAGAATATTGATAAGCGAAATTATAGCTTTACGCGTACCTGGCAAATGACAGCATACCACTTTGACAATGATACTAATGCTTGGGGAGGGGTTGGGGCAGGTGAAAGTACTGATGCTAAGCATGTTACTGTGTCAGTGAGTTGGACTGATATAAATAATGAGATACAGACAGTCAATGGAGATCAAATAATAGCAAGTACATCAATACATGATACGTCAGGACTTGCTAATACATCAGGTAACCGTACCTCACCGCTAGTTCCTTTTAACACACTATCAAGTATAGAAAACCCACCAATATCACTCATCGATGATACTATGGATATTACGGGAGTCACTGTAAATACCAAAGAAACATCAAAACCCATACCCACTGTTTATGGTCATAATAATAGTAATTTAATTCAATTTGAAACGGTTGTTTATGACCCTGACGCTGATACACAAACATTAGAGGATTTTGCAACGGTAAATTGTTCATGCAGTTTTAATGGTACAACAGATGATGGCGCAAAACCTTCACTGTTACGACTTTCAGATGATGAAAGTTCTTTGGTTAATGATGTAACATCAGGGCGAGGTGTCGATGGTGATTTAGGTATTACTAAAGTCACAGGGGTGACTACGGGGACTCAAGCACCTAAATTATGTGATAAATGCTGCGCCGACCACCATGATTCATCTTCAGCCTCTGCAAAATATGTTGCAGGCTCAATTAGCAGAACTGCTAGCGGAAACCATCTTCATTATAATGCTGCTTTAACAGATGTTACTACTGGTGATTATATTGAAGCCTGTCGTTTTCGCCGTATTGATGGTTTTTATCAGTTGGTACCAGATTGGCATTTAGTCGATATAATAACCATGCCAGAAAGCTTTTTTTATACTACGGCTAATGTTACCGCTTATACTAGTTATGTAAAAAGTGTAGTTAAGCTCTGTGTGCAGTTCATTGATGATTGTTATAGTAATACCCTAACGTTTCCAGCTAAACCAGAAAATCGAGATTTAGTAAATATAGTGCCGGGTAGCCAACAGTTGATTTCCCGTGGTATATATGTAGATACGGCCTCAATAAATAGAGATGATTTATCAGAAATTCTTGGTTATGTATCCACTAAAGCTAATTGGCTAGAGTATATACCTTTTTACGAAATAAATTTAACCCTGTTTAGTGATTGGATTAGCTCTTACACGAATGCTGTTACGGTTACGACTGATGAAATTAATACAATTACTGATACATCACAGGGATATTATGGTACTTATTCACGTGGTCGAATAACAGCACAGCCTGAAACTGGTACTAGTGATGTTCGCTCTAGTAATAATATTGATAATACGGGAATAACAGGCAGTGGCAAAATAAATCCCGATGTTGTTTATATTTACGACACGGTAAATATCACAGTAAACGGCACTCCTGCAGAGGGTGATAATAGTATATTAATTGAAATTAACTGCCAAAAATATAATAACCAGAATGTTTTAGGAGGCTGTCAACCGCAAGATACGGTAAATGTTACTTTTATAGTAAGTCCGAGCACTATTACTTGTAGTTATTCTAAGCAACAAGGAAATAACACCGCTTTCTTAACCTGTAATGCGGTTCCTGATTGGACTGGAACAATTGATTTTTCCAACCTAGGTTATACTTTTGGTGACATGACTTGTGATGGTATGGTAACCACAGGGTTTGCTTTAAGTGGTTCTATGACTGAAGTGTGCTCTATCGTTATGACGGAAAATACGCCCTAGACTAATTCACAAGCATCAAGGTATACTTAAAAATATCAGACCCTAAGTTTTATCTAGTGGTCTGATGTTTAAATTAGCTATAAATAGTCGGTATAGGCTGGCGTTTATGCTGCGTTTTTTTATAAATATTAATAATATGATCACGTATTTGTCTTGATACTTCTTTACCTTCAAGAAAATCATCAAGTTGCTCATAGCTAATACCTAAGGCATCTTCATCGGTTTTACCTGGCTCTAAATCTTCTAAATCAGCAGTTGGTGCTTTATCCACGAGAATAGAAGGAGCACCTAAAAATTTAGCTAACTTTCTCACTTGTCGTTTAGATAGGCCAAACAGTGGTGCTAAGTCGCAGGCACCATCACCCCATTTTGTAAAAAAACCGGTAATATTTTCAGCGCTATGATCGGTTCCTAACACTAAACCACCAATAATTCCCGCAATATGGTATTGAGCTACCATGCGGGCGCGTGCTTTTACATTACCCTTTGAAAAGTCTATTTGGCTTTTTGATGCCGAAAGTAATTTAGCACCAGAAAGCGCGTTAATCACTTGTTGGTGTAACCCATTTACACCATCGAGTACATTTGTTGTTAAACAATGGTAAGGTTGAATAAAGTTTATTGCTTGCTGCGCATCATCTTCATCGGCTTGAACATCGTAAGGCAGCCGAACCGCAATAAATTGAAATGTGTCTGTATTATGTTCTTTATGTAGCTCGGTATTTAGCTCTGCATTTAGTTCTGTGATGGCAAGCTGTGCTAAACGACCACAAGTTGAAGAGTCAACCCCACCACTAATGCCAAGCACTAATGTTTTTAAGCCTGAATTTGCTAAAGTTGATTTAATAAAGTCAATACGACGACGAATCTCAAATTGAACATCAATTTCGGGTAACACTTTCATCTCATCAATAATTGCTTGCTGATCCATGAGCTTCCTATTTTACTATGGTAATATTGAATGAGAGGTTATAGTAACAAAATAAAGGTGTGAGCTAAATCTTAGATTCAAATAATAACAACTACTTATTGAAATATAATGATAAACGCGTTGTAATGTTGTGACAAACTAATAAAGTACTTTTAACTGAGAAATACTATGAAAAAAATTGAAGCTATCATTAAGCCTTTCAAATTGGATGATGTCAGAGAGGCGTTGGGCGAAATTGGTGTTACTGGTATAACTGTTTCTGAGGTTAAAGGCTTTGGTAGACAAAAAGGACATACTGAGCTGTACCGCGGTGCGGAGTATATGGTTGATTTTTTACCTAAAATAAAACTGGAAATTGTTATCGCCAAAGAAAATGTTGAGCGTTGTGTTAATGCTATTTTAGAAGCAGCACAAACTGGTAAAATTGGCGATGGTAAAGTATTTATTACTGATATTGAGCGTATTGTTCGTATTAGAACTGGTGAAGAAAACCAAGAAGCAATATAGAGCGGGTGCGATTTTTAGCCACGAGTAGCAAAGACAAACTGCAAGTTAATAGTTTTGAGAAGTGAATCTTGTATCTCAAGGCTATTAACACGCCAATTTAACTCGCTAACTTAACCTTAGTTAATAAGTGAGTTGTTTGGATAGTTTGCGGCTAAAACTTGTAATGAGTTTTTCTTTAAATCAACTAAGCCAAGCTTATCATAGCACTTAATCATAATTTCTAACGCCGGCTCTACCTCAGGACTAGGTGCATAATACTCAATAATATATCTACCCCTATTTGCTGCTGATGCATAAGCTTCACGTTTCAAATAAAAACTTGCTACAGATAATTCATGCTTGGCTAACCTAGATTTTATTTCAATCATACGTTTACGAGAATCTGCAGCATATTTACTTTCTGGATAGTTAGTCAATATTCGTTTTAAGTCATTAAAAGCCTCACGGGATGCACTAGGATCTCTATCTGTACGATCTATACCAGCAATGTCTTGAAATAAATTATCTTCAGTAGATAGATTGATTAATGCCCGCATATAATAAACATAGTCAATATTAGGATTACTAGGGTTTAACCGTAAAAACCGATCAGTTAAGGCAATGCCCTGTGCTGAATTACCAACCTTATAATAGGCGTAGATTAAATCCAGTTGTACTTGGTGAGATATGGGGCCAAAAGGAAAGCGTGAATCAATAGTACTTAGTGTTAAAATAGCTTTTTGATATAAACCGTTATCTAGTGCTGTTCTTGCATCTACAAATAAAGCTTGTGCAGATTTATCAGGAACTATTTTAAGCTCATTTTCTGATGAGGAACAGCCAGCTAAAGCAAGCATCAACGCGATAAAGATTATTTTTGTTGTCAATTTTTCCATGGAAGTTATCATTACGCCTTTTATTCTGATTAAAATAAATATGAAAGCCCTTAATAAAAAGGGTAAAATGCGAGTATCTACTTAGTATTAGTACGTATTAGTGCACACCTTAGTACAAGTATTCTAACCTAGCATTTTCGCTAGTACAATGATGAGTTGCACAACGTTAAAAATTTAAAGAGAGTTTAATGGCTGAAATAATTCAACATAAAGATATTGTTCCTGATTCGTGTTTAGGTAAACGTTTAGACCAAACTTTGGCAATAATGTTCCCTGACTATTCACGTTCGAGATTAAAAGAGTGGATCATAGCTGGCAGCGTTACGGTTAATGACAAGGTATTACCGCGTGCACGAGAGAAAATGTACGGCGGTGAACGTATTGTTATTAATGCCGAAATTGAAGCTGAGCAGCGCTTTGAAGCGCAAAATATACACTTGGATATTGTATATGAAGATGATGATATTTTAGTAATTAATAAACCTGCCGGTTTAGTAGTTCATCCGGGTGCTGGAAACCCCGATGGCACAGTGCTAAATGCATTGTTGCATCATTATCCTGCAATAGATATTGTACCTCGTGCTGGCATTGTACATCGTTTAGACAAAGACACGACTGGTTTGATGGTGGTAGCGAAAACTATTGCGGCACAAACCAACCTAGTAGAAGCTTTGCAATTAAGAGAAATAACCCGAGAATATGAAGCCGTAGCCAATGGTTTAATGACAGCAGGGGGACTCGTGGATGAACCCATAGGGCGCCACCCAACTAAGCGTACGCTTATGGGGGTTGTTTTATCAGGTAGACCTTCAGTAACACATTACCGTGTTATGGAAAAATACCGTCTGCATACACGTTTACGTTTACGCCTTGAAACCGGGCGTACCCATCAAATTCGCGTACATATGGCACACATTACTCATCCACTTGTTGGTGATCAAGGATATGGAGGCAGACCACGCCCGCCTAAAAATGCCACACCAGAGTTATTAGCTAAGTTACGTAGTTTTAAACGCCAAGCGCTACATGCCGCTATGCTGTCTTTGTATCATCCGATTACGGGGGAATTAATGACTTGGTATGCTGATTTACCCGATGATTTTGTTGAATTAGTTGAACTTTTACATGCTGATAACAAGCTTAATGCCCACCATGAGTATTAGGTATTAACAACCATTATCGGGGGCAACTTTGAATACTAGAGCAAACTCAGCCATTGAATTTGCTCAATGGCCTGTGCATTCTGAATTAGAAAGTATATACCTTAAGAGTAAAGTGCTAGCTATTCAAACTACTCGTGTATCCCCTAATAACAATTTTATTGATGGTTTAGTTGATGGTTCGGGTGTTAGTTCAGCTAAAAACTCAGACGATAGCTCTCTAATTAGTTCTAGTAATAATAATTTTGTTTATAAAAACTTTA
>Ga0105358_10000710_pt1 | contig 17164 bp, 9 predicted proteins | sample GOMGulsemesocosm_5_FD_83509 | JGI IMG/M metagenome (GOLD analysis project Ga0105358, IMG submission 83509) | Methane-oxidizing microbial communities from mesocosms in the Gulf of Mexico - GOM15C Gulf of Mexico | ecosystem: Environmental > Aquatic > Marine > Cold seeps | place: Gulf of Mexico... | reverse complement strand
ATGATTGTCGGATGATTGTTTCCAGCGAATTTCGAACCTTTCATTTCCAACTTGAAGATGATCGTTGCCACCTACAAAGTGGCAATGAACCCCCGTTCTTATGCCTCGATAAGTTCCTTTTTGGCGACCATCTCGTGATCCTTCATTCTCATATTCATGAGGCATAATAAACTATCCTATTTTAAGTATTGAAAACATTCCTCTGTTTACTCAATAACAGTAGCACAACTAAAGAATAAGTGGGATCAGATAAGATATATTGACTGCTGAAAGGAAACAGTATCAGAGGCCGTTATTTTTCCGATTGAGGGGGTATAATGAAGGCGACAACGGTAGGCACTCAGCGCGGTTTTTTTTGCAAAAACTGTGAAGTGGGTCTGTCAGTTTAATTACCTTTGTTAATGCGTCGCGTTGAAAACAACAAACGGTATACAGCATTGTAAGTTTCAAACTAATGCTAAAACTTTAAAAGGCTATTTTATATACTGATAACTCTGTTACAAGCTGATAAAAACTGCCTTTTTTATCTAGAATAATTTCTAGCTATATAAAGGAATGCTTCAGGTGTGATTTTAAAATCTATTGCTACTGACGTTCTTTATTCCTAAGTAAGCTAAATAATTCATCTAGCTATAACGATGCAGGCCTAAATGCACACTAACGCCTTTGTTTGGGGTGGCTGCAACAGAACGAGGTACAAGTGGCGTGAAAGCCGTCCCAGCAACCGCAGGTTGCGAAAAACACAATTTTGTTACGTGATCTTTCTCCGCAGACCAATCAGGTTACCATATGGGTCTTCGATTTGGCACATAGATAGACCATTTTCAATATTCATTGGACCGCGATATAGCTTTGCGCCTAAAGCATAAAAATGCTCTAGTGAGTCGTTTAAATTCTCTACTAGCCAATATAAGACAGTGCCATATTTGCCAGCACCGACTTTTCCGTCTGCTAGTACTACTTCAATCGAGAAGCCATTAACATTTAGAATTGTTATAATCAGAGCCTTCTAAACTAGCTTCTACAGCCATCTGAAAAGCTTTTTTATACCACTCTAATCCAAGCTTAACATTAGGAACATGTACGAGTATTGCTATAGGGATCAAACACTCCTCCTGTCACATAACGCCCGCAACAACTGCATGACCGGGGCACGGATTTTGCGGTCTTTTTGCAAAATTCGTGACGTGGGAATGTCAGATTGCTTGCGCTTGTTAGCTGCAACACCGACTGTTTGTATTTGAATTTAATAGGGATTCAATGGTAGCAATGCCTATTTAAACTACAAATTTTTCAGTTGCTACAGCGTTAATTTAAAAAAATTACCTATGTGCTTGGGCAGACCCATTTTATTGATTGCTGTGCACAAACTAAACAGAACAATGACAAAGCTGAATAGGCAACGATGATTTTCTATAACCTTACACTGGACTTTTAGGTCAGGTTCACCACCAGTGGTCATGACGTACTGAACCGCAGCTAACAGTTTAATAGTGCGACGTCTCATTTACGTGAAAGTGATAGCCAGACAACGCGTTAATTTTAAAGCTATTTTCCAATTGCAAGCTGTAGTTTTTGAGAGGTCTCACTTTTCACAAATGGTGGTCGCACTATCTCCCAGCGATAACAGCATAACTTATTGAATTTAAATAAAATCGAGAATATCACTTTGTGGCAAGGCGCTCCACACCTGAACATAAAATAAATACGGATCAACCAAGTCATGATAGACTGTACATTTATACAGCAAAAAACAAAGGAGCTCACTATGCCATCAAGCCCTTTTCTCAATAGTATTCGGCGTTTTCTAAGAGTACAACAATATAGCCTACGAACAGAAAAAACCTACATAGGCTGGATAAAACAATATATTTTTTTTCATAATCTGCAGCACCCCAGGTCACTAGGCGCGTCAGAAGTACGACTTTTTTTAGACCACCTTGCCAATGATAAGCATGTCACTCCAAATACCCAGCGTACAGCGCTTAATGCACTCGCATTTCTATACAATATTTATTTAAAGCAACCTCTTGGCGATCTTGGCTTTAGAAGAGCAAGCGCTAAACAGCGAGTCCCTGTAGTACTAAATAAAGAGGAAGTCGCTGAACTTATAGGCCCTATGGCGCCAGTGAATAAATTAATATTCTCACTGCTATACGGCAGTGGCTTAAGAATCAGCGAGTGTTTAAGATTGAGAGTTAAAAATATTGACTTGCATAACCAAGCGCTGATAGTTAGGAATGGCAAGGGGGATAAAGACAGAGTGACGCTTATCAGTAATCACTTAAAAAGCGCTATTGATAAACAATTCGATATCGCTATAAAGATTCAATTAAACGATAACAAGCAAGGTGTTGGCCCCTCCTTACCTTTCGCCTTAAGTAAAAAATATCCAAATGCCTTTCGACAACCTGCTTGGATGTTTATTTTCCCTTCAATCCAGCTCAGCCCGCATCCATTAACGGGCTAATTGTGTCGGCATCATTTACATAGTTCATCAGCTCGCAAAGCACTCAATCGCGCCTTAAAATCGACCAGAATATACAAAAAAATTAACTGTCATTCGTTCCGCCACTCTTTTGCCACCGCGCTATTGCAGTCAGGTACGGATATTAGAACAGTGCAGAGCTTACTGGTCCACAGCGACCTACGCACCACCCAAATTTATACCCACGTGATTGGTCAACGCTTTGCAGGCACCAATAGCCCGTTAAATGCGATCATTTAACACCGCTTCTCTTCATCTCGGCTCGCATCACCAACCCAACGATATGTTTGCCTATTGGCATAGCAGATGTCGCCGCAGGCGATGGTGCGTTGCACACGTGTAATGAGCGCGGACTCTGTGCAAACAGAAAATCATGCACAAGTGAGCCATCTTTCATCACCGCTTGCGCGCGTATCCCCGCTGGGTAAGGCTTGAGGTCATTAATAGTGATACTGTTGCAGTATTTTTGTACCAATTTTAAATAGCCAGGTTTATAGAGTGAGTTTTTTGTTTCAACCAACCCTGTTTTAAAGTGATTTTTGAGCAATAGCCAAAATCCAGTAAAGTTTAGCATCTGCCAAGTATCTTTAAGACTGATGTTTAATTTTCCATAGCCCTCGCGTTTCCAGCCTTGTACGGCATTCGGGCCAACAGTGATTTCACCGCTGATCATCGGAGTTAAGTGCACCCCTAAAAAGGGTAATTCTGGATCGGGAATGGGGTAAATTAGATGTTTGACGAGGTTTTTTTTAGCGCTGTTTAGGCGGTAGTATTCACCGCGAAACGGGATGATCTGAAAATCTGTGTTGATATTCATCATTGCGGTAATACGATCGGCCATTAAGCCCGCACAGCTGATTAGATACTGACACCTTAACGGATCACGGTCAGTATTGATGACTACTTCATCGCTACTTTCAGCAATGGCCAGTACTTTGGTATTAAGGAGTGTGACACCACCTAAGGCTACAAAACATTTGGCTAGCTGCTCGCAAACTTTTAAATAATCAACAATACCGGTTTTTTTAACCCAGATGGCTCCCAGCCCTTGAATATTAGGCTCGCGCTTTTTAAGTGCTTGTGCATCTAGCAATTCAACCTCTAAGCCATTTTTTTGTGCGCGCTCAAACAGTGCTAACATGCGCTGCTGCTCTTGGACATTAGTGGCGACTAACAGCTTACCGCACTGTTGGTATTCAATGTCGTGCGCCTGACAGAAACTGATCGTTTGCTCTAATCCCTCCCGGCAAAACTGCGCTTTAAGGCTACCCGGCTCATAATAGATACCGGCGTGGATAACACCACTATTATGCCCTGTTTGGTGCTTGCCAAAAACCGCCTCCTTTTCAATAATGGCTATCGTTTTGCCGGGATTTTCAGATAACAACTGCCAAGCGGTTGATAGCCCGACAATCCCACCGCCAATCACCACATAATCAAATGTTCTACTCACTTTTTCACCTTTCTATAAAAGTGCAATCAATAGCGCCCCAATTAATTGCACTTAACATCACGCTTGCTGAGAATTTAATGGCGCTAAACCATCAGCTTGTGCTGTTTGCTTAAACACTTTACGGCTATAGATAAATATCGCCACAAAGACAGCCAAGCCGGCAAAGCTAATCAATAGCTGCTGGTGAGGCCACATCATAGCGACACCTGCCACACCACAAGCGATACGTAGCACCATATTGATCGGCGCTTCTAAGTAACCTTCCATAAAGCCTACTAGTGCATAAATACCAAATAGTGAGAAGAAGAACACCGTCAGTACTTCACTGGTTGAGCCGCCGATAAAGCCGGTGTAAGCAAATAGTAACGGCACGATATACAATCCCTTAGCTATCTTCCAGGCCATAAAACCGGTCGCCATCGGTGGTGTCTTAGCGATTGCCGCTGCCGCAAAGGCAGTTAGACACACCGGTGGTGTGACATTGCTATCTTGAGACAGCCAAAAGATAATCATATGTGCACTGAGCAGGGTCATTGCCAAGATTTCTTTATCGATGGCCATCTCCAGCAATTGGCCTTTAAAATCCCCCGGGACTAATGCCAGTATCTGCTGGGCATCAATTTCGCTCATCGGCGCTAACAATAAGCTAGCTTTTTCAGGGTCTACTAACAAAAATATACTCTGAGCAGCCTCTGGCAAACCACCAGCTACAATCATACTCAGTAACTGCGCCTCGGCAATCAAATTGTATAACGCAGGTGCTGACAGTGTGGCCAATACAATATAGGAAGCCGTCACTGGTAAGCCCATGCCCAACACCAACGAGGCGATTGCAATCAATAATATAGTGATCAGTAAACTGCCCCCGGCCCATTCGGTCACCATCAACGAAAACGTATTGCCAATGCCCGTCATAGCCACGACATTCACCACTAATCCCACGGCAACTAATAACATCGCAGTGGTCGCCATATTTTTAGCGCCCTGCGCCAGCGCGTCCAAGATATCTTTGAACTTCATTGGATTCTTCGATAGCCAAGAGGAAACCACCACAGAGACAATCGAAATACCTGCAGCATAAGTCGGGGTAAAGCCATAAATTAACAGCGACACTAAAACGGCCAGTGGCAACAGATAATGCCAGCCTTCTTTAAACACTTCCCCGATGGGTCTAGCATCTATTTCAACACAGTGTGCGTGCGAGCGCATCGCCTCTACGCGCACAAAAAAGCCCACTGACATGAAGTACAGTAAAGCCGGTAAAGCCGCTATAGCAATAATATCCACATAGGGAATTTGGGTATATGAAGCCATGATAAAGGCCCCGGCCCCCATCACAGGCGGCATCAACTGCCCACCCGTAGAGGCTGCAGCTTCAACACCAGCTGCAAACTTAGCCGGAAAACCTGCCTTGCGCATCAGTGGTATGGTAATAACCCCAGTAGAGACTGTATTGGCAACCGACGATCCAGAGACAGAGCCCATCAATCCTGAGCCTAGTACAGCCACAAAACCCGGTCCGCCGACAAAGCGACCCGCTGCGCAGCGAGAGAGTTCAATAATAAAATCGCCAGCACCAGATTTTACCAAAAAAGCGCCAAATAAGATAAACATGAAGACATACGTCCATGATATACGCGCTATCTGACCAAACATGCCCTCGGTTGAGAAATAACTGCGATAGAGCACCGTCTCTAAAGACAACCCTGGAAAGCTGAAGATACCGCTGACGTATTGTCCCCACCAAAAAACATAAGTAAGGGCAACGATGATCATCGCCGGTATAAACCATCCTGTGGTACGCCTTGCCATCTCTAAAGCGATAAAGATGGCGCTGATTGAAAATACCCAATCAAAATAGGCAAATTTTACGCCGCGCTCATACAGCGCATCTTCAAAACCGATTAAGTAGAGGCAACAAATAATGGCGCCAATACCGATTAAGACATCAAGTATTAAGGTCAATCGTAACCCCGCTTGAGTCTTGCATTGCATCATCGGCACCATCAGCGCACAAATTAGCGCAAAACCACTGAAGTGGATTGCCGAGACCCATAGTTCAGGAAGTGTTCCCAAGGTATTAAAATAGATATGGGCCAATGAAAAAACCACCCCAGCCCAATACACAAAACCTGTCGCCAAAGAGCCTTCAGCCCTTTGCGGCAACTCAAGCTGCTTCAGCTGTTGCTCCGTATCTGGATTATTTGCACTCGTCGTTCTACTCATAGAAAGTATCCTGTCGTCAATAGAGTCATGAAATCGGAGAAAAACAGGGAGAATAGTATTCTCCCTGTTATATAGCGCGCTTTACTGCGCGATTAGATGTGCAGGAACCGTTAAACCGGCTTCTTTGTAGAAGCGTGCGGCACCTGGGTGTAGCGGAAGAGGAAGACCAGCGATTGCCTTTTCAAGTGCCATCGCTTTAGTGGCTTTGTGAATACCGTTGAGGAACGGCAGGTTTTCATAAATGGTTTTTGTCAGCAAATAAACATCTTCTTCTGATACATCATCACGTGCGGCTAAAAAGTTTGGCTGTGCCATGGTATTGATATCAGTGCTTTGACCAGGATAGGTATTTGCCGGAATCACAAAACGCGTCCATAACTTATAGTTACCATTGGCTTTGGTAATTTGCTCATCGCTAAAATCTAAGATTTTGATATCATTGCCAAGCGCTGCGTATGCACGTGTCACTGCACTAGTTGGTACGCCTGAGGGAATATTCATGCCTTTGATGGTACCGTTTTGTAGCGCATCAGCACTTGGGCCATAACCCATGTGGGCAAAATTAAGCGCTTGCGAATCAATGCTTAAACCGCTGAGGATTTGACGACCAGAACCTTCAGTACCTGAATTCTTTTTACCGATAGAGAACTTTTCACCAGCCAATCCACTGATATCAGAAATATCACCACTTTTAACAAAGTCTGACTTAACCACAAACTGCTCGACATTTTGCCATAACATCGATACTGATCTTAGATTCTTTTGTGGACCTGAAGACTTCATTGCACCTTCGCCATTCCACGCCCAAGCGCCGTAAAGACCTTGCAAAATAGCAAACTGCGCTTCGTTTTCACGCAGTAACTTAATATTTTCTCCAGAACCTGCTGAGTTAATCGCAGACAGTGACGCTTTATACTTAGGCTGTAGCTTCACTTTAGTCAAAGTCGCCAGTGCAACACCCACGGGATAATAAGTACCACCAGTTGATGCCGTCGCTAAGATGTAGTTTCTATTTTCAGCACTCATTGCCTGAGCAGACAGACCCAGTGTTGCGCAAACCGCTAACGCTAATCCAGATTGCTTCAACAATGCACGTTTTGTTATTTTCATTTTATTACCTCTTATTGTATTTATGTCAGTCTCCCTCTTTAATGCAACCAGCGGGCCAACTTCCTAACAACAAGATAACCAATTGTTTTATATAAATTAATCATCAGAAAACAGCTAAGACCTCTCCCCTGATGAGCAAAAACTTGCTTATTGGTCGTCATGTGATAAGCAAGAAACAGCCGAATTTTAGTTTTTTTATCTCCCCTGATGACAACAGCCAAGGGAATAGCCTGTAAATAAAGACATTAACGCTCGGATTTCAACAAAAAATCAGTAATAGGCAATTTATTGCTTATCACTGTTTATGCGCTTAGCCCTGTTCTCCTTCATCAAAAAACTCCTGACGATTAATGTCGTATTTGACCATTTTTTGATTCAGCGTTCTTCTCGGTAAATCCAGCTGATCCATCACTGCTTTTATATTGCCTTGATACTTTTTAAGCGTTTGACAAATAATATCGCGCTCATAATTGGCCATCTGCGCGCCCAGCGATAATGACTCAACACCGCTACGGGACTGCTCGATAGTCAGTGTTTTAGGAAACAAAGTATCGGCCAGTGACAACCCGCCATCGAGGGCGTAACGTATCGCGGCGTTTTTTAGCTCTCGTACATTACCGGGCCAGCCATATTGCTGCATGACTTGGATATCTTGCTCTGTTACCCGTCTCAATTGACAGTTATGCTGGGTACAAGCTTTACGCGCGTAATGCTCAAACAGTAAGGAAATGTCTTCTTGGCGCTCTCGCAGCGGCGGTAAATTTAAAAAGGAAACATTTAAGCGGTAATATAAATCTTGGCGAAAACTCTCCTCGGTACGCAAATCCACTTTAGCCGCAGCCACTACCCGTAAATTAACTGGGATAAGCTGATTACCGCCTAAGCGCTCGATCACTTGCTCTTGCAGTGCCCGCAATATTTTTATTTGCAGATGCGCAGGCATGCTCTCTATTTCATCTAAAAAAAGGGTGCCGCCATCTGCATGCTCAAACTTACCAATACGCTTTTTAGCGGCACCGGTAAACGCCCCAACTTCGTGACCAAACAACTCGCTTTCGATCAAGTTTTCAGGAATGGCACCGCAGTTAATCGGTACAAAATGATGCTCATTTCGCTGTGAATACTCGTGCAAGCACTGCGCTACTAGCTCTTTACCAGAACCGGTTTCGCCATAGATAATGACGTTGGTCTCAAGCGCCGCACATTTTAATAGATCTCTTTTAAGCGCTTGTATGGAAGGAGAGATGCCGATAATGCGTGAATCGATACCAGAGCGTAAGGAAATGTCTTGCTGTAGGCGCAAGTTTTCAATCATTAAGTGGCGCTTTTCACAGGCGCGGTGTATCACTTCCACTAAGCGCTCTGGTACAAAAGGCTTTTCGATAAAGTCATAGGCCCCATTGCGCATCGCCTGTATCGCCATATCAACATCGCCATGACCAGTAATTAAAATCACTGGGAGTTCAGGAATAAGCTCGCGGGCTTTTTCCATCAGCTCTAAACCACTGATGCCCGGCATTTTGACATCACTCAAAACAATACCGGCAAAATTTTCATTGAGAAAAGGCAGCGCTTGCTCTGCACTTTCACAGCTGATCACTTCAAAATCTGCCATTTGTAACCACTGTGCGGTTGCTTGACGAATCATTTTTTCATCATCAACCAGTAATACTAAGCCTTTCATATAGAACAATTACTCCAGTAAGAAGTGTATATTTTTAACAAACTTACGCCCGCGCGGGGAAATTAAACCTGTGACAAATTAGGCTCCGCTAAATCATCGCTATTAAACGTTGCGATAAACAGGTAAGTCTACGCTAAAACAAGTCCCTTGTTGGTTACTACTGACGCGGATTTTACCGCCTAAATCGGTGACAATTGACTGCACAATGGAAAGCCCTAGCCCCAGCCCCTCACCAATCGTTTTTGTGGTAAAAAACGGCTCGAATAAATGCTCTAATGTCTCTGAACTTATCCCTTTGCCTGAGTCTGAAATGGTTATTTGCATGCACTCATTATTCTCACTGGAGGGTGCTATAGCCAACCGCAGCTTACATGCTTTATCCACTGGATTATGCTGCATGGCATCGCAGGCGTTTTGAATTAAATTATAAAGCACCTGTTCAACACGGGTTGTATCCCCGGCGATACAGGCTAAGTTCTCGGGGATATTTTTATCCAAGGTAATATTTTCAGCTTTAAATCTCACGCGGAACAACAGTAGTGTTTGATCAAAGGATTTGGCGAGATCAACGGCCATCAATTGCTCTGGCTTCTTAAAAGAAAATACTTTTAGCTGTCTTGTCAGTTGCGCCATACGATCATTAAGCTGATTGATAATATCAAAATTATCCATCAACATAGTGCTTTTTTGCTCAGCGCTGATTTGTCTATGCTCTTTTTTGAATAGCTCTTTGCAAATAGAGACATAGGTTTTGATCGCCGTCAACGGCTGGTTAAATTCATGCACAACTGCTGATGACATGCGTCCCAATGCGGCCATTTTTTCCGCTTGCACTAACTCACTTTGCGCTTCTCTTAACTCTTTAGTACGCGCCAGCACTTTAAGCTCTAGCTGATCATTCGCCTGCCAGAGTTGATACTCTAATTTTTTAATTTGCGTTAAATCAACAAGTGTCACTAGGTAGCTACTATCAAGTTTCGAGTGCATTGACTTAATTGAAAACAATATAAAAAACGGCCGATCATCAACGCTTAAACCACTGGTTTCTATAGACGTGACCGCCTTAAAAGGCTGTTTCCCCAAACCTTGCAGCTGATTAAGCAGATCAGGCTCCACCTTTGGAGGGTAGAGTATTTTACTGATATGCTGACCTTTAAGTCGCTCTAATGTATAACCAAATAGCTGAGTCACCATGGGGTTTATAAATTGCACGCAACCTTGGCCATTTAAAAGCACCAAACCCATCTGCGCTTGATTAATCATGTCGCGCTGAATCCCTTCATTGCGCGCCATAATTGCCTGCGTCTCAAGACGTGAAAGGTTCTTTAAACGCCGTTCTCGCAACCACAACAACAGCAACATAAGCGCTATACAGCTGGCAATACTATAAACTTTCGCTTTGTGCGCAGCCTCTATCGCTCCTCTTACTTTACTGACAACAGAGATTTGCCAATTAAAATCATCCAGTAATACCGACTGCAATAGCACATTGTGCTTGTCTTTAATTGTTCGGATATCTATCTGCGTACCATCTTGTAACTCTTTGAGTGCTTTTGGTCTGAATATTTGCTCAATGTTATGTTGTGGCCAGCTGTGATCACTGGCAAACAAAATGTGATTATCAAGACTGATAAAGAAGTTAGCAATTTTAGAAAATCTGGCGGCCAATAATTCATTGTCGATTTGCAATACAACCGCCCCACTAAAACGCTGCTTATTATAAATAGGGGCTGAAAAATAGAATGCGCCGACAGAGGCACTATCTGTAATAGAGGCATGAAAGCCCTTATTACCGTTTTTAGCCTGCACAAAATAGGGCTTATCGGCGTAATAACCGTGCTGAAAACCAGGGAACTCGCGGTTGTTATACACTCTTTTGTGCACATCACTGTGCGCCAGTACTTCCCCGTGCTCGCTAACAATAAAAATTGCAGTAACACCGGCAATAACATTAAACTGCGCAAGATAGCGCTCTAACGCCGCTTTATCATCACTTTTTTGCGAGGCGTACATGCGTTTAATATCGGTATTTTGCGAGATAATAAACGGTAAGTATTGATACTCTTCTAACACCGACCGAAACTCAATAACCACCTCTAATAAACGCGTTTGGCCATCGTCTTTTAACGGTGTCATAGCCCAGTTGTATGCATAACTTTGCACTTTCCAGACCACCGCTAGAGAAAGCAATAACGCTAACATAATAAGAAACCCAAGTTTTATGCGCAAAGCGGCCTCGTTAAGATTTGTCTAATCAGTATTTACCAAGCGATGCATCTTAATGCATTACGCTGCTGCTAAACACCGCTAGCTGATAAATTTTAAACAAAAAAAAGAGCGCCTATGCGCCCTTTTAACTCTAAGTACTTTTGCTAGAGCTTACAGTACTAACTTTCTGATGTCAGATAACACTGCATTCAAGTAAGTCAGGAAACGCCCTGCATCGCCACCGTTAATTGCACGGTGATCGTAAGATAAGCAAAGTGGTAACATCTTACGCGGCTCGAACTCACTGCCATTCCAGCGCGGTTTAATATCTGCTTTAGAAATACCTAAGATAGCCACTTCAGGTGTATTGACGATAGGTGTGAAACCTGTTCCGCCAATACCGCCCAAGCTTGAAATAGTAAAGCAAGCGCCCTGCATTTCATTTGGCTTGAGTTTACGGTTTTTCGCCTTTCCAGCAAGCTCTACCGCTTCATTCGCCAGCTCATAGATGGTTTTCTTATCTGCATCTTTGATCACAGGAACCATCAAGCCATTTGGCGTATCAACAGCGATGCCGATGTTGACGTACTTTTTAAGCACTAAGTGCTGGCCATCTGCATGTAGCGCTGCATTGAAGCGCTGGTGTTCGCTGAGCGCTTTAGCCACTGCTTTAATGATGAATGGCATCGGCGTCAGCTTAACACCTGACTTAGCCGCCTCATCTTTCATTTCCTTACGAAACACTTCAAGATCAGTGATATCGGCATCGTCAAACTGAGTAACGTGGGGCACGTTTAACCAAGCGCGGGCCATATTATCACGAGTGATTCGAGCGACTTTGCTGAGTTTTTCCAGCTCAATTTCACCAAACTGGCTGTAATCGATTGCTGGTACTTGCGGGATACCAGTACCTGTTGTTGCTGCGCCTTGCGGTGCTACCGCTGCTTTCTTGATAGCCGCTTTAACAAAAGCTTGCACATCTTCTTTAAGAATACGATTGCGACGACCAGTCCCTTTAACTTGACTTAAATCAACACCAAATTCGCGCGCTAAAACACGCACTACAGGTCCTGCATATAAAGCAGACTGGTTTTTCTTAACAAGATCAGCAGATGCTGCTTGGCCAGTTGCAGTCGGTGCTGCAGCAGGAGCCGCAACAGGTGCAAGTGTTGCCGCTGCTGGAGCTGGAGCGGTTGCTACAGGTGCTGGAGCCGCTTGCCCCACAACTTCAAGACTTAAGATAACATCGCCAACGTTGCAAGTAGTACCTTCTTGCATAGTGACAGATTTAACCACACCTGCTTTAGGGGCAGGTACTTCCATCGCCGCTTTGTCTGTTTCAACCGCAATCAGGCTATCGCCTTCAGCGACGCTATCACCCGCTTTAACCATCACTTCAACAACGTCAACATCCGCAGCGCCTGATAGATCAGGGACTAAGATATCTTCAACGCCGCCGCTAACAGGAGCAGATGCTGCTGCAACAGCAGCTGGAGCTTCAGCTACTGGGGCAGGTGTCGCATCAGGGGCTGACGCCGCCTCTCCAACCACTTCAAGTGTTAAAATAAGATCGCCAACGTTACAAGTGGCGCCTTCTTGCATGCTAATAGAAGAGACAACACCGGCTTTAGGTGCAGGCACTTCCATCGCCGCTTTATCAGTTTCGACGGCAATCAGACTATCGCCTTCAGCTACGCTATCGCCAACTTTCACCATCACTTCTACAACATCAACATCAGTAGCACCTGATAGATCAGGGACTAAAATGTCTTCAACACCACCGCTAACAGGTGCTGGTGCTGGTGCAGCAACTGGAGTCGGTGCTGCCTCTACTGTTACTGCAGCAGGCTCTGCTACAGGTGCAGCTGCTTGAGTTTCAGTGCTCAAGGTTAAGATCGCGTCGCCTAAGTTACAAACGGCGCCTTCTTGCATAATTACTTCGACCACAGTACCCGCTTGTGGTGCGGGTACTTCCATGGCTGCTTTATCTGTTTCTACTGCGATTAAGCTATCGCCTGCTGCGATTACATCACCGGCTTTAACCATTACTTCAACAACATCTACGTCGGATGCGCCACTTAAATCTGGTACTGAAATTGTGATTGTCGTCACTATTTTTACCTCTATATCTCTCATGAACCAAAAGCTGAGTCGGTTTACAACTCAGCCTTTGACACCGCAAACCTCAAACTCTTATACAGTCCAAGGCGCTACTTTTTCTGCATCGATGTTGAATTTCTTCATCGCTTTAAGTACGTCAGCGCCTTTGTACTTACCCTGCTCTTGCAGAGATCTTAGGGCAGCAATCACCACGTAGTAGCGGTTAACTTCGAAGAACTCACGTAATTTTTCACGTGTATCTGATCGACCGTAACCATCAGTACCTAATACTTTGTACGTTTGTGGGATATGAGCACGCAATTGGTCAGGGTACATACGCATGTAGTCAGTGGCGGCAATAACAGGTTCTTCACCGGCTAGACACTCTGTCACATATGCGGTGCGCTGCTCAGCTTCGGGATGCAGGAAGTTGTAACGTTCAACCGCTAGCGCTTCACGTTTAAGCTCGTTGATAGATGTTGTGCTCCAAACATCAGATTCAACACCAAAGTCGCTACGCAAAATTTCAGCCGCTGCGCGTACTTCGTTTAAGATAGTACCGCAACCAATTAGCTTAACTTTCAGCTTGCTGTCACTGCCTTCATCAAGCAAGTACATGCCTTTGATGATGCCCTCTGCTGCGCCTATAGGCATATCTGGGTGGCCGTAATTCTCGTTCATGGTAGTGATGTAGTAGAAACGATTTTCCGCTTCTTTAAACATACGTCGGGTACCGTCTTGAATGATCACTGCAAGCTCGTAGCCATAAGTTGGATCGTAGGAGACACAGTTAGGTACCATTTGCGCCATCAGGTGCGAATGACCATCTTGATGCTGTAAACCTTCACCGTTAAGCGTTGTTCTACCGGCAGTCGCTCCTATTAAGAAACCACGTGCCTGCATATCACCCGCCGCCCAAATAAGATCCATAACACGCTGAAAACCAAACATTGAGTAGAAGATATAAAACGGAATCATTGAGCAGCCGTTGTTGGCGTATGAAGTGGCACAGGCCATCCACGCTGACATAGCACCTGCTTCGTTGATCCCCTCTTCAAGGATTTGACCGGTCTTTGATTCTTTGTAGTACATGATCTGATCAGAGTCATGCGGTGTATAGCGCTGACCTGCTGATGAGTAAATACCTAGCTGGCGGAACATGCCTTCCATACCAAACGTACGCGCTTCATCAGGAATAATTGGCACGATATTCTTACCAACTTTTTTATCTTTAAGTAGCGTATTCAGAACTCTGTTGAAGCCCATCTGGCTTGACATAGTACGCTTGCCACTGCCTTTTAGACTGTTGCCAAAATCTTCTAATGGCGGCGTCTCAAGTACAGGGAATTCTGTTCGACGAATAGGGTATGCACCCCCTAGACTGTTACGTCTATCCATCATGTAACGCATTTCAGGCGAATCAGGAGACGGACGGTAGTAGGGCATGCCCTTCAACTGGTCGTCAGCTAGCGGAATATTGAAGCGATCACGGAAATCTTTGAGATCGTCCATCGCTACTTTCTTCATCGAGTGTGTATCGTTTTTAGCAAGACCCGACTTACCCGTGCCGTAACCTTTAACTGTTTGCGCAAGGATTACCGTTGGCTGGCCTTTGTGATTCATTGCCTGATCGTATGCTGCATATACTTTGTAAGGATCGTGACCACCGCGATTGAGCGCCATGATCTCGTCATCGCTCATGTCCGCTACCATTTCTAGTAACTCAGGGTACTTACCAAAGAAATGCTCACGTGTTTAGGCGCCGCCATTTGCTTTGTATTTTTGTAACTCACCGTCACACACTTCATCCATACGCTTTTGTAATAGACCGTGCTTATCTTTAGCGAATAGTGGATCCCAATGACGACCCCATAGACACTTGATAACGTTCCAGCCAGCACCGCGGAAAGCTCCTTCTAATTCTTGAACAATCTTACCGTTACCACGTACTGGGCCATCTAAACGCTGTAAGTTACAGTTAATCACAAACACTAGGTTTTCAAGTTTTTCATAACCGGCAAGCGTCAGCGCACCTAAAGCTTCTGGCTCGTCACACTCACCATCGCCGAGGAATGCCCAAACTTTGCGATCGCCGCGATCAATCATGCCACGGGCAGATAAGTAACGCATAACGTGCGCTTGGTAAATCGCTTGGATAGGACCAAGGCCCATAGAGACCGTAGGGAATTGCCAGAAGTCAGGCATTAACCAAGGGTGTGGGTATGAAGGTATACCTTTGCCGTCCACTTCACGACGGAAATTATCGAGTTGCTCTTCAGTTAAACGCCCTTCTAAATAAGCGCGCGCGTAGATACCAGGAGAGATATGCCCTTGGAAGAAAACCATGTCAGCGTCTTGGCCGTTAGCGTTTTCATTACCGCGGAAGAAATAGTTAAAACCTACATCGTATAATGTCGCTGACGATGAGAAACTCGAAATATGGCCACCTAGCCCGTCATCGTTATCGTTGGCACGCATAACCATTGCCATTGCGTTCCAGCGAATAAATGAACGGATACGACGTTCAACAAACAAATCACCCGGCATACGTGTTTCATCTACCGGCGCAATCGTATTGCGGTAGGGTGTTGTTAGCGCAAAGTTAGTGCCAACTCCTATTTCTTGTGCTCTTCGGCCCAATTGACTTAAGATATATTCAGCGCGCTTGTCGCCGTCATTTTTTGCCACAGATTCCAGTGCTTCTAGCCATTCTGAAGTTTCTGTAGGATCAATATCGTTAATTAAATCGTTCTGCATATCGCTATCTAGACTCATTGAGCAATCTTCCCATTTTTAACAAAAAAAAGCCCACCGGGCTGTAAGTGAGATCTGTTGTCCTATTTATTTTGTCAGAAGCCTTCTGAAGCAAGCTTAACAATAGTACAAAATTCACTTAAAACCGATTGGCTTTGTTTAAATCTACGCTATTAATTTGTAGTAATACTACATTTTTACGCCTTAAATGTCTATAAACGCCGATCTTGAGAACGCTTTTAAAGCATTCGGTAGTATTAATACAAACAAATGAACTTTTCACTTATTATCAATACCTTAATCAACAAAGTAGACAGCTTCCTGCAACCTTTTAAAGAAACCGCTTTATTCGTTTTGTTTCAACAACTTATTAAATATTTAAATAAACAAATACGTTTCTACCTTAACAGATTTTTTGACTCTATCGCAAGCTTTGTAGCACCTGTTAAATTTAAATTAATCAAAATTCTATACCGACGGCAAAAAACAAATACCACCTATAATTCAAACCGAATATAACGCCAAATAATTTTGCTTTAAGCACGCATTATCGGCTTTGATTAATATATACTCAAAATCATTTTGAAAAGACATCCTTATCAACCTTCTACTTTTTAGGTCACCCCTTGGAAATCACCTTTATCGCTGAGCGTATCTTTTCGACTATTTTTCCGATGTTATTAATCGTTACTATTGGCTATCTCTATGCCCGCAAAAAACCGACCAACATGGGAGTAGTAAATAGCCTCAACATCGATGTTTTTATTCCAGTGCTGATTTTCTCCGTACTTAGTGCCAAATCATTTGCACTGCTACCTTTGACAAATTTAGCGATAGGCGCTGTGATTATTATCATCGGCTCTGGACTGATTATCCTGCCTCTGTGTAAAGTATTAAACGTAGAAGTAAAAACCTTCATACCCCCAATGATGTTTTCCAACGCCGGTAATTTGGGCATTCCGCTACTGGTGCTAGCTTTTGGAGAAAACGCACTTAACGCCGCTGTGGTTTTATTTATCGTAGAAACATTTTTACACTTCTCCCTCGGCATCTACATATTGGATCGTAAAACCAACCCCCTTAAAGTACTCAGAATGCCAATGATTTTAGCAACATTTGCAGGGCTGGCATTCTCTGGGCT
>Ga0105358_10000709_pt1 | contig 17172 bp, 15 predicted proteins | sample GOMGulsemesocosm_5_FD_83509 | JGI IMG/M metagenome (GOLD analysis project Ga0105358, IMG submission 83509) | Methane-oxidizing microbial communities from mesocosms in the Gulf of Mexico - GOM15C Gulf of Mexico | ecosystem: Environmental > Aquatic > Marine > Cold seeps | place: Gulf of Mexico... | reverse complement strand
GCAGATATTGTTGTACATTCGTTAACTAAGTATATTGGTGGTCACGGTACGTCTGTTGGCGGTATCATTGTTGATTCAGGTAATTTCCCTTGGAGCGAACATAAAGAACGTTTTGCCCAATTAAATAACCCTGATCCTTCGTATCATGGCGTAAGTTACACAGAAACATTCGGCGCAGCAGCCTTTATTGCCAGAGCACGGGTAGTACCGCTTAGAAATATGGGCGCTGCAATCTCTCCAATGAATGTGTTTTTGATTTTACAAGGATTAGAAACATTACCACTTCGAATGGAACGTCATTGTGCTAACACACTAAAAGTTGCCGAGTATTTAACGACCCATGAAAATATCTCTTGGGTGAACTATTCAGGTTTAGAAACATCGGGTGATCATCAATTAGCACAAAAATATTTACCCGAAGGTAGTAGTGGTATTTTAAGTTTTGGTATTAAAGGTGGGGAACAAGCCGGTGCAAAATTTATAGATGCGCTTAACCTTGTCGTACGTTTAGTCAATATTGGTGATGCTAAGTCATTAGCTTGTCACCCAGCTTCAACGACTCATAGACAACTTAATGCACTAGAGCTAGAGAAATCCGGTGTAAGTAAAGAAATGGTACGTTTATCTATTGGTATTGAACATATCGAAGATATCCTAGCCGACCTTACCCAAGCGCTTGCTGCAAGCCAAGTATAAGCTCCGAGCAACAAAAGTTATGAGCAAAAAAGGGGCGAGTTACGAAAATACCTTACTATCAGTATGTTGTCTTCACTACTCGAAACCTAACTTTACTGCCTTAATGTTCTCATTATAGGAGCACGTGTTAAATGTGTGCTCCTAAATGGATTAATATCTAAACCGCCTCGGCGGGTATAGCGGGCAAATACGGTGAGTTCTTCTAATTGGCAGTGCTGCTGTAGATCACAAAAAATACGTTCAACGCATTGTTCATGGAATTCATTGTGTTGTCGAAACGATATTAAATATTTTAATAAAATAGCGTGATCGATAGCTTTACCTTTATAGTCAATATAAATGCTGGCCCAGTCGGGTTGATTGGTAATTAAGCAATTTGATTTTAATAAATGACTCACTAGTGTTTCTGTTACATTGCTAATTGGCGAGTCAGTTTGTGCTTTATTAAGAAGCTCAGCCTGATATTCGTAACTGTCAATGGTAACGTCTTGTTCATCAATACAAATAGCCTCTGGTGTCGCTGGTTTTATAACCAGAGCAGGGCATTGATCAACAGCAAACAATGTCACTTCAGCTTGCGCTTGGGCGGTGGCGGATAAGTCTTTAATCAGGGTTTGTTTAACTTCATCGAGACTGGAAAATTTACTTTGATTAAAGCTATTTAAATATAATTTAAAGGATTTTGATTCAACTAAATTTGGACTAGCGCAAGCGAAACGGAATTCGGCGACAGCAACAATCGGCTTACCTTTATTGTTTAACCAGGATAGCTCATAGCCATACCACACATCTTCACCAATAAAAGGTAAATTGTTACTTTGTAAAGATAAGTCATCTCTATTTAAGCTTCGAGGTACCGCTTGTAATAAATTTGGGTTATATTCACTGCAATATTCAGTGCTTTTACCCAATGTTAATGCGTTTAATTCTGTTGAGTTTTGGTAAGTAGCCATAAATTTTTCATCGTTTGCCATGCTAGTTGGTTATTTTAAAGGATCTTCGTATCGATGACATCATCAAATCAATCAAATGAAAATTTAGTACAAATACTGCAACAATTTTCTGAGCAATATATTGCTAGTTATCAACAAACGCATAGCTGTTTACCTACCGTTGAACAAGATGATGAATGGCCTTCACTTTGTGAACAAAATGCTATTCAACAAAGCGCTCTCCCCCAAGGCGAGGTTTATTGGCAGCCTGTTGCCATAGATAAAAATGAAGCGTTAAGCTTTGAAAACGTTGAATCAGCGTTAGATTTTACTTTACATAATGATATCAAGACATACTTCACCTTGCTTTATAGTGAAAGCCTTGATGCGCGTTGTGATGAAGGAGAATTATCCCTATTATTTGCTTGGAATCAAAAGGATTTTGAACGTTTACAAGAGAATCTCATTGGTCATATTTTAATGAAGCGAAGGTTAACGCAACAAGAGACTATTTTCTTTGCGGTAACCGATGAAGAAGATATGATTATTTCAATAGATAATGCAAGTGGCGCGGTTTGGGTTGAACGTGTAGGTTGTAAACCTCACAAACAACTCAGTGATTCGTTGGCTCAGTTTATCAGTCAGTTAACGCCAGTGATCAAACCACTCGGTTAACTCTTTTGCTGCGCCATTAATTGTTTTACCTGTTGTTTTAACTCTATGATTTCTTGCCTCATTTGTACTAATTCTTCATTAAGGCTTTGTCTAAAAGTATCAGTACCTGTTGAGGCGTTGATTTCTCCACTTACATCGTGTTTTTCTTCGGATATTGAAATAAAGTTTGGCTCATGTTGCCAAGTTTTTAATGCTGATATGATGACGGGTAAAGGTACTTTCTTATTTAGCTTATCCTTAATCATGGCTACGGTAGGTTTATTGCCCATATTGGCTAATTGATTAGCTAATATTGTTATTTCATCATTTATTGTCATTTTTATCACTCTTAAGTTGTTATGGGATGTATAGTAACATTTCTAATTAGGTGGATTTAAGTTGCATAGTTAATTATGTTATCTTTAAATAGTATTTATTTTAAATTAAGGGTGAGTCAATGACTGTCACTAGGCATGGGTTATCAATAGGTATTGAGCGAGTAGATCAAAATTTCTTTTTATCTTTAAAAGCTGTTGGTAAGTTAACTCACCAAGACTATAAAGTAATCACGCCAATGATTGATGCAGCTTTAAAAAAGGTTTCATCTCCTAAAATTAGAGCAATTTTTGATGTTACCGAAATGCAAGGATGGGAACTTCGTGCTGCATGGGATGATTTTGAATTAGGTTTAAAGCACGGTAGTGAGTTTGAAAAAATTGCGCTTTATGGCAGTAAACATTGGCAAGAAGTTACTGCTAAAATAGGTTCATGGTTTGTTTCGGGTGAAATAAAATATTTTGAAGAGTATCAACAGGCTCTTGCTTGGCTTAATGAATAATGAATTAACTAAATGATTACCTGTTTAGTTAAAGTTTCATCGAGCTATTTTTTATGTATTGTCATTTGTTTTTATTGTTATATCGATAGCGGTAATTTTACGGCCTTTTAGCATGTTAAAAGTTTAAGCTGCATTCGTTTTAAGTTCTGTTTTTATCCTATCTTTTCCGCTGTGTGACTTTCGTCTTCGGCAAATAAATAAATTGTTGCCAGCTTGCTTTTTAGCTTCTGATTTAGCTTTAGATGCTAAATCAGCAATTTGATGATATGAAGCATAGCAAGCAGTATCGGGCTGAATAACACCAATAGCCAAGCTTATTAAAGGGTGAAAGACTTCATTTCCTCTACGATCAAATGCAAAATAACCTTGCTGTATTTGGTGCTCTTCACTAATAAAAACTAAACTTTGCTTAGCAAAGTCGTCTAATATTTTTTGACAAATAACTTCTACGTTATCGCTTTTGAACATAATGATAAAGTCATCACCGCCAATATGACCGACAAAGCAATGCTTATTACGGGTATTGATCATAATGGAATTTGCTAGCGCTTTAAGTAGTAAGTCACCTTTTGCATAGCCATAAATATCATTAAACGGCTTGAAGTGATTCAAATCCAAATAAGCTAAATGAAAGTTTTTCTGTTTTGTTAACATGTAGTCGATTTCTTTTTCTATAACTACATTTCCAGGTAAACCCGTGAGTGGGTTGGCATATCGAGCTTTTTCTAGTTTTGAGTCGGTAATACTTTTTAATAAATCTCGTGGTGAAACAACACCAAGATAATGACCATTTTCGACGATAATACTTGGGTGGGTAAATTCTGAATTTGCTCTTGCCGTTAGTAAAGCACTTACTTGTTCTAAAGGCATTGTGTGTTCAATAATCATCGGTTTATTAAACATAATATCCATTGCCATTTTTTTTGCGAATAAGGCACGGCCATAGATATCAGAATATGATTCCATTAATTCACTACGGTAAATCATACCTAATGGTTTTATCCCGTTGAGTACTGGAATAGCATGAATATGAGGGTTTTGGGTAAAAATATCATAGGCATCATTAACACTTTGATTATATTTAATAGTTAGTGCTGAGGTGACAAGTGTGGCAATTGTTCCTAATCGAGACTCCCTCCCTGAGTATGAGCAAATATCAAGTGTAGGATAAGTTCTCAGAGGTATTTCACTCGGTTTGGCTAAGAAAAATCCCTGACTATAAACCATACCTAATTCGCGTAAAAGTTCAAACTCTTCTTTTGTCTCTATACCTTCGGCAATAACATGAGCATTAGAAATACGACCTAATTCAAAAAGAATTTTTAGAAATTCTCTTTTCATTACGTCTTGATCACATTGATCAATAAAGTATCGGTCAATTTTTACGATGTCTGGACGAAGGTAACTCCATTGCTTAAGGCCTGAATAGCCTGCACCTAAATCATCTATGGCAATATCGAAACCAAATTGACGGTACTTGTTTAGTGTCTTCAGTAGTATGTCATTGTCTGGAAAAGGAGACTTTTCGCTGATCTCGATAACCACCTGTTGGGGTGACAAACCTGACCGTTCTACTAATTTAATTGTTTCGCCATGAGGGTGATCTTTATTAAGCATGACATTCAAGCAGATATTAATAAACAACTTACCGGTTAATTGTAGATCAACAAATTTAGAAATAGCATTTGCACGACAAAGTAGATCAAGCTCTGATAGTAAATTGACTTTTTCAGCGGCTTGAAATAATAGATCAGGGGAGTATAAGGTGCTTTTTTTAGGACCACGGGTGAGGGCTTCGTAACCAACAATCACTTCATTTTCAATATCAAAAATAGGTTGAAAAACAGTAGTGATAAGTTTGTTTGATATTATCGATTGAATCGTTTGTTTCATTAAGTGCTCTCGTTATTCATGATGAGGGTACTTTAATGCTTTCATGTGACATTTATATTACAACGAATAGAAGTTAACTGGCAGCACTTGATATGCTGCAAGTTAATAACCTACTTATATTTATTACTTAATTTATATATCCGTGTTACCTCAAAATGCAGGGTTCAGCTGGAATTAGAAACGTCTTTAGACAAGGCATTGATTGAAGATAATAGTTGTTCTATTGTCGAAATCAATTACGCTACATAAATTGCTCATACACCCTGAAACGCGCATTTTGACGTATCACTGTTTATAGCTTAGTTGCGGCTTTCATTTTTTGAATGAAAGCGGATAGTTCAGTTAACATTTTTTCATTATCAGCTAAATTATTTTCAATGATTTTAACTACCGCCGAGCCACTTATTGCGCCACTTGCTCCTGCAGTAAATGCATCTTTAACTTGTTGTGGTGTCGAAATACCAAAACCTAAAACAGGTGGAGCAGCGTGGAATTGTGTTAATTTACTTATTAAGTTTTCTGCAGGAGATGCTGTTTTAGGGCCTTCTTTAATAACATCAACACCGGTAACACCCGCACGGCTTAATACATAAGTATAACCGCGGCTATAAGATGATACTTCACGCAAAGTATCATCACTTGCATTAGGCGGCGCAATAAATATAGGTGCTACGCCATGTTTTAATGCTGCTTCTCTAAAAGGTAAGCTTTCACGAATAGGTAAGTCAGCTATTAATACCGAATCAACACCTACTTGTGCCATGTCTCGATAAAAGTTATCAATACCACGGGCAAAAACTAAGTTGCCATATAACAATAAACCAATAGGGATGTTAGGCGCATATTCTCGTACTTTGGCTAGTATATCTATACAGATATCTGTATTAATACCAGATTTTAATGCTCGCAGGGCTGCCATTTGAATGGCAATTCCATCGGCGCTTGGGTCTGAAAACGGAATACCTAACTCTAATGCATCAGCGCCAGCATCAATTAATGCCTTAATTACGCTAAATGATTGTTCGGCATTAGGATCACCGATAATAACAAAAGGGATAAAAGCTTTTTCATTTTTCACTGTTAAATCTGTAAAAGCTTGTTGATAACGATAGCCCGCTTGTGGTGTTGATTGTGTCTTTGTCGTTTGACCCATTAGACTTCTCCTCTGTGCTTAACGCGAGTGTCATTTTCTTGTTCGTTTGGATTTAAAATGGCACGAACATGGTCAAGATCTTTATCACCTCGACCAGATAAATTTACTAAATAAATAGTTTCTGTCGTCACCGTTTCTGCCATTTTAAGGGCTTGGGCTAACGCATGAGAAGATTCAAGCGCGGGAATAATTCCTTCCTTTAACGCTAATTCTTGAAAAGCGGCTAACGCTTCATCATCATTAATAGCTACATATTGGGCTCTACCCGTTTCTTTTAAAAAGGCATGTTGAGGCCCTACTGCAGGGTAATCAAGGCCAGCAGAAATAGAATAAGACTCCTCAATTTGACCGTACTTATCTTGCATTATGTAAGTGTAATTTCCGTGTAGCATACCCTTACTGCCAGCAACTAAGGTTGCACCATGCTGATTGGTGTCGATGCCTTTACCGCCAGGTTCTACGCCAATTAGCTTTACTTCTTCATGTTGAATAAAATCATTGAATATGCCAATAGCATTTGAGCCACCACCCACGGCAGCAATAACATAATCAGGTAAACGTCCTTCTTCCTCAAAAAATTGTACTTTGGCTTCTTCGCCGATCATTTTTTGAAATTCTCTAACAATCGTTGGAAAAGGATGAGGGCCGGCGGCAGTGCCTAATAAATAATGAGCATTTTCATAATTAGCAGACCAATCTCGTAAGGCTTCATTTACCGCGTCTTTTAAGGTGCCAGAACCTGCCGTTACCGGAATAACTTCTGCGCCCATTAATTCCATGCGAAACACGTTAGGTTGTTGACGTTTGCAGTCGACTGCGCCCATATAAATCTTACATTTTAACCCTAATAATGAACAGGCAATAGCTGTTGCTACGCCATGTTGACCTGCACCTGTTTCAGCGATAATTTCAGTTTTCCCCATACGTTTAGCAAGTAACGCTTGGCCTAATACTTGGTTAGTTTTATGGGCACCACCGTGCAGTAAATCTTCACGTTTTAAGTAAATTTTAGCCAGCGGGTTTTTAACAATATTGCGACAACAAGTTAACGGTGTTGGACGGCCGGCATATTTAGTCAGTAAATTATTAAATTCAGTTAAAAAGGCTTCATCAGTTTGTGATTCAATAAAAGCTTGCTCTAATTGCTCTAATGCTGGTACTAGTAACTCACCGACAAACATACCGCCAAATTCGCCAAAATAGGCAGGTAATATTTCTTTTGTTTTGCTGTTTAGCGTATTCTTTGCTGTATTGCTCATTTTCTAGTAATTCCTTATTTGCGCAAAAACTTGGGCTAGTTTTTCGCTGGACTTTATACCTGGACTATTTTCAACACCTGAGTTGAGATCGAGTCCAAATAAATCTAATTGGGTTAACTGCTTTAGGGCTAATTGAATGTTATCGTTATTAAGACCGCCGGCTAACAAGCTAAGTGATAAGTCTTGCTCACTTGTGGCTAATATTTGCCAATCAAAGGCTTTACCTGAACCTGGCGATTTTCCGTCAAGCACATGGTGAGTAACTTGTTTACTTAATTCTGGTACTTTTTCTAATACAGGTTTAGCTTGCCAAACCTCGCAACTGTCACAGTTATTTTCACTTAATTGTACTTTGAGCGCTTCAACATAAGTGTCATCTTCATTGCCATGTAATTGTACCGCACTTAAATTCAAGCTTATAACTAAGTCAACTATTTCTGCTATTTGATGATTAACAAAAACGGCAACATAGTCTAAATAGGGTTTAGTGTTTACAATTTGTAGTGCTTGCGTCTTAGTGATAGCGCGGGGAGATTTTCCAGCAAAAATTAAACCACCAAAGCGTGCGCCTGCTTGTGCTGCGGCTACTGCATATTCTGGTGCGGTTAATCCACACACTTTATTATTGCCAAAAATAAGTTTGCGACAGGCTAAGTCAATATTATTATGACGATTGTTGTCCATGGCCATTAATGCGCTACCAACGAGAAAACCATCAACTGCCGGTGCTAATTCGCGTACTTGGGCATTAGAATAAATACCTGATTCAGAAATAATAATTCTATCATCAGGTAAGGTTGGGGCAAGCTCGAAGGTGCGGGCAATATCAGTACTTAAATCCCGTAAATTTCGGTTGTTAATACCAATCATTTTGGCGTTTAATTTAATCGCTCTATCACGCTCTTCTTCGTTAGATATTTCTGTTAACACCGCTAAGTTATATTGCTCAGCAATGGCAGATAATTCAAGGTATTCACCATCAGACAAGACACTTAGCATTAACAAAATAGCATCGGCACCATAATAACGAGCTAAATAGACTTGATAACTATCAACAAAAAAATCTTTGTTTAATACCGGACAACTGACAGTTTCAGTGACTAGCTTTAGGTAATCAAAATCACCTTGAAAGTATTTTTTGTCAGTTAGCACTGAAATAGCTGCCGCATATTTATCATAAGTTTGGCAAATAGCTTTAACATCAAAATCAGGGCGAATTAACCCTTTCGACGGTGACGCCTTTTTACACTCTAAAATAAAACCAGCTTCGGGTTTATCCTTGGTACGTTTAAGTGCTGCGTACATATCTTTTTTTGTTGGTATTAGCTCATCAATAAAACTTGCTAAGGGTTTCGATTTTTTAAGTGCTTCAATTTCAATGCGTCTATTGGCGGTTATTTTTTCTAATATATTTGCCATGTTACTTCCTTTCTCCAATAATGCTTTTCTCGGCAGCACCTTTTTTATCCACAATTTTTTCATTAGGGCTTTTTTCATTAGACAAGGACACAAGCAGCTCTAACGTTGTTAAACCTTTACCACTTTTTAAAATATCGCTGGCAAGTTGGGCTGCTGCTTTTAAATCTTTCGCTTTATTATGTAAGTAAAGAAGTGCGGCACAGTTAATAATGACTGCCGCATTATGCGCTTCTTGGCCGTTGCCGGATAAAATAGCTTTAATAATGTCAGCGTTCTTTTGTGGGGTGCCACCTTTGATATCATCAAGGGAGTAATTATTTAGACCAAAATCTTGTGGCGAAAGTGTGCGTTCAATTAATTGCTCGCCGTTAATCTCAATCACTTGTGTATCACCATGCAGGGCTATTTCGTCTAAACCACTACCATAAACTACAAAAGCTCGTTCAACACCGGTCAGTTGTAATGCTTCTGCCATGGGTTTTAATAAGTCAGGCGTGTAAACACCCAATAACATAATATTAGGATAAGCAGGATTAGCTAATGGGCCTAATATATTGAATAAGGTACGTACACCCATCGTTTTGCGTACTGCGGCCGCATGTTTAAAACCACTGTGATAAGCCGGCGCATATAAAAAGCATATATTTGCTTTGTCTAAACAATTGCTAGCAGTAGCGGGCGACATGGTTAAGTTAACACCAAAAGCTTCGAGTAAATCGGCAGAGCCAGACATACTTGAAACGCTACGATTACCATGTTTTGCCATTTTTAAACCACATGCCGCAGCTAAAATAGCGGCTGTGGTTGAAATGTTAATGGTGTTAGCGCCGTCACCACCGGTACCAACACAATCTGCAACGGTATTTTTTTGTGGCGGAAATTTTGTCGCTGCCGCTTTAATCGCTATGGCTGCGCCTGATATTTCTTCGGATGTTTCACCTTTTATTTTTAATGCAGTGAGAACACTGGCAAGTAAAATAGGATCAGTTTCGCCTTTGAGCATTTGTTCAAAGAACGTTTTAATGGTTTGTTGATCGAGGTTTTGACCGTCAACCAAGGTTGATAATATATTCTTCATGTTATGCTCCTTGCGCTTTCGTATTTAAGCGCTCGCTTAAGGCTAGTAGATAATCGAAACTTTGTGCTAATAAAGTAGCGCCAAAAGTGGTTAAAATTGATTCGGGGTGAAATTGATAGGCTAATACAGCATCGGCTTCGTGAGAAATAGCCATAGGCATACCATTAAAATCAGCAATAACTGATAATGTTTTGGGTACATTTTTTCCCACCAGAGAATGATAACGTGCTACGGGTAATGGGTTTTGCATATTAGCAAAAGCACCCTGACCGCAATGGTTAATTGCTGATGCTTTACCGTGAACTATTTCATCAGCGCGTCCTATATTGCCACCATAATGTTCTATCAATGCTTGGTGGCCTAAGCAAATACCTAACATCGGAATTTTTCCTGCACACAACTTAATTAACGCCATTAAGCAACCCGCTTTACTTGGCTCTCCGGGACCTGGTGATAAGACTAAGATGACATTTTCATTATTTTCTTTAGTATGCTCAAGCATTTTTTTGAAAATAAAATCGGCGCTTAAGGTATTTCGATAAACAGTCGGTTCAAATCCTAAACATTGAAATTCATCCACTAAATTATAAGTAAATGAGTCAAGATTATCGAGCATAAATAGTTTGGTTTTTTGTTCCGTATTACGCATGTTATTAGTTATATTATTCGTCATTAGCTTGATCCTTGCGCTTGGTTTTTTACTTGTTCTAGTGCTTGGCTTGCTACCTTGTTAGAGAGAAGCACGGCACTAATGACGGCTTGCGCCTTTTGTCTGGTTTCATCTGTTTCGCTTTGGGGTACAGAGTCATAAACAACACCAGCACCCGCTTGAATATGGGCTATGTTATTTTTAACAAATGCAGAGCGAATAACAATACAGGTATCCATTTCACCATCGCCAGTTAAATAGCCCACTGCGCCACCATAACTACCACGTCGCTTACCTTCGACTTCTCGAATAAGTGATGTTGCTTTTATTTTTGGGGCACCGGATAGAGTGCCCATGTTCATACACGCTTGATAAGCGTGCAAAGCATCGAGCTCTTCAAGTAAAGTGCCGCACACCCGAGAAACTAAGTGCATAACATGAGAATACCGGTCTACTTTTAGCAAATCAGCAACATGGCGAGTGCCAGCTTTACATACGCGGGCAACATCGTTTCGTGCTAAATCAACGAGCATAATATGTTCGGCAGACTCTTTTTTATCCTGCCTTAATTCCAACTCTATACGTGAGTCTAAATCGAGGGAAATGCTACCATCATTATTAAATCCACGAGGACGAGTTCCAGCGATAGGATAAACTTCTACTTGGCGCTTTCCTTCAGGGGAATCTTGTTGATATTTTATTGCTGATTCAGGTGACGCGCCAAACATGCAAAAATCACTGTCTTTAATGTAAAACATATAAGGGCTGGGGTTGCTTATTTTTAATGCTTGATAAGCGGCAATACTATCAATACAAGGTAATGAAAAAGTGCGAGAGGGGACTACTTGGAAAATATCACCAGCAAGAATGTTTTCTTTTAATTGTTCAACTGTTTGGCAAAATTTTTCATCGCTAATGTCAACAAATACCTTTTGTGATTCGGCATACGTAATATGTTGAGTTGGGGAAGGCTTTACCGCTACCTGTGAAGGAATATGTGCGGGTGTTATATTGGTTAAAAGTTGTTGCTTGATTTCACTAACACGCTCGGTTAATTGTTGTTGAACTTGTGCGTGAGTTTTTGGCGACTTAGCAGAAAAAATATTAGCAATGATTTCGGTGCTTTTTGTTTCATGATCAATAACCACTAATGTTTCGGCTAGGTAATAAACAAAATCTGGGCAGGTATTTTCACCATCAGGCACATCAGGGAGTGCTTCACTCATGGCTACCATATCAAAAGCAAAAGCGCCGCCAAGAAAAATAGCAAAATGATGATTGTTACTATTTTCTAACCGGTTAAACAAACGTAAACTTTCAAAAGGGTTTATCGCCATTAACCTCGCTTTTTCGTCTAACTCAGTCGGGGTATTGGGAAAAACGGCGGTTAAGGTGTTCTTATCATCAGTGAATGACAATTGTGCGTGCGCTTTTAGTTGCGTTGCGGAAAATTCTAGTGCGGCTTGACCATTAAGTGTTAAGGCATTAAAAATAACAGTATTACCATTACAAACAATTTTAACTGCCGCGTCGGTAAGCAATAAACTTTTTAATAAATGCTTTTGCGTGATCTCTGCTGACTCAAGTAGCAGATTATTTTTTTTATTATGGCAAAGTAACTGGTAAACACTTAAAGGATCGCTTTGGTAATTTGCGCTATCTGTTAACGTTGAAACGGTTGTTATACTTTGGTTATCTTGTGTCATGGTGTTCTTCTTGAGTTTATTAAGTTATACCTATTGGTATGAAAGGGTTGTCATCCGGCATAAATTGGCTGTAACCACCAAAGAAACCATGTTCTTGTTTTATTCATTGTAAATCCTATATACCCATACCACCTGAAGCTTGCATCTTGAAGATAATTGGGTATATAAAAATAAAGTTTATAACGCAAAAACCCGCTAAGCTAAGCGGGTTTTTGAAATTTGTTTATTGTTCTGTTTAGCTTTTATATTTTCTTTCAGCTTTAACAAGATACATGCAATTATCACAACCCAGTTATGTAGAGTTATGCCACCACCAAATGAGATTACCTAAATTTAATTGTTTTGTTAGTATCATTATTCCGTTCTTCTTTGTAAACTTACCGTTATATTTCGTAGTACTGGCTGTTTATCTAGTTTAACGCTAGTTTAACGTTAATTAAAGCCTACTCGCAAAAAAGTCCCTATAGAAGACCTTATTATGGCGTTGCTGTCAACCACTGATTTTCCTTTACTCATTGAAAAACGAGACGGTTCCTCCCATGGCCGAATAGATTTACATACTCACACTCAATGCTCAGACGGTAGTTTGTCGCCGCAAACCTTGATAGATAGAGCGGTTAACTATCAGATAGATGTTTTAGCGATTACCGATCACGATACATTGGCAGGTATTGATATAGCACAGCGCTATATCAATGATCAAAATATTCCAATAACCTTGATTTCAGGTGTTGAAATTTCGACGATTTGGCAAGGTTTTGAAATCCATATTGTTGGCCATAATTTTGATAAAAATAATGATCAGTTACGGCAATTAATAACAGACCAACAGCAAGCACGTGAACAACGAGCAATCACTATTGGTGAAAAGCTCGCTAAATGTGGTTTTCCTGATGCGTATGACGATGCTAAGAAAAGTGCAGGTGAAGGGTCAATTACTCGTGCACATTTTGCTAAGGTTTTATTTGTGCAAGGTCATGTTGGCACAATGCAAAAAGCATTTGATCAATACTTAGGTAAAAAAGGCCGAAATACACAAAAAGCGTATGTAAAACCAACGTGGTGCTCAATAGAGCAAGCGATTGACGCTATTCATGCTGCGGGTGGTAGCGCGGTAATAGCGCATCCTATTCGTTATGATTTATCAGCAAAATGGCTTAGACGCTTAATTGTGCATTTTAAAGACTGTGCTGGTGATGGCTTGGAAATTGTTTTGCCGCAAATGCCCCCCCAACAACGACAAACAATGTTAAACTACTGTTTAGAATATGATTTACACGCATCAACAGGCTCTGACTTTCATCATCCTAATAAATGGTCAGATTTAGGTAAAAATTTAATCTTACCAAATGGCGCAAAGCCTGTATGGGCAATGTGGAACTAAATAATCGTCACGAATAGAAAGCTTAGAATAACAATAATAAGCGTAACAAGGATAATATCATGAGCCAGTTTTTTTATGTACACCCAGATAATCCACAAGGTCGCTTGATGCAGCAAGCGGTAGCTATTCTTAATGACGGAGGTGTTATTGTTTATCCTACGGATTCAGGTTACGCCCTTGGTTGTCACTTAGGTGATAAAAAAGCCTTAGAGCGTATTTGTCAAATTAGAAAAATAGATAAAAATCACAATTTCACCTTAGTTTGCCAAGACCTATCACAGCTATCAGAATATGCGCGGGTTGATAATAGCGCCTTTCGACTATTAAAAAACAACACGCCCAGTGCATATACTTTTATTTTTAAAGGCAGTAAAGACGTACCTAAAAGGTTATTAAATCCAAAAAAGAAAACCATTGGTATTCGTGTGCCAGATAATAATATTTGCCAAGCCTTGTTGGCTGAACTGGCAGAGCCTATAATGTCCACCAGTTTGATCATGCCGGGTAAAACCATGACTGAATGCGATCCGGAACAAATTCGTGACTTACTAGAGCATCAAGTAGATTTAATTATTCATGGTGGTTATTTAGGCGAACATCCCACCACGGTGGTTGATTTTTCTAATGACGATATTGAAATATTGCGAGTGGGAGAGGGCGATCCTTCACCGTTCCAGTAAAGCAACTAATAAATGAGACAGAAGTTAGCTTTTTAAGGGGCTGCTACTGACGTAACCGAGTAAAAAAAATGTCACAAGACAAAAGAGCACCTAAAGATAAAAAAACATCTAAAGACAAACAAGCTTCTACTGATAATAAATACGGTAGTCGTGGTACAGGTAAAAAATCTGTTGTTAAAAAGGGCGCTGTTAAAAGCAAGAAAGTAGAGTCAAAAAAAGGTGTAGGTAAAGGTAATAAGCTTGTTGAAAAGCCTATCAAGGTTGATTTTCAAAAAGCGACAGTGAAAGATTCAGAAAAACTACAAAAAGTACTTGCCCGTGCTGGTAAAGGTTCTCGTCGTGAAATAGAAGCGATGATAAGTGCGGGGCGGGTGAGTGTTGACGGTAACAATGCTTATTTAGGTGATAGAGTCGAAGGCACCGAACAAATACGTATTGATGGTCATCAAGTTAAGTTGACTGCTCAAGCCGATGATATTTGCCGAGTATTAATGTACAACAAGCCTGAAGGGGAAATGTGTACGCGTAAGGATCCTGAAGGCAGAGTCACTGTTTTTGACCGATTGCCACCACTTGAAACAGGACGTTGGGTTGCCGTTGGTCGTTTAGATATCAATACCTCGGGAATGTTATTGTTTACCACCGATGGTGAACTAGCTAATCGTTTAATGCACCCTTCACAAAAAGTAGAGCGTGAATACGCAGTACGTGTATTTGGTGAAATTAATGAGGCCATGCTACAAACACTACGCGCTGGTGTTAAATTAGAAGATGGGTTGGCACGTTTTCAAAAAATCACTTACCGTGGTGGTGAAGGTCGTAATCATTGGTTCCATGTGGTGTTATCAGAAGGACGTAACCGTGAAGTGCGTCGTTTATGGGAAAGCCAAGACGTACAAGTGAGCCGATTAATCCGCGTACGTTATGGAGATATGGAAATGCAGCGTCAATTACCGCTTGGTGGTTGGACTGAGCTTGGGCTAAAAGAAGTTAACTATTTTCGTAAATTAGTAGATTTAACCCCTGAAACACAATCAAAAGTTAAAGTTGATGAAAAATCGATGGATAATGCGAAGAGTCGACGCATTCGCCGTTCAGTTAAAAAGCATCAACAACGTAATCAGCAGGCCAATCGTCGTCGTAGGAGGTAATAAATTATTATGCAGTATCAATTAATTGAAGATGAGTGCAGTTTACAAAAACTATGTCAGCAATATAACCAAGCGGAAGTGCTCGCGATAGATACTGAGTTTGTTCGCACTCGTACTTTATATCCTAAGTTGGGGTTGTTGCAAATTTTTGATGGTAAGCAGTTAGCCTTAATTGACCCTGTTGCCATTAATGATTTATCACCATTTTGGCAACTACTAACCAATGAAAATATTGTAAAAATACTCCATGCATGTTCTGAAGATTTAGAAGTATTTTTAACCAGTGCCAATTGTAAACCCGTTAATTTAATTGACAGCCAAATCATTATGTCGTTTCTTGGTCATGGTTTATCCATGGGCTATGCTGCTATGGTTGAACATTATACGGGTGTTGAGCTTGATAAGTCAGAGTCTCGAACTGATTGGATGAAAAGGCCGTTAACTCAACGGCAGCTTGATTATGCCAGTGCGGATGTTGATTATTTATTTCAACTTTATCCTAAGTTTATTGCCGAAATAGAGCAAGTAGGTAGGTTGGATTATGCGAAGCAAGAAACGCAATTATTAATAGATAAAAAGTTTACTCCTATTGATGAAGATAACCTGTTTAGTCAAATAAAATTGGCTTGGCGATTGAATTCTCAACAGCTTAATACCTTGCAATATCTGGCTCGTTGGCGCTTTCAACAAGCTAAAAAACGCGATTTACCTATTGGTTTTGTTGCCAAAGATCATACCTTGATGGCCATTGCTCAGTACAACCCAAAAAATATTGAAGCAATGAATCAACTTAAAGGGGCTGAATTACTCGATATTCGCCATAAAGGTAAATCCATGCTATCGATTGTCAAGCAAGCATCACAAACTAGTGAGCATGACTATCCAGCAAAAATCACTCGCTTAGATGAATACCCCGGTTATAAGCAAATATTTAAAACAGTGAAAGCGTTTATTGTTGCCATCGCAGAAAAAAATGGCATGACGATAGAAAACTTTGCTTCTAAGAAGCAAATAAATCAATTTTTAACTTGGCATTTTAACATCAATGATGTGAGAGCTTCAGCATCATCAACTAAGACGACTATACCGAAACCGACTGTTGATATTTTAACAGGTTGGCGTAACGAACTCTTTGGACAAACATTACAAACGTTTGCTGATAATAACTTTAACGTGTAATTGACTAGTATGGGTATGTCAGATATTTGATTGAAAAATGAGGCTAATTGAAAGTTCGCTTTTTCAAAATACAGTGACTTTTATCGTGTATAACGCTATCTTAAAAAAAACATTATAGTGAAAGGATTTTTTTATCAAAAAACAAAATTTTATACTTCCCTTTATTATATGTTTATTCGCTTGCGAGCAACCATCTACTGATAAACCTTTGCAGTACAGTAGCTCACCGAGTAAAACTGAAGCGGCCACCTATCGATTAGCCATTCATCCCTTGCACAACCCTCAAAAGCTGTTCGAATCTTACCAGCCATTAGTTGATTATATTAATAAGAAAATTCCAGACATTTACATTGAACTGGAAGCATCAAGAGATTATCCGACCTTTGAGAAAAAATTCAATGCCCGAGAACCTGATTTGTTATTGCCTAATCCGTGGCAAACATTACAGGCTATGGAAAATGGTTATCGTGTTATTGCTATGGCTGGCGATGCTAAAGATTT
>Ga0105358_10000708_pt1 | contig 17173 bp, 14 predicted proteins | sample GOMGulsemesocosm_5_FD_83509 | JGI IMG/M metagenome (GOLD analysis project Ga0105358, IMG submission 83509) | Methane-oxidizing microbial communities from mesocosms in the Gulf of Mexico - GOM15C Gulf of Mexico | ecosystem: Environmental > Aquatic > Marine > Cold seeps | place: Gulf of Mexico... | reverse complement strand
TGCTATGTCGGCAAGGCTGCCACCTTCACTGAGTTGTTGTGAGTTTGAACCTGTATAAGCTAGAGGTACAGGTAAGGTGGTGTGCTGGGTGTGTTTTTGCCCGCTGATGGCATCAAACATAGTTTCAACGTTGCCGTGGTCCGCTGTGATCAAAGCTGAGCCGCCAACATTGTCGAGTGCGGTTAACACCTTACTCAAACATGCGTCAACGGCTTCCACTGCTTTTATAGCCGCTTGGTAATTACCGGTATGGCCCACCTGGTCACAGTTGGCGTAGTTACAGATGATGCTGTCGTATTTTCCGGAGTTAATGGCCGCTATAAGTTTGTCGGTAACTTCTGGAGCGCTCATTTCAGGCACTTCGTCATAGGTCTCGACGTTGGGAGAGGGGATCAGTTCGCGATCTTCTCCGGGGTAAAGATCTTCTTGGCCGCCGCTAAAAAAGAAAGTGACGTGAGCGTATTTTTCAGTTTCGGCTATCCGTAATTGGCGCTTACCGGCGTTGGCTAAGACTTCACCAAATGAGTTCTTTAGGTTTGAAGGCGGAAATGCGCAAGGGGCGTTGATACTGTTGGCGTATTCGGTTGTCATCACAAAATCAGCCAGTTTTGGTCGTGCCTCACGCTCAAAACCATCAAATTCTAATTCGACAAAAGCGCGGCTAATTTCTCTAGCTCGGTCCGGGCGAAAGTTCATGAACAGCAGTGCATCGCCATCGTTGACGGTGGCAGCTTGCTCTCCTGCAGCTTTAATACAACTGGCTTTTACAAATTCATCATCCTCGTCGCGCTCATAAGCCATTTGCAGAGCCAGCTCTGCTGTTTCAGCTTGGCATTGCCCTTTGCCTGTCGTCATGAGGTCATAGGCTTGTTGCACTCGATCCCAGCGGTTATCGCGATCCAGAGAGAAAAAGCGGCCTATAACTGAGGCTATCCGACCTAAGCCGCGGCTCCGTAAAAGAGCATCGGTTGATGCTAAAGAGGGTTGTGCGCTTCGTGGCGGTACGTCTCTACCATCGAGGGAGGCGTGAACGTACACTTCTTTGGCACCACGCTGTGCCGCCAACTCAATCGCAGCATTGATATGATTTTCGTGGCTGTGTACACCGCCGGCCGATAACAAGCCCATTATATGAACCGCTTTGCCGGCGTTAACTGCTTTATCTATCGCGGCGATATAGACTTCGTTGTTGAAGAAGTCTCCGTCGCTGATTGATTTGTTGATACGAGTAAAGTTCTGATAGACGACCCTGCCTGCCCCAAGAGTCATATGCCCGACTTCCGAATTACCCATTTGACCATCTGGCAATCCAACGTCTAGGCCTGAGGTTCCAATAAGGGTATTGGGCTTGCTCGCGCAAAGCTTATCCCAGGTTGGGGTGTTGGCGTTGAGAATGGCATTGTGTTCGACTTCTTCAGAGTGGCCGAAGCCGTCCAAAATTATTAACACCACGGGGCGTTTGGGTTCGCTCATCGGTAAAACCTTTAATCAGATATGGCAGATCGAGTTGTAGAAGCTTCAAAACCAATAATTTTACCTGTTTCAACCAGTTAACACCATGAAATCTAGCTTGGAGAGTGTATACTGCGGGGCTTTTATGGGGCTTAGGCTTAATGTCGTAAGCGCAAAGTAATTACACTCGCATTAGGAAAGTATCAACGTGGATGTTTTGGTTTTTGTCACTGAGCAATGGTTGTTGGTCAGTATGTTAGTCGCTTTGCTCTTCATCTATATGTTTACTGAAAAGCAAAAAGGCGGCAAATCTGTTAGTAGTCACGAGGCCACTCGTTTATTGAACGCAGGTGAGGCGGTACTTCTAGATGTGAGGGAGGCTAAAGACTATAAAGCCGGCCACATTGTGGATGCGCTAAATATTCCCTTCGCCACCATTGAAAAGCGCGCTGTCGAGTTGGATAAGCATAGCGGAAAAATAATCATCATCGCCGATAAGATGGGCCAGCATGCTGGTGCTGTCGGTAAAACATTGGCTGATAGAGGCATGGAAGTGCGTCGCCTTGGTGGTGGGATGATGGATTGGCAGGGGCAAAATCTGCCGCTTGTTAAAAGCCGCTAAACAGGCGCTCGCTGTATCCCTTTTGTGTTTGAAAAGTGATCACTGCGAGTTGATAGAGTAAACTGAATTATAGGTTTTAAGCTGATATGTCCAAGGTTGTAATCTACTCGAGTGATTTTTGTCCGTTTTGTCATCGAGCCAAGTCATTATTGTCTAAAAAAGGCGCTAGCTTTAAAGAGATCAATATCGATGGTGAGCCAAAAGCTCGATCTAAAATGATGGAACTAAGTGGGCAGCGTACCGTGCCCCAAATCTGGATTGGCGAGACCCATGTTGGTGGCTGCGATGATTTGTATGCCCTAGAGCGAAGCGGCTCGCTCGGCGCATTGCTAGCGTAGATCGGTAAATACTACTTCGTATCGATCAGTATGCAATTCTAGTAGGATTTTTTTGATCCGCGACCTGAGACCTTGAATTTACTAATTCAGGCCCCCATGATTGAATTATTGCACCTAGCGTCTTAGCGGTGACAAGTTAATTTGAAACTAGGTGTGTTTGCACCGTAATATATAAATATAGGCAAGAATATGGCTGAAGAGCATAATCAAGAAGCTGCGGCAGCAGCAGAGAACCCCAATGAACAACAGTTTGCTGTGCAGCGTTTGTACATCAAAGATTTGTCTTTTGAGGCACCAATGGGTGCTGAAGCTTTTACTAAGCAGTGGCAGCCAGCGGTTAACCAAGAGCTAGGCAATAAAGTAAACAAGCTGGATGACAATAACTACGAAGTCATACTAACGATTACTATCACCGTTAAGCTTGGCGAAGAAACTGCATTTTTGATTGAAGTGCATCAAGCAGGTATCTTCAACATTACCGGTTTGGAAGAGCAGCAGTTAGCTCATGTGTTGAACACTATGTGCCCACAGATTCTGTTCCCGTACGCTCGCGAAGCGATTGATAATGTGATCACTAAGGGTAGCTTTCCTGCCTTGATGCTTCCGCCTATCAACTTTGATGCTTTATTCGCGCAAGCGGTTCAGCAGTCTCAAGACGCGAAGAACGCAGAAACTGAAGCTGAACCTACCCACTAAGGTTGGCTTGTTTGTGCAAAGCGCCGCTTCTAGCGGCGTTTTTTTTGTCTGCGATTTCTGTAAATGAGCTATGCTTATGGATTGATCGTGTCCATAGGTGGTTAATTGTTAGGCCTATGTTTTCGTGGTTGTCACCTGTAATACCCTTTCTAAAACCAGAGCAGCTCACAGTGAGTGATAAATAAGCATGGATATAGAGCACGCCCTGAAAAAAGATAGTCAAACTATGGCTGAACTCATCTATAGCTCGGGGCCGAAGGCTTTTGATTATGTTTTTAGCAAAGAAGGCAAAAGGCAATTAACAAGGTCTTACCTCCGGCATGCGTTTGAGCGGGGTATTGGCCAGTACTCTTATAAAAATCATTGTGTTGTTCGACAGGGGGGTGAAGTTGTCGGGTCCATGTTTAATTACGATGTTCGTAGTTTGAGCCGAATGCACCTATCAACGGTGATGTCAGTTTGTGGTTTTTTTCGCTGGGGCATCTTTGGTGTGGCGAAGCGCTCAGGCGTCATAGATGAGGTAATAAAGCGCCCTGCACATGATGTATTAGTCGTTGCGCATTTGGCCGTCGCGCCGCAAGCCCAAGGCTTGGGAGTAGGGTCTCAGATGATTGAGTTTGCCCGTAAGCAGGCAGAAGAAAACGGCTATTCGGGGTTGGCTCTTGATGTGTCAGTTGAAAACCCAAATGCTCAGCGTTTGTACGAGCGTTTGGGCTTTGTCGTGATCGCGGAAAATCCATCGCCGGTGACTGACGTTCCTGATCACCGCCATATGGAGCTCCGCTTCCTATAAGCCGGTAACGTGATGCCGAGCTTAGTCTATCGCCTCAAGTTCTAAATCTTTCAGTTTTCGAGTTAAGGTGTTTCGGCCCCAGCCTAAAAGCTCGGCTGCATCACGTTTACGGCCCGCGGTGTGCTTAAGTGCAACCTCTATCATTGCTCTTTCAAACCGCGGCAGAGCATAGTTTAAAATTTCTTTTTCGCCTCGCGACAGTGCTGTATCTGCCCAGGTTCTAAGTGCCTTTTCCCAATCACCATTGCTGCCGTTGGAGCAGGTTTGTCGTTCAAGTAACTCTGGAGGAAGGTCTTCGATATGCACTTCCCGACTTGAAGCCATCACCGTCAACCAGCGGCAGGTATTTTCAAGTTGGCGGACATTGCCGGGCCAGTCTAGCGAGCAAATATAGCGCTGGGTTTCAGGCAGTAATACCTTAGGCTCGACGTTTAACTCTTTAGAGGCTTGGACCAGAAAGTGTTCGGCGAGTTGTGGTATGTCTTCTTGGCGTTCCGATAGATTCGGTATGTGAATTCGGATGACGTTCAAGCGGTGGAATAAATCTTCCCGAAACCGATTGCTCTCGACCAGCTGCTCTAAATTTTGATGCGTGGCAGCAATAATTCGAACGTCTACCTTCACGGGTACGTGCCCACCTACACGGTAGAACTCGCCATCAGCTAAAACTCGTAATAAACGGGTTTGGGTCTCAGCTGGCATGTCCCCGATTTCATCTAAAAACAGAGTGCCTCCGTTCGCTTGTTCAAATCGCCCTTGACGTTGGTTACTTGCCCCAGTGAAGGCGCCCTTTTCGTGGCCAAATAACTCAGATTCCATCAAGTCTTTAGGGATGGCAGCCATGTTTAATGCTATAAATGGTTGTTGGCGGCGAGGGCTATGACGATGTAAAGCTTGGGCTACCAGCTCTTTACCAGTGCCCGATTGACCATTTATAAGAACGGTAATGTTCGATTGCGACAGGCGCCCAATAGCCCTGAAAACCTCTTGCATAGCTGGCGCCTCGCCTATGATTTCCGCTTGGCTACCTTGGCTTTCGGGGAGGTTATTAGTTTGTTCTGCCGCTTGTATCAATGCTCTTTGGGTCATTGCTACAGCTTCGTCGATATCAAACGGCTTTGGTAGGTATTCAAAAGCACCGCTCTGGTAAGCCGATACGGCGCTTTCCAGGTCAGAGTGCGCCGTCATAATAATGACCGGTAAATTAGGGTGTTGCTGCTGAACGACATTTAGTAAGTCGAGTCCGTCAGTGCCCGGCATGCGGATATCGCTGATAATAACCGCTGGTGTTTCATGTTTGAGCTTTAGTAGGGCATCGTCAGCGCTTTCAAAGCTGACGATGCTTATTTGAGCTTGTTGAAGGGCTTTCTCTAGTACCCAGCGAATACTTCTATCGTCGTCGATGATCCAAACAGTTTGATTTTTCATTGTGCGACTCTATTAAGTGTTTGTCAGGGGTAGGTAAATTGAAAACATAGTGCGGCCGGGTTTACTTTCACATTCAATTAAACCCCCATGCTGGCTTATGAGCTGTTGAGATATTGCAAGCCCCAGCCCTGTGCCGTTTGCACGGCCGGTAATCATAGGATAAAAAATATGATTGAGTAGCTCGGGGGCAATCCCAGGTCCGTTATCAATAACATCTATTCGAACTACCAAGCGGTGGTATTGTTGGCCAATAGTGAACTGGCGCTGCACCCTTGTTTTTAGCGTGATCTTTGGTGGCGCACGATCATCTGCACGGTTTTCATCCAATGCCTGCACAGAATTATTCAGAACATTGAGCATTGCCTGGATCAGCAAACCTGGGTCAGCGGGAATGTTAGGGATGCTGGGGTCATAATCTTTATTTAATAAGATTCGTTTCCCAACGTCCGCCTGCACAATGGCCACAACGCGCTCTAGGACGGCATGGACATTGGTATCGCTAAGCTGGGGAGGGTGGTTGGGTCCGAGCATCCGATCGACGAGATTTCTAAGCCTATCGGCTTCATCAATAATGACTTGGGTGTAGTCTTTCAATTCGTCACTGTCGAGTTCTTTGGATAACAATTGGGCTGCGCCACGAATCCCGCCCAGTGGGTTTTTAATTTCGTGGGCCATGTTCCGGGCCAGGTTGCGACTGGTTTCTTGGGTCGCGAGCATTGATTCTTCTCGGGAGATGCGTAGCAGCCTATCTAAGGGCTGAACCTCAATAGCCAAGCCTTTTTGGGCGGTTAATGGCGTGACGCTATAGTCAACGGTCACGCTTTGGCCGTTCGGAAGCTCCCAGAAAGCTCGTCGCTTGGTGTACTTATGGTGCTCATTCAACGCATGATGCAGGGCTGATATAGCATCCTCATCTTGGTTGAAAAAGCCTAGGAAAGAGCTTTTTGCGACCTGAGTTCGACTTACCGCTAACAAATCTTCGGCAGCAGGGTTCATATGCAATAACTGTAGTCTTGCATCGACAATTATTATTGCTGTACTAAGGCTATCGAATAAGTGTTGGTAATTCAGCGTGGCAGCTATGGCCATTAGCTCTCCTGTTGTTCCTTGTTAGGGTTTGTTGCTGGTAGAACTCTTTTGAAGAAGGTTTGTTAGGGTAATAGTGGTGCCCATGAAGCCTTCCGCAGATATAGACCTTACATAGAGCAAAATCCAAACCAACTGTAAAAAAATATTCGAGGAATACGTCAAACCCAGGCGCCATGGGGCCCTAAGGCCTTGTGGAATAATTAAAAAGGCGTTGGATAATATAAGTTTAACGTAAAAAATGTAGTCGCGCACCAATGTGGTGCCTTGCGTTTGCAGTCGAGGCTGCTATTTGGGGCGACGAATAATAGGGCGATGGACAAAAAAGGTAGTAGGGGCTGATTGGCTTAATATTTTCCCATTTAAACCACGCAATTGTGCTTCAACAGTGTGTTCACCCCGGTAAATCTCTTTGAATGTAGCGCTACCTTTACCGTCGCTAGGGATGACTTTACCATTTAGAAGTATCTCAATTTTTCCGTTGGCCCGTGCTTCGTTGGCCGCAGCCAGAGTCGCACCAGGCTCTATGCTGGTGGTTTGAGCTGCAACCTCTAAATCGGTTGTTACCACTAAGTCTCGTTGATCAGCCATTAAATGACTGCCTTCGGCGGGTTTGGTGATAGTTAATTTATACTCGATATTTGTAGAATCGACTTGCCGTTTTTTTGTGGCTACAGCTTTTAAATCGAGCCCCGGCGTAGTGTTAACGGGCGCGAGTTCAATTTTTTCTTTTGTGATGCCATCATTGGGCGTGTCGGTGTAGCTCACGTTGCCATTCTTGTCGGTGGTCTTATAAATTTGAGCGTGGCAACTCAAACTACAAAGCAACAGGGCGGCGGCGTAGGTTGCGGATATCTTCATTTAGCGGCAGACCTCTGGTGATGGTGTTTGAATATTAAAAACCCAGTTGATACAGGTTTTAGTGTGACGTAGATTATCGCTAAGCTCAAATTAAACTAGACTGAATAGCATTGTTATATGCGTCAGGCCCTCAGTGGTCAGACCTTTCATGTAAGGGGGCTTTCACAAATTGCTGTAGTGTTGGTGGCATAGAGTCGATATCGGCGCGTTCGGCAAGGCGGCTAACATCGGCAGAATTGTAGGTATGCCAATACAGTATATTCTTATCGGCTTGGGCGGCACATAGGCTAAGAGCCGCTGCAGCAGTTTTGGCGGTATAGGTACTGTCTAGCTTCACGTCGGTTTGTTCAAATATTTGCATGGCCCAATTCCCTTCCGGGCTCGGGCGGCCGTAGCCCGAGCCGAAGTGGCTGTCATCCAAGTGTATTTCAGGCAGCTGTTGGTCTTTTTTCAGGCTTGGCTCGAGTTGGCAGAGGTGTTGATAAGTTTTCGATTGTAATTTGGCAATACTGCCGCGAGTACACGCGGGGATGGGGCCGATATGCGATGGAGCTACGCGAATACCGATGAGTTTAGATTTTAGCCCCGCCAAGCTACAGCCTAAACTTAAGCCGGCCAGGGTCGAGCTTGAGCCAACGGCAACGCAGATAATGTCGGGCTCTGGAACTAGGCCAGCTTCTATTTGTTGGCGTAATTCAAATGCAGCGTTTACAAAACTAAGGCAACCGGCCACGTTCGAACCGCCGGCGAATAAATAATAAGTGTCTTTTTGCTGGCGTAACTTCTGCCAGTAATAAGCAAGTACAGTTCTGAGTACGGACCCTTTGTGAACTAACTCTGCATTAAAACGGTGCATCAGCTTGAGATTTTGCTGCACACCTAAGTTGACCGGTTGATTGAATAAAAATAGCTTACAGGCAATGTCTATTTGTAAGCAATAGATGGATGTAGCTACACCATGGTTTGTACCAATAGCACCAAAAGTGAGAAGCTTCTTTTTTTTCGACTGGATGACATCCGCTAAAATAAACTCTAATTTACGAACTTTATTACCGCCATAAAGAGTATTGGATTTGTCATCTCGCTTGACCCACAAATTGGGTGCGAGTTGGGGCAGCGCCTCTATTGGGGTTGGCAGCTTAGCGATCGCCATATTGGGGATCTTTCTCTTTAGGCCTGGAAAGGCTTCAAATAGAGGTCTTTTCATGAAGTAGTGGAGTGCCCGCACAATAGAGTTAAATGTACTGGCGCTGATTATACTTAACTAGGGAAAAGGTAGTAGTAAAAGCTGGTTTATTAATGGTTTAGTTGATGTGTATGGACAAAGCTTATAAAGCATGTTTAATCCGCAGGGGCCGCCTTATAATAGTCAGCGACCTCGAAGTGCCATCGCTTCTGTTGCTTGGTTGTTTGAGTTCGCGTCAGTATTTGGCTTTGTGATTGGCTGATCCAGGTTTATTGGTAGCAGAATTTCGAATTTAGCGCCCACTGGAGCACTGCTAACACAATGAATTTCCCCGCCTAAGCTTTGAGTCACTAAGTTGAAGACGATGCTGAGGCCTAAGCCTGAGCCACCGTTCCCTCGTTTAGTGGTAAAAAAAGGCTCATAGATTTTTCTCTTAATATCTTCTGGAATACCAATGCCATCATCGCTATGGGTGATTATGATTGAGCTCTCATCGTGCTTTCTTATATCAATGGATATAGTTCCCCCATTGTTTGGCTCACAGCCGTGATGGATCGAGTTGTTGACGAGGTTGGTAATAAGTTGAGCTAGCAAGCCCGGGTGACTGACTAAATTAATGGCCGATTCACATCGGAGGTCCACTATACAGTTCGCCCCTTTGATGGCCGGCGACAAGGTATTCAGTATTTGAGAGAAATAGCTTTTGAGCTCAATTAGTGTAAGCGTATCATTGCTTTGATCTACCGATATATTTTTAAAACTCTTAATTAGTTTTGAGGATCTATTTAAATTGGCGAGAATAATGTCCGTGGTTTTAATTGTCGTGCTTAGGTATTGATTTAAAATATCTTGGGTTAGAGATCCATCTTCAAAGTTTCTCTGCAGTAGTCGACTGCTGTCATTTAGGTGTGAGGCGGCTGTGACTCCAATTCCAAGCGGCGTGTTGACCTCATGTGCGACTCCGGATACAAGCTCGCCAAGCGCTGCCATTTTTTCTTTTTCAAGTAACTGTTCCTGAGTATCCATTAGCTCGTCGAGCGCATCCCCCAGCTGTTTGCTGCGTAATTCTAGGTCATGGTTCTTATGGTTGAGCTCTTGTGTTCGGGCTGAGACTAAGTTTTTTAATTCGGCTTGCTTCCGTGTATGCTGGCGTGTTCTGAGGCGATAAAACCCCATTAGTAACAATACGAGCAGGAAGGCTACTAAGGTCTTGAACAGAAGGGATTGATACCACTGAGGCAGTACTTCGATGTTAATTCTTTGAGGCGTGTGACTGTAAATATTCTTACTGTTCTTCCCCCGAATATAAAGGGTATAGACCCCTGGAGCTAAATTACTGAACAGTATGCTGCGCTGACCGTCGGGGATATCTTGCCATTGGCTGACATCGCTTTGTAAATTATAACGGTATTGATTTTGACTTGGCGCTGTAAAATCGAGTATTGATATTTCAACATATAGTGTCGATTTGCCATCTTGCATCTGAATAGTTAGGCCTTGTTCGAATAACACTTCTTGGTTGTCTAAACGAATGCCGCTAATAGAAAGTTTGGCTTGGTGTCTGACAGGAGTGAACTCGCTTGGGATTATAGACATGATTCCATTGGGTGTTGAAAATAATAGCTCTCTGTTACTTGAGTGTATAGCGACAGTTGACTGGATTAAGTTGTAGCCATCGGTTTTATCAAGGGGGTAAAATTGCTTGTTCTTTACGTCAAGGACTCCTTTGCTACCCCATAAGCGATTACTGTTGTCTTCGATGAGTACGTTTCGAAAAAATGACCCCTGGGGGGCATCCACTATATTCGAGACGACACTAAATTTTGTTGCTTTGCCGATGGCCTCGCTGCTGTATAAACCATCACTCGTGTCAGCCCAAAATTGATTGTTACTGTCGACATGAATATTAGTTACATCTTTGTTTAGCAGGTGTGTTGCATATACTGTGGCACTATCGTCTGCTGTACTGGCTTGGTCTAGTGTAAATAATCCATGTTCAGAGGAGATCCATAGCGTGTCGGTTTTGTCGATAATGATTTTGTTCGTATAGCTGTATTTGATGTTTCCTGGCGACTGTATATTGAATTTTGTATTTACCCCCGTCGTTATGTTTACTCGCATTAATGATAGGGCGTTACAGGCAAGCCAAACGTTGTTGCCTATAATTTCCGATGCGCCCATCGATTTACAAAAGCTCTCGACTTTTACTTCAGCTAAAATCTTGCTGTTTATATTGTATTTTTTTATTCTTCTATCTTGGTAAACAAAAACGATTATTCCGTTATCATGATCTTTTATTTTTTTGATCTTGACTTGGTTGTTGCTGGAGGCCTTAAGTTCTTCATCAATGCTTCGCAAGTTTTCAGGTAGGGCGATGCGTTTACCGTCTTCGCCGATTAAGTTTAAACCTTCCCCTGAGAGTAAGTAATTGCCGTTTGTTAATTGGCTAATGGCGGTTGTTTCTTTTATGTCCAGTTCCCGGTCGTCATTTGAATGGGTGTATATTATTCGGCTCGCACGAGCATTACTGTTTACGACGCTGAGAGGTTGGTTGCCAGCTAAATATCCAAGCCATATAAGGCCGGAGCTGTCTTTGAACATTGTTTGCACGGTGTTATTCGCGATGCTTGTCTCGACGCCTCGGTGATTAGTTAACGCTCGCAAAAATTTACCGGACGTTCTATCAATGACAGCTATGCCCATGCCATAAGCCGAAGCCCAAATCTCATCTTGGTTGGCTTGGATGATGGTGCGAATCACAGAGCTTGGCAGTGCTGGGAATTGTGCGTGGCTAGGGTGGCCACGAATAATGGTGCGATCATCTTCGCCGAACCACATAAGACCGTGTTTGAATGAGCCAATCCAAATCTTACCGTAAGAATCTTTGAAAAAATTATAGGCGGTAATGGTTTTGATGTTGTCGTCGTTGTAGTGGAGCTGGCTGACAGTCTTTGTGGCAGGGTCTAGTATATCGATCCCCGCGTCGGTTGCGACAAGGAACTTGCCATGTTTGTCCTCGACCACATCGTAAACAATACTGTGGCTTAATCGTGACTCTTTGGGTCCTGTAGTGGTATAGCTTTGGAATTGCGTCTGGCCATAAGGGAGGTGGCTAAGCCCGCCAAATGTTGACACCCAAATTCCACCCTTTTTATCTTCATAGAGCCGGTAAACTTCGTTGTTAATTAGGCTCTGAGGTTTGGCTATGTTGTGCCGAAAAGCTTTGAACTTTCCAGTTTTTGGATCGTATACCGATAGGGTGGCTTTTGTGCCAACCCATAACCGGCCATCGCTGGCGCTCAGTAAGGTATAGATCTTGTCTTCGGCGATACTGTGTTTATCACCAGGGTCATGACGAAATTCTTTGAAGTCGTAGCCGTCATAACGGAATAATCCGTGTTCACTACCAATCCATAAAAATCCTTGGTGATCTTGGGTAATGGCTCGAACTTTGGCGCTACCTAATACGCCATTATCATGAAGGTGGGAGACTATTTCTTGGCCGTTAGGGAACATCTGGCCGGCCGCAATGCTATGGCAGGTTATGGCAATAAGAAGAACGGTAATCCAGCGGGTAACGAAGCGCACTTTAATCCCTATTAGCTGAAATGAATTCAGAAAGTCTTAGTTATTATTTTGCATAGGTTAGAGCAGAAGCCAAAACTGGGCCCGAAAGGCTAGTGATAAGGTATGTTTGCAACTAACTATAGGAGTATAGGCAGTTATTCGCGTATTGCTTGTATGAGTTGTGGGGATTTTGAAGGTGGGGAGTTGGAGGTGGTAGAAAATCGAGCAGGCAGTCCTACCTGCTCGATTTGGCGATTAAACGCTGTAGTACAATTCAAACTCAACTGGGTGAGTTGTCTGCTCTACAAGGTTAACTTCTTCCATTTTCAAGTCGATGTACGCTTCGATCATGTCGTCGGTGAAAACGCCGCCGCGAGTTAAGAACTCGTGATCATCACGCAAGCAATCAAGAGCTTCACGCAAGCTGCCGGCAACCTGTGGAATGGCTGCTGCTTCTTCAGCTGGCAAATCATACAAGTCTTTATCAGCGGCATCGCCAGGGTGAATCTTGTTTTGTACACCGTCTAGGCCTGCCATTAACATAGCCGCAAAGCATAGGTATGGGTTGGCAATTGGATCGGCAAAGCGAGCTTCGATACGCTTGCCCTTAGGAGAGGAAACATAAGGGATGCGGATTGAGGCTGAGCGGTTACGAGCAGAATAAGCCAACATAACAGGCGCTTCGAAGCCTGGAACCAAACGCTTATAAGAGTTGGTGCCAGGGTTTGAGAAAGCGTTAATAGCTTTGGCGTGCTTGATGATACCGCCAGTGTAGAACAGGGCAGTTTCACTTAGGCCGGCATAGCCGTCACCGGCAAATTGGTTTTCGCCGTCTTTCCAGTAAGACATGTGAACGTGCATCCCAGAACCGTTGTCGCCAACGATAGGCTTAGGCATAAAGGTCGCTGTTTTACCGTAAGCGTGGGCAACGTTATGTACACAGTATTTAAGAATCTGAACTTCATCAGCTTTCTTAACCATGGTGTTGAAGACAACGCCGATTTCACATTGGCCAGCGGTTGCTACTTCATGATGGTGTACTTCGATGTCTAAACCCATGGCTTCCATTGCATTACACATGGCGGCGCGAAGGTCGTGTAGGCTGTCAACAGGAGGCACTGGGAAGTAGCCGCCTTTAACGCTTGGGCGGTGGCCCATATTGCCTTCAGGAAAGCTTTTATTGCTAGACCAAGCGGCTTCTTCGGAGTTGATCTCGAAGCTACAGCCGCTCATGTCATTCTTCCACTTAACATCGTCAAATACGAAGAATTCAGGTTCTGGGCCGAAGAAGGCAGTGTCGCCTAAGCCAGTAGACTTCAAGTATTCTTCAGCGCGCTTAGCAACAGAGCGTGGATCGCGCTCGTAGCCCTGCATCGTAGAAGGCTCAACAATGTCACAGCGGACGATAACAGTAGGCTCGTCGGTAAAAGGGTCTAATACTGAAGAGGTGTCATCTGGCATCATGATCATGTCAGACTCATTAATGCCTTTCCAGCCGGCAACAGAAGAGCCGTCGAACATTTGGCCATTCTCGAAGAAATCTTCGTCAACAACTTTGCTAGGTACGGTTACGTGATGCTCTTTACCTTTGGTATCGGTAAAGCGCAGGTCAACCCAACGGGCTTCACTTTCTTCGATTAGCTTCAGAGTAATTTCTGACATGTTCAACCTCCAGGGGCTTTTAGTTGTGTAAATAGTATTCAGTTGCGAGCAGGACCGAAAGGTATGGACCTTTGTGTTTTAAAGGCCGTCCTAAGATTAGCAATTGCTCGCCCTACCCTCAGTTGGCAAATACCGTGCCAGCTTCTTTTATGTCGTGACGGCCACTTTTATTGGTCTGTAGCGATAATACCAAGCAACGCCGGCGTCATATTGGTGCGCCTTTTCTGTTGAGGCCTCATTTTGGTGCGTGGCTGTGGCTTGGTTGGTTTTACGGCCGGCGGTTAAGGCTGTTTGCCTATTAACAGTGTGATTGGTGTTAAGGCGGTGAGAAAAATCCTCGGGTGCTTTATAATCGCCAGCTTTTATGAATCCTTTCATTCAACTCGGCTCGGCTTAGTCCTAGGTATCTGTCTCGCTTATGCATTTTATCGTTCGTTTATTTCCAGAAATTACTATCAAGAGCCCTCCTGTTCGCAAGCGTTTCATTAAGCAGCTGCGAGATAATCTGCGTGACCTAACTAGAGGCTTTGACGACAGTTTAAAAATAACTCGTGAGTGGGAAAAAATCGATGTTATGGCGACTAACGATGACCCTGTATTCGTCGAGAAGGTCGCCACTGTGTTGGCGTCGACACCCGGTATCGCGCATTTTTCCTTGGTTCATAGTTACCCATTGGGTGATCAGCACGATATTTTTGAAAAAACCAAGATTCATTGGGATGATGCTTTAGCGGGCAAGACCTTTTGTGTGCGTACCAAGCGTACGGGTACGCATGAGTTCACCTCTACTGAAATAGAGCGTTATGTCGGCGGTGGCTTGAATCAGCATACCGAGGCCGCTGGTGTGAAGCTTAAAAACCCAGATGTTACCGTCCTGCTTGAGATTAAAGATGACCTCTTGTATGTCGTTGAAAAGCGCCGAGCTGGTTTGGGTGGTTTTCCTTTGGGTTCCCAGGAACCTGTCCTATCCCTAATTTCGGGAGGCTTTGATTCTACCGCCGCGAGCTACTTGACGATTAAGCGCGGTATTAGGACTCACTATTGCTTCTTTAATCTAGGTGGACGAGAGCATGAGGTCGGTGTTAAGGAAGTTGCATTCTATTTGTGGAATAAGTTTGGCGCCTCGCACCGAGTGAAGTTTGTCTCCATTCCGTTTGAGGAGGTGGTGAGTGAAATCTTGGTGAACGTTAAAAACTCTCATATGGGGGTGGTGCTCAAGCGCATGATGCTAAGAGCGGCGTCCCAGGTGGCGAAAGATATGGATGTTCAGGCGCTGGTAACCGGCGAGAGTATAGCCCAGGTTTCTAGCCAGACCTTGCCAAACTTAGCGGTGATTGATGAAGTGACTAACACTTTGGTATTGCGGCCATTGGTAACCATGGATAAAAACGACATCATCTCGATTTGTCGGAAGATTGGAGCGGAAGAATTTGCCGCGAACATGCCTGAGTACTGTGGTGTCATTTCTAAGAAACCTACCACGCGAGCGCGGTTAGAGGACGTGCTTGAGCATGAAGAGGGCTTTGATTTTACCAAGTTAGATAAGGCTATAGCCGATCGTCAAGTTCAAAACATTGATGATGTAGTGCACGACTTGGATTATGAGTTGAACCTTGATGTTGTTAGTGAGGTGCCGGCCGGCGCGATAGTCATTGATGTTCGCCACCCCGACGAGGAAGAGCGTTCTCCGCTGCCGCTGCCTGAAGAGCAGCTGCTAAGAATACCTTTTTATACCCTGGCCAATAAATTCCCAGAGCTAGAGCAAAAGCCTTACTACCTATATTGCGATAAGGGCATCATGAGCCAACTTCATGCCGGACACTTGCATGATCTGGGCAATGAAAATGTTGGCGTTTACCGACCATAAAATGATACTGATGGCTCGCTTGTGCTAAATGACGCCATCCGCTAAAGCTGCTGCCTGTTTGTCCGATACCAATGAATAGGGCTCGTGTTTTGAGTCCTACTTAAATAACAGTGGGTAATCCCCTGGAGCAGGTATGGCATTAAGTAAAAAGCGGGAGCGGGCAAATCAGCAGCGCCAAAAGCGAACCATCATGATCATAATTATGGTCGTAGCGGCGGCTATCGGTATAGGTTTATATATTGTTAATTCTGGGCCCTCTCTGGCCGACCCCGACAGTTTTAGTGATGGAATCCCTATGTATGGTCCAGTGGGGCTTAATGACGCGCAGCTCGCTTGTGAGCGGTATGCGCGTAAGAGTTTGGGTAAAAAGTTAAAAACCCTTTCAATGGATAATCGCTCTAGCCGCTTAGATCTGAAAAAGGGTAAGTTCATGGTGTATATGGAAGCCTATATATACCAGTCTGATGCGGGGGGCGGGGCGAGTGATCATCACTATATAAATTGCGCCTCGGACAAAAATGAGCTCACTTTGGCCGGCTTTGAAATCATTAAAAATGAAAATGAAAAGACCAAAGCTAAGCGCAAAAAGAAAGATAGCCGTTACGGCTGGCAATAAATTACGCAGCGATTTATTGGAGAGTAAGCTGTGTTGTTTTGTTTCTTCACATATTTAATCTTGATATTTGTTATTTTCGCCTCCCGTTTGTCCTTTTAACCCTATTTATGGCCGATAAATAGGGTTTATTGCCCTTCCTCGTAAATTGATCATGATTTCGGCAACTGTACTATGTATAATGCCGCCCCTTCTTTGCCAGCCCAATATATAGGCTGTCGCGGTATTTAATGTCTGAGAGCTAATCCAGTGATCGAAAAATTACGTAACATCGCCATCATCGCCCACGTTGACCACGGTAAGACTACCTTGGTTGATAAACTTTTAAGCCAGTCAGGAACTCTGGATCGTCGGGACGAAGGTTCTGAGCGCGTCATGGATTCCAATGATCAAGAAAAAGAGCGCGGCATTACTATTCTGGCAAAAAACACTGCCATTGAGTGGAATGGCTACCGTATTAATATCGTCGACACACCTGGTCACGCGGACTTCGGTGGTGAGGTTGAGCGTGTATTGTCGATGGTTGATTCTGTATTGCTATTGGTTGACGCAGTTGATGGCCCGATGCCTCAGACTCGCTTCGTAACCGCTAAGGCATTTGAAAAAGGCTTGAACCCTATTCTAGTGGTTAACAAAGTTGACCGCCCAGGTGCACGTCCTGATTGGGTTGTTGATCAAGTGTTTGATTTGTTTGACCGCCTCGGTGGTAACGACGAGCAGATGGACTTCCCTATCATTTACGCCTCTGCATTAAACGGCATTGCAGGTCTTGAGCCTGACGATCTAGCGGATGATATGACTCCGTTGTTTGAAACCGTCATCAGTAAAGTACCGGCGCCTAAGGTAGATCCTACTGGATCTTTCCAAATGCAGATCTCTGCACTGAAGTATGACAGCTACATTGATGTTATCGGTGTTGGTCGTAACAGCCGCGGTACATTAGCCTCTAATCAGCAGGTTAGTGTAGCAACGGCAATCGCCGAGACCAGCAAGGGTAAGGTG
>Ga0105358_10000704_pt1 | contig 17213 bp, 12 predicted proteins | sample GOMGulsemesocosm_5_FD_83509 | JGI IMG/M metagenome (GOLD analysis project Ga0105358, IMG submission 83509) | Methane-oxidizing microbial communities from mesocosms in the Gulf of Mexico - GOM15C Gulf of Mexico | ecosystem: Environmental > Aquatic > Marine > Cold seeps | place: Gulf of Mexico... | reverse complement strand
ATTACTGATTTGTAACTCCATCAAGCTGGGTTATAAATAGTTACTACTGTAGGTTATGCCTATAAAACACTTTAAAACCAAGTGATTAGAGCTTGATTTATTGCTATAACTCTTTTAAAACTAGTAATTAATGCTGAAAAAGTCGAGTTTAAATGATTTTTGAATTTGAATCATAACTCAAAAGTAGTTTCACCGTTCTAGGCATCCACTTCTGACACTCAAATGCTGGTCTCGGTTGGGGATGAAACTCTGACTGAGGCTGAAGCCCTTTAGAAATGCGAAAATGGATAAAAGTGCCCAGTTAAGCAGGTTCTAAATGTCCAGTTAAGCGACTTGCTAGACCTTAAATTCCCAGTTAAATTTGAAATTGACCCAGCAATATTTATCAAGCAATCGCTTGTTTATGCTCAGTTTTATTAGCATTAATATATAAAATAATAACAGATTTTTAGAAGGGCAGTAAGAGATTTAAGATATTTTAAGACAGGGAGTTTGAGGGGGGACTAAATGCAGAAGTTGGCGAGAAAATGAACCTCGCCTTTGTGGTAAATTAAATATCTTGTTAGTGAGTCTAATAACTCATCAGATTTTTCATAGATATAAATATCTTGATGTTCCAAAATTGAGTTTGATGTAATGCCTGATTCACATTTCAAAAATTGAATAATCGACCTTAATTTAACACCTGCAATTTTTGCCCAGCGATTAATCAATATGTTCTTCTCAAAAAATGAAGATATTTGAACTGGATTTAACTTTGCCAAAGAGCCCAAAGGACCTGTTTCTTGTAAGTTTAAAGCATTTTTTAACTGAATAAATTGATGAGACTTTAGAGTACAGACCTGTTGAAGCTTATTTCTAGACAGATCATATTTGATGCTTTCAACAAAATACTGTTCTAGATGAAGTGCTATTTCTTCGCGGTTAACAATCACTAACTTATTTTTAGAAAAGAATATAACTAAAGATAGTGCGTATATTTTCAAATAACAATAAAAATAGATAGTATCAAAAGTGAACTATCTTATTGATAAAAAAGAAATAGTTTTAACTTGTTGTACTTGAAAGAATTAAGATCTAAATCGCTCATAAGCGGGGTGTTAATAAAACATTCATCGTCTCTAGTCATTGTATCTCTAAAAATTAAAACCTTTAATGTTATGATATGCATATCAAAAGCTTGCCTTTAATTCGAATCAGCAATATAAGTGAGCAGTGAACTATTAAAGTATTCTGATTAAAGGGAAGTCTGAAAGCGGTTATGATTTATGAATTATTCACACGTTCTATGGAATTGCCATCAGCGCAGAGATATGCCTTTATGCATTCGCAATGTTCAGATGAAACAATATTAGCGCAGGTATTTTCTTTAATATCAGCGGATGATGATGAGTTTACATTATCTAATAATGTAGAAAGAGAAAGCGATTTATTTCATCATCAAAGCCTTGTTAGTGTAGGGGATGTCATCTCTGTCTATCAACTGGAAAGTTGTTTAGGTCATGGAGGCATGGGCACTGTATTTAAAGCGCTACGTATTGATGGTAATTTTGAGCAAACCGTTGCTATTAAAGTAATATCACCTCACTTATATAAAATATTAGATACTAACCGACTGAACAGTGAGGCTAATTTTATGGCTAAGCTGAATCACAATAGTATATGCAAAGTACATGATGCTGGCATTACAGATAGTGGCGTTCACTATATTGTTATGGAGTATATTGAAGGTGTAGAAATTTCTACCTTTTTTGCTAAATCAAGGTTTACACTTAATGAAAAACTCATTGTTTTTGGTAACTTATGTGAAGCGGTTAACTATGCTCATCAAAAGCAAATAGTACACGGCGATTTAAAACCAGCAAATATTCTTTTTACTGATAGTAAGCAAATTAAAATACTCGATTTTGGTATATCTCATGTGATTACTGAGCAAAATATTTCACTAAGCTCAGAGGAAAAAATTCACTTTTATGCGATGACTACAGATTACGCCAGTCCTGAACTGATGAATGGCGAAAAGCCAAGTGTCTATAGTGATGTGTATGCATTGGGTAAAGTTTTATCCTGCCTTTTGACAGAGTGCAATGTTGAAACCTATAGTTATACCCCGGAATTACTTGCGATTACTGATAAAGCTACTGCTGTATTAACAACTGAGCGCTATGCTTCAGTATCTGAATTAAAAAACGATATCAACTCATTTCTCTCCGGTTATGTTGTATCAACATATCAAGCGGATCACCTTTATAGAGTGAAGAAGTTTGTGTTCAATCGTCACCCTATATCTGTAATGACTAGTTTAACTTTTGTTATTATCTTCAGTATATTAATCGCAAATTTAATTAATCAACACTTAGATTTAAAAAGTGAAAAATATCAAACAGATCTTATGTTAGAAAAATTTTCATTGGTTCTCGATTTAGATTTAGATGCTAAGTCTGATGTAGAAATGTCCTTAGCGAATAACTATGAAAGTCGAGATGAAGATGAGAAAGCATCGAAACTTTACAAAAAGGTAATATCTAGAGTAGATTCGCTGGATGATACTGATGCCGCATTTGATGCCGGTGCTAGACTACTTAAATTATTCATTAAAAAAGGCGAATTTATTTTAATTGAAAGCACGCTAACTATTCTAAAAGATAAGCTCCAATTTTTTCCAGACTCAAACCTACCTGTGACAGCATCACAAGCTATGTTCTATCATTTTTTTATTAATTCAACTTACCACCGAAATAAAAATACCAATAAAGAAACGTTTAAATTTCACACGCGATTAATGCAAAGTATTAAAAGTAAATATTGGCAGGAGTTAACAAGCCAACAAAAAGCTGAACTGTTTTATTCAATGGATATAAAAGAAAACTTTCAAACGCTTTCAACAGTCACTACTTCTGAATATTACCCCGAATTTCAAAAGACTCCCGAAAAAACGTCTTTATATGAACTTGCCGTAGACAAGGTTATTAAATTTAAAAGTGAAGTTGGTGATCTAATCGATAAAAGAAGTATTCAGACTGAAAAGTACTTTCCTAACACGCAGGAAATAATTAACTTTTTAGAGTCTTCGCCTGTTTATTGGGCAACTACACATAAACGAAGTTTTAATTATGAAAAAATGAATTTTGCGATATTCTCTGAAGGTGTAAGTAAATTTAAAACAAGCAGTGGAATCTATAATGTTCATAGTAATGTATTAACAATGGATTTTGGTGAAGGATCCGAGTCAGATAATTATCTGTATATTTCCACAAAGCTAGCATTGTCAGTCCCCTTAATGGATGGTGATCTTACTGTACTTGCCCATAACGATTTTTTAAGTGGAAAAAACAACCAGAATTGGGCCGATAATGAGCTTATAAATAATGATTGGTATCATATTTATGATGATACAACAGATCCAAGGGGATCGGTTGAACCTTCATTGGTTAAAATAGAGTTTTATGACTCTTCAGCTAACTTGCTGAAAGAAAAAGTTATGATTAATGCACATTGGAACATTAGTGATGATTTATTGGTTTTAAAAACGCTTGATAAAAATCAAACACTGACCCAATTAGTTAAAGTGGCGAGTGATGATGATATCATCATTGTAAAAAATAAAGATTCTATGTTGCTTTCTCTCTTTATAAATAACAAAGATCAGGCTGAATTTATAATAAAATCTTGGCAAGCACTTTTATAACCTCCTCCTTTCAGTCTACTTAAATTTTCCCAACCCGACTCATTTGTTTGTTTTTTAATCTAGATGTAAGCACTTGATTTAAAGAAAATACATCTAATGGTGATTTTCTCGCATTAACATTATTTTACATGATAGTATTCGATCCATTTTAAATGTAGCCACGAAATAAATTGTTTAATAAGTGGTTTAAACCACTATTTTAATTTATGGATACTAATATGCTCAAACCACACTGTACTCGTTTTTTTTTGCTACGAACAATCATTGTCGTTGGTAGTTTTTACGGGAATACCAGTAACACCTTTGCACAAGAGCAATTACAACAAAGTGATGAATCATTAGAGCGAATTCTGGTAACAGGATCTCGTATCAAACGTACTGAATATGAAAATGCTAATCCGATACAAATTATTACCGCAGAAGAAATAAAGGTAAAAGGCTTTAATACTGTTTATGAAGCACTTCAAGCTAATACTGCTGCCGTTGGTTCTAATCAAAGTGGTCGTTCAGCGAGAAATATTGAGACGATTAATCTAAGAGGCTTTGGTCCAAATAGAACACTTTTTTTAATTAATGGTAAACGAGTAGCAAACTATCCGCGTGTATATGATGGGGATTATAATGTTTTCAATATTTCTAGCATTCCTATTGCTGTTGTTGAACAAATAGAAATTATAACCAGTGCTAGTTCATCTATTTACGGCTCAGACGCTGTCGGCGGTGTTGTTAATATTATTACTAAAAAAAATATTGATACGACCACAATAAATATCAAAGCCTCTTCATCGGATCAAGGTGATGCAGATAATAAGCGCTTCTCTTTAGTCACCGGAAATAGTACGGATAGTGCTAATTGGACCTTAGCCATTGAATATCAAAAGCAAGATATGCTAACAGGAAAACAACGAGACTGGTTAGATGACCGCTTCGACACCCCTGCTGATATTGAAAGCCAATCAGATTTTAGAACAAAATTACCCCGTGCCTTAGCTGTTTTTAAACTTGAAGATGACTGGACAACATTAGATCCAGGTAAAAGTACTTGTGATCTATATGAAAATTTAACTTATACGAGCATTCCTTTCTTAGGTAATTATTGTGGTCGAGATGACACAGGTGATGGATCTTTTATTAATGAAAGAGAAGATGCATCAGTATATTTTTCTGGGCAGTATGATATTTTTCAAAACCATACGTTAAACTTTGATGCACTTTATTGGCAGAGTAAAGCCATTAGACTTAACTCAAAGAGTTGGAGTTCTGATTATTTAAGAGATGAAATAAAAAGTAGTAATGCTTGGTCTGGCGATGGGCAATTTACCGTTGAAGACGGTACATCTTATATGATAACGCGAGATTTTCAGCGTCAAGAATTGCTCAATGGCAAAGGACAAGAAGAACGCTTTGATGAAAACATGCTTAATGTTTCTGTTTCATTACAGGGGCTAGTGCTTAATGAATATGATTATGATATTTATGTAAGTCATAGCTTAGCAAAAAATAAACAAACCAGTTACCAACTAAAAAAAGAAGCCGCATCAGATTATTACGTTAATTATAATAATGATACTGGGGCTATTAATGTTGATTTTGATAAATGGTGGCAGCCGCTGAGTAAAGAGGGCTTTAATACTATTTTTGGCTTAGATGAATCACGTTCAGATTCAAGTGTTACCAGTGTCGGTGCAAGTATTACTGGTGAATTTAATGCGATATTAAAAGCACCGATTAAGTTTGCAACTTTTGCAGAGTTTGAATCTTCACAGTATAATTTGAATGAGCATCCACGTACGCTTAATAAGGTGGGTCAAGGTTGGGTTGGTAAAACGGGCACTGAAGGAAGTGGTAAACGAAACAGGTACGCGATAGGCGGGGAACTTAGGGCTCCGATCTTGGATAATGTAACCATAGAGCTTGCTGCACGTTATGACAGATATATTGATGATACGTTAGTGAGCGTAGCGCCAACCTATAAATTAGGCATTGAATGGTTGCCTATTGAACAACTTTTAGTTAGAGCGACGCATGGTACAACATTTCGTGCCCCTGATTTACATAATGTTTTTAAAGGTGTGTCAGGCTCTTTTGGTTATATGAATGACTTTGTCTTAATGGACTCTTGTAATGCTTTTAATCAGGGTGATTATGAAAATATATTACTGGGTGGTGACAATTTAGCACTTTTATCAAAAACCTGTGATGAAGATTTTGATTTTACTGGCTTTTATAATGCATTGAATGAATCTTCAGGTAATCAAAAGCTCAAAGCTGAAACTGGCTATACCTCTACTCTAGGTTTTGTTTGGTCACCCGATAACAACGTTGCAATTACTTTTGATTTATATAACATTAAATTGAACAATATTGTTGTGCCGAACAGTTTATATACCATCAATCTAAACGAGTATGAGTGTTTATCAGGTCAACGAAACCTATCTGACTCAACTTGTATATCTACCCTGAGCCAAATTGATAGAAATGGTGAAAGTGGTTATGATTCCTTTAAAATTAATACGGTTCGAACGAGCTATATTAACTCTGCGATGAGAGAAACGACAGGTTTTGATCTTGGCGTATCATTATCATTTGAGCTTGGCAATGGCTACCAATTGATGTTTGACTCAGCCTACAACCATGTTTTAGAAACTAAAGTGCAAACATATGCAGATGAGTCAGTTGATAAAAACTACCGTGATAATTACTACAACAATGACTTAAGATCTAAGGTGAATACCGTACTAACGTTACAAGCTCAGCAATGGCAGATTTCGTTAACGCATATGCGCTATGGCTCAATACCTAATAATGTTGACTATGGTGATTGGACACAACTTGAACGAAGCCGTTATGCCCCGTTTAATTTATATAATATGACGATGGATTATCAACTTACTCAAAATCAAAGTCTTCAAGTAGGTATTCTTAATTTGTTTAACAACCGTGCACCATCTGATGCTTCTGAGCAATATTACCCTTATTTTGATACTAGCGTATACCCAACTAACGCTGTTGTTATTGGCAGACAAATTTCTCTTGGTTATCAAATATTACTTTAATCATTGTGGGCTTTAGTGAATGTTACGTAGCTAATTAAATATTTCATTTCAGTTTATTATGCTTTTATAAAAACTGAAGTGAGATATGGATATTGCAGTTATTAAATATATCGGCGACAAAAGAGTTCGCAACAAATAAGCTTGGCCATGACTATTTTGTCGGAGATATTCATGGTCATTATCACCAGCTAATAGTTCAGTTGGAAAAGCGGGGCTTTAACTTTGAACGAGATAGATTATTTGCTGTAGGTGATATTATTGATCGTGGTAGCGAATCAGAAAAGTGCCTTGAACTGCTTGTTGAACCTTGGTTTCACTCTGTACTTGGTAATCATGAGTATTTATTTTTACAAGGTTTTAGTAATCCTAGCTGTTGGCAATTACTTATTGAAAATGGTGGGCAATGGCTTAATAAATGGTTTGATAAACCCAGTAAGCTACTCTCTTGGGCGCATTTAATTCGTATTATGATGCCTCTATCCCTGTCAGTAAAAACGGAACATGGCACAATAGGGGTTACTCATGCTGATTCTCCAGAAAATTGGCAAAGATTGAAAGATACAGATATGGCCTGCCTATTTTCTGTAATTTGGCAAAGACAGAATTTTAAGGTGAAAGAAAAGGCAGTTATATCGGGTGTTGATGCTGTTTTTCATGGCCATAATCAAGTTGAAAATATAGAGGTTATGAATAATCAAGTGTGGGCAGATACCTTGCAAAGCACAGGAAGTCTTACTATTTTATCTGCCTATGACGTGTTTAATTATATTAAAAATAATAATTTATGAAAGAATCTGAATTGATCGAATTGGTTAACGGTTGGCAAAACAAAGAGCCTAAAGCAACACAGGTTTTGTTTGGTATTGCTTATCATAAAATTAAAGAGCTTGCAGAAAAACATCGTGAAAAAATGCCAGATAATGCCAATACGGCTATTCTGGCTCAATCAGCTACAGACTTAGCACATGATGTTTATATTCGATTAACTAAGGCTGAATCAACATTACCTATAGAAACTTTAAGAGAATTTTATAGCTACCTTAATGCAGCGGTCAGAAATACTTTCATTGATAATTATCGTAAATTAGTGGAAACCCGTTCTCGAAATCCTGAACATACCCGGTTAACATCAATTTCAGCACTTTCTCAAACAGGAAATATAATTGATGAATCATTAGAATTATCGTCTATGTCAGTACACATTGACGCTTTAAATAGTATTTTTCCAAGACAGGCAGAAGCGGTAGAGCTACGGTATTACGCAGGTCGTTCAAATAAGGAAATTGCACGGTTACAAAATGTTTCGATCAGAACTGTAGAGAATGATTTGCGATTTGCTAAAGCATGGATAAAGCAAAAACTTTAAGTCTTATTTACACCCTTTTATTCCTCCAAACAAAATAAATCTCTCTAAATAAAAAACAAATTGTGGTTTTTTTTATTTTTTACGTCATTAGATATCTCCCTTTTCTTACTATAAATTTCCATAAAAGTTAAACAGTTAAGTTTAACGATAAGCATTTTAATTATTGGGAATCATATGAAAAAAATATTACTAGCTTCATTACTTGCAATCTCAACTCTATCTGGTTGTGGGACTATTGTAGGCATGCGTGCGGATGCAGCAAAATTTGATTTTAAAACCACACAAGCGAATATCATTGCGCAACCATTAAAAGCTGGTTCTTTTAAGAATATAAAATCTGTGGTTATCGCTGATATTAGTTCTCAAATGGGATTTGAATATCCTGCTGATAATAAACGCCTATATAAATCAGCTATAAAAGAGTTAGAAATATTACTTAGAAACACGGGGAAATATAAGGTTATTTCTGCCAAAGCATTTAGAAAAAAAATGATAGAAATGGATGTTGAATTGGATTTAATGATTATAGATGAAGAAGAACTAGAGTCAGAATTAGCTAAGCTTGGTAAAAGCTTAGGTGCTGGTGCTGTTGTTAGCTTTGGTCTTGAGACTGCTGGCGATGTCACCAGTTTAGGAAGTCAATTTTCAGGTATGGGACAACTATTAATGGATGGTGCATTAACAATAAATATGATCGCTGGTGTGGGTTTTATTTCTAGTAAAAATGGCAGTCTATTGTGGGAGCAAAAAAGTAACGTCCAATGGGTTACAGGAACTCAAGGATTAAAAACCACTTCAAATACAGAGTTAAGAAAAAAACTATCACTCTCTCTTTTACCCATCGTTAACAGCATATGAAGTGGTATAGTTGTGAATTAATTTACCTATGAGTTAATGACTACTTCGAAAACCTCTTCCAGCTGTATAACAGACGTATTATTTAAGGATTTATAATGAAATTATATGTTTTACCTTTAATTGCTTTATTACTGACTGCTTGTGGTGGATCAGATAAAACCACTAAAACAGATGTTGTAACACAACCAACACAGCCAGAAATTAAGCTAAGTGCCAGCTTAGATAATACATCTATTACGTTAGATGAAAATACCGTAGAAACCTTTGGAGTTACTATTGATTACAATGGTAGTGACAGCCTTTCGTTTAGTTATGAAGTAACTAATAATGAGTTATCTGATCTTGTCTCTGTTGAATACTCTGATGGTGTTATTTCAGTTAATGCTAAAGAAGTAACTACAGATACATCAACTCAAATTAAAGTAATATTTTCTGCTGGAAACTTAACAGATGAACAAACTTTTAATATTAGTATTAATGATGTAGCAAACAATTATACGCTCAATACAGTCAATGGCATTGAAGAGGTGCGCGGAAATCCAAGTAACTTAAGTTTAGTCAGTACCGCATTTAATGAAGGGGATGTAGTCGATTTTCCTACAGAAAGTGGTGTTGCATTATATTTTTCTGAACATGAATCTCCTTATTTTATTGCACTAAATTCTCTCGATAATATTACCTCTTCTGACGACAAAATTGTTGTCGTTAATCAAATCGCTAATACGTTAACTGCGAACTCAGCAGGGGAAGCTACAGTTTCACTCACATTTGCAGACATTAATAAGCAATTTGAAGTAAATGTTATTGCAAGTGAGCCGACAATTAGCGGCCAAGTAAATTATCAAAGAGTAGAGTTTGTGCCTGATGGTTCAGGTATCCCTGGAAATATGAAACTAGATATGGGAGAGCCGTCCGTCAGCCCTGTTAGGTTAGTTGTGATTAACTTACTTGATGCTGAAAATCAGTTAATTGACTCAACCGTATCAGCTAGCGACGGTGCATACCAATTTCAATTACTTAAAGAGGATATAGATAAAGGCTATAAACTTGAAGTTAGAGCACAGTTGGAGCTTGATAGTGAAATTAATGATGGTTTTAAAATTGTTGTTACCGATCAATCAACGGCTGAAAAATTGTCGGAGCAAACAATATATAGCCATACTACTCCAGTCTTTGATTTGTCAGCAGGCACCAATCAGCAAGACATACTATTAACGGTAGGGTGGAATGAAGAAACCAAATCTTTTGATGAGCCTATTGCCCAGCCTTTTGCCATTTTAGATACTATTTTTAAAACAGCATCATTTTTAGAAAGTGGCGGTGTGATTTTTAGCGATTCACTCGATGATTTAGTTATAAATTGGAGTCAGGGGAAAAACACCATTGAAAGACAGGCTGCTTTTTACAGTGCATCAACAAATCGTATTTTTTTAAACGGCGAACAGCTTGATTGGGCGTCAATAGAAGAATGGTCTGAAGTTATTATCAGTCACGAGTTTACACATTTTTATCAAAAGAAAATCTTAGCTCGTGATGATTCAACTGGTGGCTCACACCAGCATTGGGATACAACTCAAATTACCATCGCTTTTTCAGAAGGATTAGCCCAAGCCATAGCATATGCTGTGCACGGTGGTTGGTTGGATAAAAGGCCGCAACCAGACGTTTTATCTTATAGTAGTTTTGATGATTACTATGCTATTGCACAAGATGAACTTGCTTCGAATTGTAAAGTGACTCGTACTTTACATGATGGTTCAACCGCAATATTTAACTGTCACCGCTTTTCTCCATGGGAAGAAGTAACAAATAGCTATTTCATTCTTTCACTTATCACCGATAAAGCAGATACCCCACGTACGTCTAATTTATTTAGTGAAATTGGTATTGGCGGGTTGCATCGCGCACTTACAAAAGCAGTACAAAATGATGCATATATGTCGGTATATAGTTTAGCAAACGCTTTAAAAACGGAATTTATTAATCAAACAACAAGCATTGAAAATCTGTCACAAAAACTAGGTTTTGTAATAAGTGATGAATGGGGAACGGAGCAAACAGCAATTGAAAGTCACAAAGTTGATGAAACTCTCGCTATGGACACCTCTGGATATTTACCTGTTTATACAAATGTTTCTGAGGGTAGTACAGAGCAAGTTTGTTTCAACGGTGGTTTACCTTCTGTTTCTATCAATCGACCTGGAACCTCACGTTATGTTCGCTTTAAGGCAGAATCAGATGGCATGGTCTTAATACGCGTTGAAGATACGATAGATGCTGATAATAATATCCACTCTTATGAGTTTTATAGTAAATACCGAGGACAGACACCAGAGCTAGCAAATTTATTTCCTAACGGTCGCTTAGATGAAAGTGAGTTTAAGGCTTATGCAGAGCAAGAATATGTCATTGATATTCGTGGTCGTCGTTATGAAGAAACTGCTCCTTTTACTGATAGCAGCGGCAATACCTTTTTTGTTTACCCATTCGCAAAAAATGAAACGGTTTGTACAAACGTAACAATAACAAAACAATAAAAATTCTAGTGTTCAATGAAAAGCCTATTAAAGCTATTCAACGAGTAATAAAAAATATTTAAGGATAAAACATGATTAAAAGAACATTGATATCAATAGCCGTGGTTAGCATGCTTTCAGCCTGTGGAGGATCCTCAAGTAGTGATTCAAATGAGGGGTCTGCTAATGGGTCAACAACACCCGTTACACCAGTAGCGGTTGATTATCGTGTAATCGATGGTTATTTAAACGCTGCTGATGTGTGTGTGATCAGACAAGGAAAAACAAACTGTGAAAGTATTGGCTCAACAGATGAAAATGGTCTCATCTCTGTTTCTGGTGATATAACTGCTGGGCAAATTGTAGCTACGGTTATCGCTGGACAAACAAAGGATGTAGACAATATAGGCTTTGTGGGGGAAACCTATCAAATGGTTGCTGATATTTCTTCAGACACCCCCAATGTCATCACACCATTTACAACTATTGACGTATTAGACCAAACTAAGTCAATGGCTGATATTGCAGGTGAACTTAATCTACCGGAATCATTATTAAGCGGTGATTATATTGCCTCTGAAGAAGCTGATAAATCTCGTGTTCATGCTTTAGCAAGAGCTATTGCAGCTCAATTATCAACAAGTAAAGATGAAAATGATATTTCATCACTGAATACTAAAGTAACAGCAATGAATGAATATATCACGACCGAATTGACCAACGCTAATGTTGATTTAAATGCGGCAAACATCTTTATGGATGGTGACTTAGTTAAACATAATAATGCAATTAGGCAGCTAGCCGATCTCCTAGAAAATGGCAATGTATATGTAGGTAGTCTTAATTCAGCATTTTTTGCTATGGAAGGAGTAATGCCTGCAATATTTAGTGATGGCCAAGTTACGATAAATGGGCGCACTACAAGTTATGAAATTGATGGTGACAAATTAATTACTACTGTTGGCGGGGAGCAAGAAACGGATCTGTTTTTATACGCCTCTTCTGATTTTTCTTTATCTGTACCTGTAAACGACAAAGATCTTACTGTCATCTCTCATACAGTATTTGGTGAACCAATTGATTTAAATTTAATTAATACATGGGATGAAAATGACTTTGCGGGTCAAACATACTATTTACTTTTTGATGATGCGCCATCTATGGATGAAACACCAGAGCCTACAATTATTAAATTAGTGTTTTCAGAATTGACCGTAAAAATAACAGAAGGCAATGAGTCAGTTGATTCGCCATGGAAAATATTTCTAGGAATGCTAAAAATCGATATGCTTGAGGCGGGCGTTGGAGATAGAAATATTGTTTATGCAAAATCTATTTTTGACAAAAACATAACACTTATTAGAGATCTAAAAGATGGCAGAGCACCAAGTTTAATGTTTAAAGAAGAATCCTTAGCCCAAGCTGTTTTTGATAAGTGGAAAGGAATTTAAGTTTAAATACCTCAATGATGCGGTTTTCTATGTATTACGTGAACAAAAAAATAAATATTAAGGATTAAATTAATGAGAAAAGAAGACTTAACAAAAAAAGAACTTAAGTATTATCGTAGGTTTAAATTAATGGCACAGAACTTTAACGTAAAAGATGAAAGCGATGTTGAAACCGTAATTGATTCAATGAACTCTTTTGCCATGAAAATGGGCCCTTACTTTATGATATTTATGGGGACTATTTCAGCAATCATTGCGGTTGTTCAACTGTATTTTGGTAGTACTCCAATTTTTTCGGTGATTTTTGCTACAATATTTTTATTGATACCAATTAAGTTATTAAGGCTCTATAGCAAAACAATACCTAAGGTCGCACAGGTATATATTACTGAAGAATTATCAAAACGCTAGTATACCTTTTTAGCATAATTCATCGCCTAACAAGCTTCTGTGTTAAGGCAATTATTTGAAATTATTAATTATTTCAAATGATGTTTTTTTGTGAAACCTTGACGAAAGTGGTTACTGATGTTCTTAGTTAAGCTAAACGTGCGTAATGGTTATATTTTTAGTAAACAAAGGAATTTATAAATGATATTTAAAAAAAGTTTTCAAACCTCTCTTATTGTTGGGTGTTTGCTATTGTCAGGGTGCTCTAAATACCCGTCAGAAGGTGTTGTTGATACTCGCTCTGTGAGGGAGTTTGCAGAAATTAAAGAAGTAAGTGGGACTGTTTATGGCATAAAAAATGGTGCTATAGAAAAAATAGAAAGCTTAAAGCATGATGATGCTTTAATGCATAACGCTCGTGGTGCTGTTTGGAAAAGTATTTTCTTAAATAACCCTATAGAAAAAATGGAACCTAAGCTTATTGAGCAATCTCAATTTGATGAAATGATCGATTTATTAACAATAAAGGCTAAAGAAAAAAAGCTGGAAGTTGAGGAAGGGTTAAATAATGATATAGAAAAGTTGAAGGTTAAAATAGTAAAATTCAATCTAAAAAAAGAAGAGTTTGAATTAAAAATATCAGGTTATAGGAAAATAGCAGGTAACAATTTAGATATTATTGGAGTACTTGAACAGAGAAAAGTTGACCTTAAAAAATCACGCAATGCTATTATTTCCTCTGCGTTAGAAAAGGTTAATGCAATAGCAGAAAAAAACAGTATTACTGCCATTACTAAAAATCCGCTTAGCTCTTACGCAAATGTAGATATTAAAAATGGTGATAAAGAGTGTCCAGAATATAAAGGGCGATTGGAAGTAAACTTAATCAAAGAGAAGAAAAAATGCCTGTTTTTTAGATTCGATGATGAGTTAATGAAGCAGTCCAGTAAAATATCTTCAGCATTAAAATATGTTTTACTTAAATTGTCAGAGATTGAATCTGAGTTAGGGGAAAATAAAATTTGGGGTACTTCAACAGGTATTTATGCCAAAATAGAAAAAGCTAAAAAGTCAGGTAAGAAAGCCAAAAGCCATGCTGAAGATAAATATGGTAGGTTCTATCGATTAGAGTCAAATTTAGAAAGAGCGAAAAATAACTTAAATTCACTAAGTCAGCAATTATCACAATTGCAAAGTAAAGATCATCAAGAGTATATGATGAGTACAACCTCGTTCTTTCCAAAGATTGAACAATCTTTCTCTATATCAGAATTGAGACAAAAAATATTTACAGAATATTTTGAAAAAGTTAGTGATGTAATCGCAGGAGAAAAAAATGCAGAATTTTCCGGTATGTCAGGTGATTATGAAAATGCTTTAATTGTTACAGAGATGCTAATCGGTGGGCTGCGTAGAGGGCTTGTTGAATCTATAAATATAATTGATTTGAATGATGAAAACGTTCAAAAATCAGATATGTTAAAAGTTACAGTGCAAAGAAGGGATTTATACGAGAAACGCTCATCTGAAAAAGAAGAAAGGCTTATCAGACGACTGTTTTTAAAATTATCTGCTTTTCATGAAAAACAACTGGCTAGCTGAAATTAAATTAAACGGGTATAGACCAATAAGCTTTACCATATCTAATCGTTATATTGCTCAATTAACGGTTATAGCTGCAATTTATAACAGTGATGGTATCACTAGAGGAGAAGTTTGGAGAAAGATTGGCAAAGGCTCTGTAAGAGAATATTCTGCTGATGCCGATCTTTATAAACTACTTTTCCGTGATTTAAGTACAGGTAGTATCATTAGACAATCCCGACAAGTTGATGCTTGGGGTAATTTCGTAGCTAAAGCTCCTCAAAGGCGTCCTAAGGGTAGTGGCCCTAAACCTTCAGTATCAGCATTTGATGAAAATGAAGGCTATGAGTTAACTGGGCTTGGCAAGCAGTTTGTTCATTATACAATGTCTGAACTTTCAATAAAAATAGAATTTAAATCGGAAAAACTTTAACCCATATAAAGCCCAAAACTTAATAATAAAACTTTAAATTTATAAGGTACTAAACACTGGATGTATAATTTACTTGTAACAGCGATGGATGGAGCATGGGAAAAGGGTTGTTATGAATTTGACAAGAGCCGATTCCTTGAATATACAAATGAGAATATTGCATCTGCTCTGAAAGAACTAAGCGAATCTCATTTTGAAAACCTCAAAAGCTACCCCTGTTTATTTGCCTATGAAGGAAAGAACTCTGACGCCAGAGTCGGCTATCTTACTTCCATTAAAGAACGTGGTCGTAATATATTTATTGAGTTTGAATTCCAAGAAAACATAGATCCTATACATTTTAGTCAATTACAGCCAATAGCCCTTCTTTTGGATATTCGTGACTGGGAAATGAATAGAACTCACTGGGCAGTTAAAGATGAGAACTTATTTGACAGACTAAGAGACTATGGGCTTTTACCATCTGAAAGAGAAGCAAGACCTTACAAGCAAGAAAAGCCAGCATTTACAAAATCTACCAACCCTAAAGTTAGTAAAGTGCAGGGATTCATTGGAAAGGTGTTAACACTTGAACAGAGAAATGGGTATGAAGTTTTCTATCGAGGTCATTCGAGCAAAAAAAAATACAAGTTAGAACCTTCATTGTCTAGAAAAGATGATGATGGTAATTACCTTTATCGGGATAATGAGCATATTCTCTACAAAGAGCTATTGGTTTCAAACTCGGCAGATTTTCAATCTGATGTGTACACACTTGATAGCCTTGTTCGAATGCAGCATTATTCATTGCCTACGAGGCTTCTAGATATTACCTCTAACCCGTTAATAGCACTATATTTTGCTTGTAAAACTTCACCAAAAGCAGATGGGGAAGTAATCATTTTTTCAATGAAACGAAAGGACGTAAAATACTTTGACTCTGATGTGGCTAGTTGTATTGCAAACTTAGCACGATTACCGAAAGTTGAAAAAAACACGATCAAATTTGATAACGATAGCTTTAATGACCAGCCGTCAGTTAAACGTCTTCTCCAGTTAATTAGGCAAGAAAAACCTTTTTTTGAGCCTGAAATTATTCCTGAAGACCTTCGAAAGGTAATCTGTGTAAAAGGTAAGCAAAGTAATGCCAGAATATCTTCGCAATCTGGTGCATTTCTTTTGTTTGGTCTTGATGCTGTGTTTGATGAGAAGGGAACAAACGAAATTACAGTTTCACGAATTACAATAACTAATAAAGAAGGGATATTGCAAGAGCTAGATTTGTTAAATATCAACGAGAGTACTGTTTTCCCATATATTGAAAACTCTGCTAAATACGTGGCAGAAAAATTTAAATTTAACAAGTCAATTAAACTAAGCGATAAGTTATCTAGTAGTTGAAGAGCAATTTCACTTCATGCTTCGTAACTTCAAATACGATATATACTGGTATTTTAGGTTAAGCCGTCCAAAAGTTGGCATTAACAAATGATAGTGATTACTGATGTGAATTAGAATCGTATTGATACGCTCAGTAAGAGGCCGAAATACGTGCGAAGTGGGGCAGCCTGCCTTATTACCTTTATAAGAGAGCAGTTGGTCTCTTATCTAGCATGATAGTTTTATTAGCAATATAGTGAAAGTCCAAGTTAATATGTTCGTATTTCTTCAACGCTTTTGAAGTAAGATTATGCTCCTGTAGCAGTTTCACGCTTCTGGGCATCCACCTCTGACACTAAAACCAGCACAAACCAGCATAGGTCTTATCAAAAAAGTATTTTTAAGCACTTTTTTGATAATTTATTGGGTCATTGATCCACAAAAGCCCACAAATTCATCCACTTCCTGAAAACTTATGCTCAGCCCTTAATTTTACTGGCTTTTTGACCAGT
>Ga0105358_10000702_pt1 | contig 17221 bp, 13 predicted proteins | sample GOMGulsemesocosm_5_FD_83509 | JGI IMG/M metagenome (GOLD analysis project Ga0105358, IMG submission 83509) | Methane-oxidizing microbial communities from mesocosms in the Gulf of Mexico - GOM15C Gulf of Mexico | ecosystem: Environmental > Aquatic > Marine > Cold seeps | place: Gulf of Mexico... | reverse complement strand
GCAGTAAACTTAAGCCCTCATAGGGAAGGTCATGAACGATATCCATCACAGCCTGACGGTTTATGTCGGCTTCGTCGCTCAGCAACAGCGCCGAGGACATTTTCATTGATTGGGGCTGCAGGCCGAAATAAGCACTCAAAGAACCCTGGGGGTCCAAATCAACCATTAACACTCTTTGCCCAGCTTGTGCTCCGTTACCGCCTAGGGCTACTGCTGTCGTTGTCTTACCAACTCCGCCTTTTTGATTGGCCACTGTCCATACTTGCATCGTTGTATCCTCGCTAGTTGGGTCGGCATATCGGCAAAAATTTGCCTGTGCCGCCACGACGTTCTGTGGCTAGAGCGTCTTACTTTGGCAATAACCACCACGTTTATTGTCGAGTTCAAGCTAAGAGCTACTCGACGATTAATGTCATGATCAATTTTGCAAGCGTCATACCAATGCTATGAATATAAGCAGATAAGATGGTCAGGCCTGACCAAAGGTGACTTAATGAACCAATATTGTGCAATATTGAATGCGAGTCGATAAGGTGAGCCGAAAAAGGCTTAAATAATAGCCTTATTCATTTTCGGTCTCTTCTCCACTGGTGAATAATACCCCGCCGTTAACTGTACTTTGAGGTGCTATTTGCAGCGGCGGCAAGGATTGTCGCGCTTGATCTTCAGCTTCTGTCCTCGCGTCAGCTTCCGCCTGTAGATCGGCCAATACCTGCCGCTCTGCCATACTCCTCATCTCGGCGATGGCAGCTGCTCGGCTGACTGAGCGGCTCACGGCCAACTGTGTTTCCCTTGGTGCCACCGCGTCCTTGTGGGTCATTGCCATCGCGTCAGCAGCTGTCTGAGTTAGCCGCTCTGAACCACGACGAGAAACCATTAGCACCACCCGACGATTACTCGCCCTACCACTGGCTGAAGCGTTATCCCCAATAGGCTGAAACTCACCATAACCCACTGCAGACAATCGCTGTGGGCGCACGCCGTTGGCGACCATGAGCTTTACGATAGAAGCCGCCCTTGCGGTCGACAGCTCCCAGTTACTAGGGTAAACCGAAGACCTAATCGCTTGATTATCGGTAAATCCCTCAACTTGAATTTGATTATCAAAGCCGCGTAACTTCTCACTGATTGCTTCAAAAATAGTGATCGCACTGTTATTGGGGACCGACCTGGCGCTTGCGAACAGTACACTGGATTTCAACTCTAATTGCAGCCACAACTCATTGCTATCAATCTTCACTAAATCGTCTTCGATTAAATCGGCAAACTCTGATTTTAACTGGGATTCAAGTTGAGGTAATTCAGCACTACTTTCAAACGCACCATTGCCGCGTTGCTCGCCATTAGCAGAAGAATCGATGACGCTAGGGATAGCTGAAAAAACGGGATCGCCAATTTGAATCGGCTTAAGTGCCTTTGCCTCAGTCGAGAAGACGGCATTGAGTGTGCTGGAAAGCTCTTTGTACTTAGCTTCGTTAACTTGAGACATTGAATACATGACGACAAAAAAAGCAAACAACAAGGTGACAAAATCAGCATAGGAAACCATCCAACGCTCGTGATTTACCTTATTGTGGATCACTTCTCGACGACTACGTTGCGATCTCAATACCGCCATTTTTCATCCTGTCTTTATCTTTGAATCAACCACCTGCAAAAATATTGGCAGCAGGCTATCGCGGTTACAGCGCTGGGGTAAAAATCCAACTACGGCAAATAACCTTTTAATTTTGATTCGATTGTCCTTGGGTTCTCTCCTTCAGCGATGGCTAAAATACCTTCCAAGATCATTTCATGATACAAGGCGTCAGCTGAAACCGATTGCCGTAATTTGTTTGCAATCGGCAACAACAATAAATTAGCGAAGGCGACACCATAAATTGTTGCCACAAAAGCGACGGCAATTCCAGGGCCTAATAGTGCCGGATCGTCCAAGTTTTTCATCACATGAATTAAGCCGATCACCGCACCAATGATCCCAATAGTCGGTGCATAGCCTCCCATCGATTCGTAAAATCCAGCCGCATTATTATCTCGCTGCTCTTGGGCTAACAGGTCAATTTCCAAAGAGTGACGAATAGCGTCAGAGTCATTACCGTCGATAAGTAATATTAGGGCTTTTTTGCAATAACGATTTTTTTCTTTCTCTGCAATGGGCTCTAAACCTAATAGGCCTTCTTTACGAGCAGCCACAGCCCACGCCACCACTTTTTTAACAGCTTTATCAAACTCAGGGTATTCGGGCACGATGATACGTTTACTAAGTTGCAAAGCTCGTCGTAGATTTTGCTTCGGAGTTTGTAAAACAGCAGCACCTAGGGTGCCGCCAAAAACAATAATAGCCGCAGGGCCATTAAGCAATGAATCTATACTGCCGCCTTCAAGGAAATTTCCGCCAAGCAATGCTACCAAACCAATGGCAAGCCCAAGCAGACTTAATAAATCCATTTATACCGCCTCTACCAAATGCGGCCCAAGCTGATACAGTGGTAACACCATATCACTCAAACCTTCTCTAGCAACGGCCATGGGCATGCCATAAATTACCGAAGTGGCTTCGTCTTGACTCCAAATTGTCCCGCCTTTGCTTTTGATCACTCGAGCACCTTCGCAACCGTCACTCCCCATTCCGGTAAGAACCATACCTAAAGCACGATTACCGTAGCCTTCTGCAGCAGAAGTGAACGCTACATCCACCGACGGCTTGTAATTTAACGCGGCATCCCCTTCAATAACATCGACGCGATTGGGAGCATGTCGGTTAAACAACAATTGCATACCCCCTGGTGCCAATAGGGCAACGCCTGGCTCTAAGACATCACCGTGCTCTGCATGACGAACATTAATATGACACTCGCGATCTAATCGCTCGGCAAATGCCATGGTGAAGTTGGCCGGCATGTGTTGAATTAACACAATTGGTACCGGAAACTTAGCCGGAATAGACGTCAAAACCTCGCTCAGTGCGACGGGCCCACCCGTAGAGGCGCCAATCACAATGACACCTGGGGTTTGTGCTAACCGTTGGCCCCGAGTATTTTCCACGGGCCGGTCAAAACTTGGTGCCACTGAAGCAGTGGCCGTACCATGCTGCCTTGCCATTGCTAAAATTCTATCTTGTAGTTGGGATTTTAATTGATTTGAATCTCTCGAAAATTCTGCGAAGTTTTTCGCCATAAAATCTACAGCGCCAGCTTCAAGCGCATCGAGAGTAACCTTTGCACCTTCATAGGTTAACGATGAGAACATTATGATTGGCACAGGATTATTCGCCATGATTTCCCTAACAGCTGTCACGCCGTCCATTTCTGGCATTTCATAATCCATGGTAATAAGGTCAGGCTTTAATTGCGCCGCTTTCGTCACCGCTTCACGACCATCATTAGCAACGCCAACAATATCGATCTCTGGGTGTGAGCCAATCATTTCACGCAAGCGATTCTGAAAGAATAACGAATCATCAACAATCAATACTTTTACAGTCATCGAGCCACTCCTGTTTATTGGCAGCGACCACACTGCCCTTACACAACACTATTGCGATTATACGAACTGTTTAAGCTTGCCATAAGCTCAATACCAAACCGTTAAACTTACTCGCTATACCCAAACATTTTATCTCATCAGCTTACGATCGATAATTTAGAGCTATCGATACAGGTATACAGCCAATGGTCTTTTAACTTTAGTCGAATTTCTAAAGTTTCACAGAACTGAGATCGATGATTTTTACTAAAAGAAAGGTCTGTGAATATGATCTGTTGTAATAAAATTCAAATAACAAGATTCATAAAAATTCGTCATTTTTAATGTAATGCAAGCGAAATGGGAACAAACCGGCCGGCTTGCTCCCATAATTTTTTAAAGGGATTTATGCGTAGCGCTTTAACATCGCTGGCACATCAAGAATCAACGCCATGGTGCCATCACCAGTAATCGTTGCTCCTGCCATACCTGGTGTACCTTGCAGCATTTGCCCAAGGGGCTTAATAACAACCTCTTCTTGGCCAATCAAACGATCAACTACAAAGCCAACTCGATCGGTTCCAACGCTTACAATTACCACATGACATTCTGCATTAGGATCGACATCCTCTTTCACCAACCACTTCTTCAAGTAGAACAGGGGGATAGCCTTATCGCGAATCGTCACGCATTCTTGAGCGTCAACAATATTGGTCTTTGATAAATCCATTTGAAAGATTTCATTAACACTCATCAATGGTAGCGCGAATGTTTGCTCGCCCAACATAACCATAAGAGTCGGCATAATAGCCAATGTTAATGGGACTTTAATGACAAGCCTTGTGCCCTCACCCATACGTGATGTGATATCAACCGAGCCGTTAAGCTGGGAGATTTTGGTTTTCACCACATCCATACCAACACCGCGGCCCGATACATCTGATATCTCAACTTTGGTTGAAAAACCAGGTGCAAATATTAGGTTAAAGGCTTCGGTATCCGTCAGGCGAGCGGCGGCATCTTCGTCGTACAGGCCCTTATTAACGGCGATTTTTCGCAGTGCATCAGGGTCCATACCACCACCATCATCAGTGATGGATAATAATATGTGGTCACCCTCTTGCTCTGCCGCAAGAGTCACCGTACCAATACGAGGCTTGCCGGCAGCTTCACGGACATCTGGCTTTTCAATACCGTGGTCTACTGAATTTCGCACCAAGTGGACCAGTGGGTCAGCCAACGCCTCAACTAAGTTCTTATCGAGATCAGTGTCCTCACCGACCATCTCTAGTTTGATCTCTTTACCCAGGGTACGAGCAAGGTCACGTACCACTCGAGGAAAGCGACCAAATACCTTTTTAATCGGCTGCATCCGAGTCTTCATTACTGAAGACTGTAAGTCGGCGGTTACAACATCAAGGTTTGCCACCGCTTTAGATAGCGCTTCATCTGATGCGTTACTGCCAATCCTAACTAGGCGGTTGCGCACCAAAACCAACTCACCCACCATATTCATGATTTCATCGAGGCGCTGGGTATCAACCCGAACCGATGCCTCACCACTGCTTGCCGCCTGATTGTTCGCCGGCTTCTTAGCATTGGCGATATTGGTAACCTTGGCTTTTTCCTTCGCTGCCGGAGCTTTTGCGGCAGGCGCTTTAGCCGGAGCTTTTTTCGGCTCGGCTTTAGCGGGCTCTATTTTGCTTACGCTCGCCGGAGCAGCTGCCGCTGGAGCAACAACTGGGGCAGAACCCTTGCCATGCAAGTCATCCAGTAACTTATCAAACTCGTCATCAGTGATGTCGCCACTAGGAGCTTCCGCCTTAGGAGGCTCAGGGGCAGTTGCGGCTGCACTCGCGGCAGCTGTAGGGGCTGGGGGTTTAGCCGGTGCCGCGCCGTGTAAGCCATTTAATAGGGCTTCAAATTCTGCATCCGTGATTTCAGGATTATCAGAATTCATAAATTCATCAACACCCAAGCCCTCTGCCGGAGCTGCGACTTCTGGAGCAGAAGCTTCGGCTGCAGAGTCCAACATTGCTTCAAACTCTGCCTCGCTGATGTCATCACCGGCTGGGGCAGGCTCTGCTACAACAGTTTCTACTGTAGCTTCGACTGTGGCTTCAACGGCGGGAGCTTGCTCGTCCGCAGATTCTTCCGTAGCAAAACGGCCTAGCTGCGCGAGTAAATCAGGGGTTGCTGGCGTGATGGTTTGGCCAGCATTGAGCTCTGTAAATTGTTGATTAACGGTATCAAGAGCCTTCAGTACAACGTCCATAAGCTCTGATGTTACGCTTCGCTTACCATTGCGCAAAATATCAAACAAATTTTCAGTGACATGGCAGCACTCAACCATGGCATCGAACTGTAGGAAACCAGCACCACCTTTTACGGTATGGAAGCCACGGAAAATAGCGTTTAACAACTCTTTATCTTCAGGACTTTGCTCGAGATCAACCAGCTGTTCTGATAACTGTTCAAGAATCTCACCGGCCTCGACCAGAAAGTCTTGGAGTATCTCTTCGTCTTCTTCAAAGCTCATATACTACCCCTTTAAAATCCTAGACTTGAAAGCAAATCATCGACTTCGTCTTGACTGCTCACGACGCCCTCAGTCTGCTCGGGATTAATTTGTGGCCCACCGAGCTCAGATGCAACTTTCGCCTCAACTGGAGTATCACTGGAGTCCTCGCTTGTCCCGGTAATTTCTTCAACTTGGGCGGCAACTTTAATAAGTTCCACCAAATCCGTCTCCAGATCACTAATCAAAGACATCACTCGATTTAACACTTGGCCGGTTAAATCTTGATACTCCTGCTCCATCATGATGCCCTGGAGATTAGAGTTAATTAGGTTGGCGTCGTCGCTCATGCGACCTAAAAACATATCCATACGCGGATAGAGTTTATTAAATTCCTGAGCCGACATTTCGCGACTTTTTATCCGCATCCATTCTGAACGTAGCTCTGCGGATTCTCGACCTAGGCGATCAGCCACTGGAGCTGTTGCTTCGACCCTATCCATAGTCTTATCGGCCGCTTGCTGTGTCATCTTAATGACATAGTGCAAACGATCAGAGGCATCTTGAATTTCAGTCCCCTCTAGAGGTGCGGGCTGCGAGTGTTTACTTTCATCAACATGAAAGTTCACAATGGCGTTATGCAAGCCTCGGGTCAGACGACCCACCGAGGTAAAAAGGTCGTTATCTCGAGATTCAATCAGGCCATGAATCAACTGAGATGCTTCTTCGTAATTATCGCTTTCAAGTTTTTCAACTAAAAGCTTGCCGCACTCTTTAAGATCTGAACTAAAAGAGTCAGCGTTCTTACTTAATATTTGACTGTTCATAGATTGCCTCTAACTCCGGAGGTTAGCCGTTGACGCGTTCAAAGATTTTATCAATCTTCTCTTTCAGTACTGCAGCAGTAAATGGCTTAACTACGTATCCATTTACACCTGCCTGCGCCGCCTCGACGATTTGCTCGCGTTTGGCTTCGGCTGTCACCATCAAAATCGGTAGTGTTTTGAGGCTATCATCTGCCCTAACGGCTTTTAACAAGTCAATCCCCGTCATACCAGGCATATTCCAATCTGTTACCAGAAAGTCAAAATTGCCGGTTTTAAGCATCGGCAATGCCGTTATGCCGTCATCCGCTTCTTGGGTATTGTTAAACCCCAAGTCTCTTAACAGATTTTTTATAATCCGACGCATTGTTGAAAAGTCATCAACGATGAGAATTTTCATTTCGGTATCCAAGTAAACCTCCAAACAGCCCAGTCACGTGAGCTCATCTATGTGAACATATACGTATGATAGTTGGTAATTTTCGATCTGCGCGCCTTCTAAGCGACATTTTCGAATTTCTCTAAAAAATAACAAGCCGTGATCCAGCAAACGACTTCTGATTGTCTCTCCTATTATATGGGTCGCAAATGGAAATACTTTAGGAAAAAAACAAAATGAGATGTTTTTTATAAAAGCACTAGCAAAACCCAAAATACAAGCTACTAGCCTATGTTAATGACACAACAACAGAGCCATATAACCTAGGGCGGCGCGATTATGAAGGCAAAATAGAATTAAACAATTATTATTTTTGGAGATTCAAATACATGCCAGCAACTTTACGCCGACGCTTCACATCAAGCATAGGCTTTACTGAATAATTCAACACACCCAGAGTAACAACAATTTGACAGAAGCCAGAAATGAGGCAGCAAAGAACCACAATCGTCAGAATAACATCGCGATTTTTTTAAAAATAACTACTGGTACGCGGAGATAGAACACTATTTTAAGAATAAAAACGGCTTAACAAAGATCAAAAACTCTAGAATAGAGGATTGAATGACACCGGAAATTTAGGCAGGCAAAATAAGCTTAGGATACCGCAAGAGTATGCCACTCAAGCTGAGAAGATGCGTCATCGTATGACAAAAGAATAGTTCGAAGCTCAGTTTATAACAAACTAAGCTTAACTAGGTCCTGTCCATATCTGACTTACGCCAATCACTTAACCTTGATTTTAACCGCGCCGTAGCCTGGCTATGAATCTGACTAACTCTCGATTCACTAACACCAATAATTTGACCGATCTCTTTCAGGTTTAGCTCCTCATCGTAATACAAGGCCAATATCATTCGCTCTCGCTCTGGTAAATCCGCAATCGCACTCGCCAGCGATGACTTAAGACCTTCACGCTGCATATTGTCGTGGGGGGTTATGAAGGCCATGCTGCTTTGGTGAAGGCTCACACCGGAGTCTTCACCCGCAAATGTTTCTTCGTAGCTAAACAAGCGGCTGCTCGAGTTGTCTTTGAGGATGTGATAATACTCATCGAGAGTCATTTCTAATTCAAGCGCAACTTCATGATCGTTCGCATCACGTCCTTCTCGAGCCTCAACTACCGCGATCGCTTCTGATATGCGACGATTATTACGGTGTACCGATCGCGGCACCCAATCGCCTTTGCGCATTTCATCGACGATGGAGCCGCGGATGCGAATTCCGGCATAGGTTTCAAAGCTCGCACCACGCGATGCATCGTACTTTAGAGCGGCCTCTAGTAAACCTATCATTCCAGCTTGAATAAGGTCTTCAACCTGCACACTAGCCGGCATACGCACCATCATATGATGAGCTATACGCTTCACTAAAGTAGCATGATCTTCGACACGGATCCCCGGACTTGGGACTTGCGATTGACCGTACATTGCTAAGCTATCGGATACTGCCATAGCTAAATTCCTGAGTTGGCGACATTAAGCAAACGTTCGACAAAAAACTCCAAATGACCCCTAGGGTTATTGGGTAACGGCAGTTCATCGACCTTTTGAGCCAAGGTACGAATCGCTTGAGCCGCTTTACAGCGGGGCGCAAATTCGATAATTGGCGTTTGCTTCTGCACTGCTTTACGAACATTCTCATCAAATGGTATGTGGCCCATATAACTTAAGGACACATCTAAGAAGCGCTGGCAAACTGCATTCAACTTGGCAAACAGTTTACTGCCTTCTTGATTCGTTCGGGTCATGTTAGCAACCACCCGAAAGCGGAAGGTACCATGCTCGGTATTCATTAATTTAATTAAAGCGTAGGCATCGGTAATTGAAGAGGGTTCATCACAGACTACTACGAGGATTTCGTTGGCTGCGCGCACAAAGCTCACTACCGAATCCGATATGCCAGCAGCAGTATCAACGACGAGCACGTCCAAGTTGTCAGCTATATCGCTGAACGCTCGAATCAAGGCGGCGTGCTCTTGGCTGCCTAAGGTGGCCATTTGCTGGACCCCTGATGCGGCGGGAACAATTTCTATTCCGCTCGGCCCTGGCACCATAATCTCAGCCAATCGTCGCTCGCCAGAGAGCACATCCGAAAGATTGTATTTGGCTTTCAGCCCTAATAACACATCGACATTAGCTAAACCCAAGTCGGCATCCAATAGCACCACACGCCGATTAAGCTCCGCTAAGGCAATGCTCAGATTGACGGATATATTACTTTTACCGACCCCGCCTTTTCCTCCGGTTACGGCAATAACTTGAACCGGGCGACCATAACTCATTGGATACATAACTCCTATGTCTAACGGGATAACAGATTAACTCTACTAGTATAGTTGGCTATTTCTATTTATCCCGTCGTTATGACTAAAAACTATAAAAATTTTAGTCATGTTTAGCAAACGTTTATCTAGGCTTCAATTTTATGAATCGAAGCGTCTTTTGATTCCAATCCAAAACCAAGCTCATTGGCTTTATCGACCAAATAATGAGCGTCAGCCACATCAATATCTTGGGGGATATTCTGACCATTGGTGCTATAAGCCAGAGGCAAATCATGCTCTATAATCACACTCAAAGCTTCACCTAGACCTGAGGTTTCATCAAGCTTAGTAAGCACGGCACCACTAAGGCCACGGCCGGCGTAGGCATACGCTGAAGCCTTCAACATCTGCCATTGATTGTTTGCGGCCATAACGAGATAGCTGCGCACAGATCGGTGCTGCTGGACCAAGGCTAACTGCTGATGCAGCATTGGGTCACCGTGGCGAAAGCCCGCGGTATCGATCAAAATTAATGAGCGATTCGAAAAGCTATCAATAATATCTTTCAGACTTTCATCTTCTGCCACAACTTTGACGGGGACTTTCAAAATTGCCCCTAAGGCCCGAAGCTGATCGTGTGCCGCTATACGATAGGTGTCGGTGGTAATTAACGCGACCTGATCCGCACCGTGCTTCATGACATATCGCGCTGCCAACTTTCCAACCGTGGTGGTTTTACCGCCACCCGTTGGCCCAACAAAGGCGAATACACCACCGTGATCGGTAACATCTTTTGTGCAAACTGGGATCGACTTACTCAGTGCTGCAAGTGAGTCACTCCAGGCCGCTTTAATACTTTGTGAAGGCTTAATTTTAGCGAGGACTTGGGTGCTGACCTGCTGGCTCAAACCTAGTTTCGCCAAGCGTGTTTTTATCGCTTCTTTTACGGGGTTTTTAGTCACACCCTGCTTATTACTTTGGGCAAGTTGCTCTTCTAATAGTCCACGCATATCCGATAACTCAGCCATAAGCACCTTCATTTTATCATCCACGTCCATAAGCTGAGGCTTAACAGGCGCAGGGTGTGGAGCTTTACGCTCAACGTTTACAGTTTGTTCTTTCGCTGCCGCTTCCACCATTGGCTGATTGAAGCGCGCATTAACTATCGTCTGCTGAGCACCAAAACTTTGCTGCTGATAATTTGCACTCGGGTACGCCAGCTCTACTTTCATCTGTGGCTGGGCCGGTAAGTGCTGCGCTGGTACGGCACGCTGCTGTTGTTGCTGTTGCTGCTGCTGTTGAGAATCTTGCTGTTGATGTTGCCGTTGCTGTTGCTGAGAATTCTGTTGCTGATATTGGTGTTGCTGCTGCGAATTCTGTTGCTGTTGCTGTCGAGAATCTTGCTGTTGAGAATACTGTGGCACATGCGGCGCTGACGCTTGCTGCGCGTCTTGCTGGTAATGCGCTGCTGCTTGAGGGGCTTCACGCTCAAATTGACGCTGTACCCGCTGCGGCATAGTCGGGCGTGAAGGAGCACGCTCGGTTAGTATCTCGGTTGAAGTGGGAGCTGCTCTAGTTTGCTCACCCTCACCTTGTTTCGCGGCCAACATTCTAGCGCGGGCCTGTTCAACTTCTAAGGCCAGTTCTTCATGGGTTTTCCCCGACGCTGCACCACGATGATGAGCCCTAGGCTTAGCAACACTGACTGCGGCTCTCGGTGCGGCTTCGTGAGAAAACTGGTCTGCGACGGTTGCTGCCACAGCCTGATGCTGCCACGCTTCGTCGCTGGCCATTGGCAAATCAAACTGCCCAGCTTCGACGCCCGCCAAATGTTGCGGTATCGATGTGTCAGGGTGTCGAGGCTCTTCCAAGGAAGCCATTATTTCGACTCCTTTACCGGTACGACGATTTGAGAGTATTACGGCATCAGCACCGAGTTCGTGCCGAACCAATTCCAACGCTCTTCTCATGTCTGCCGCAACAAAACGCTTTACTTGCATTTCATATCTCCTAACGAACCTTTAGTAGGGCTGTTCTCACAGCTTGCTTAACCCGCATCGACACCAACCGTTAACTCGATGGTAATCTGCTTATTATCTGGAATTTCCGTATAAGCCAAGACACGCATGTCTGGGATAGAGAACCGATTAAACTTGACCATCAATTCTCGCAACGGTGCGGCAACTAATAAAACAATTGGCTTGCCGCCTAATTCCTGTTGCTGAGCGCCCGAAATTAAAGACTGTTGTAACCGCTCAGCAAGTCCTGGCTCAATAAAGGCGCCGTCATCAGCGCCAGCTTTTTGGGCCTGCTGTACTGAACTAAGCAAGAGTTGTTCCAACTGGGGATCTAATGTCATCACAGACAGCTCGGGGCTAGAGCCCACAAGGGCTTGAACGATTTGACGTTTTAATGCCACTCTCGCGTGGGCTTTTAAAGTGACGGGATCTTGACTACTTTCGGCGTGAGCCGTAATCGCTTCAGCAACACTGCGCATATCCCGAATAGAAACACCCTCTTGCAATAAGCCCTGCAAAACTTTGAGAAGGACATTCAAACTGACGGTGTTGGGCACCAACTCTTCGGAAAGTTTTGGCGACTTGTCGGCCAAGATTTCTAATAATTTTTGCACATCTTCGTGGCCCAATAATTCGTAAGCATGTTTCTGTAATATTTGATTGAGGTGCGTTGCCACCACGGTGGCGGAATCCACGACGGTATAGCCCATGGTTTGAGCGTGATCTTTTTGCCCCTCTTCGATCCAAACTGCATCCAGGCCAAAGGCGGGATCTTGGGTCGCTACGCCATCGAGTTTGCCAAAAACCTGGCCCGGGTCAATCGCTAAGAATGAGTCTGGATAAATTTCAGATTCGCCCAGAGAAACACCCATCAATGAGATCCGATAGGCTGTTGGAGAGAGATCTAAATTATCGCGAATATGTACCGAGGGGATTAAAAAGCCAACATCTTGAGATAGCTTCTTACGGACGCCTTTGATACGCCCCAATAATTCGCCGCCTTGGGTTTGATCGACTAGTGGAATCAAACGATAACCCACTTCGAGTCCGATAATATCGACCGGCATCACATCATCCCAGCTGATCTCCTCTGCCGGCTCTATGTTGCCATTAGCGCCACCGCCACTGCCAGCAGGCCCTACCGGTACTAGTTCGCCACTGCTGCTTCTAGGTGCATCGGCAGCGGCGGCGGCTTCGGTTGGCACATGGGTTTTACGATAATGGATAAAGTAGGCAATTCCCCCCGCAATGATGGCCAAACTTAAGAAAGAAAAATGTGGCATGCCGGGGATGGAACCCATCAAAAATAACACTGCAGAGGCAACACCTAAGGCCTTGGGAGAATCAAACATCTGCCCCATTACCTGACTGCCCATGTCTTCAGAGCTGTTGACACGGGTTACCATTATTGCGGCTGAAGTCGACAGCAACAAGGATGGTATTTGTGCCACGAGGCCGTCACCGATTGTCAGCAACACGTATTTTTCACCGGCCTCGGCAAAACTCAATTCGTGTTGCGCCATACCAACAATTAAGCCGCCAACAACGTTTAACACCAGAATCATAATGCCGGCGATGGCATCGCCTCGAACAAATTTACTCGCACCGTCCATTGAACCGTAAAAATCGGCCTCGCCCGCAACATCTTCGCGTCGCACCTTTGCTTCGTCTTGATCAATTAAGCCCGCGTTCAAATCCGCATCAATTGCCATTTGTTTGCCGGGCATCGCATCCAAGGTAAAACGTGCGCTTACCTCAGAAATACGGCCGGCACCTTTGGTAACCACCACAAAGTTGATGATCATCAAGATGATAAAAATGATTAGACCAACCGCGTAGTTACCGCCAATAACAACTTCACCAAAAGCCTGGATAACCTTGCCAGCCGCATCGCCACCTTTATGCCCCTCTAGCAACACCACTCGAGTCGAGGCGACATTCAAAGCCAGGCGTAACAAGGTTGCGACCAGCAGAATGGTTGGAAACACCGCAAAGTCCAAGGGGCGTAGCGAATAGATGCCGACCAAAAGAACAACAATTGATAATGCGATATTGAATGAGAAAAATAAATCGAGGAGAAACGCCGGTACCGGCAACATCATCATGCCAAGCAGCATCAATAGTAATATTGGAACGCCCAGATTACCTTTACTAAGAGCCCTCGCACGGCCGAGTGCGGCACCGCGGTCGAAGTCTTGAGGCAGTGATTTTAATTGGGTAAAACTAGGCATCTGCATAATAAGTTTTTTTGACACTTCAGCATTTAAAAACTGACTGTCGCAAGAACCGTACCCAGAATTGAAAATTGACGAAAAGAATTAATAAAAAGCCAGCTAGGCCAACGAGTACGCTATTAATACTCGTTGGCCTGCTTATTTGGAAACACCGAAGGCGTTAAAAAAACCTCGTTTACTGAGGTGCCAATAAACTGGCAGGCTTGGGCATACGAGCCGCGGAGTTTGCCATTAAACTCGTTATGTACAAATAATCATCCGTTTCTAAAACACCGGTCGTAACGGGGTAGGTACCTTCTGGGTTCTGCAGCGATAATAAAATCTTACCGTTTTCATCCATCGCCACCACATGACCGTATGAAACCGCTGCAGGTCGAGCAAACTCCGGCATTCTCTGTATCACCTTTCGTAGCCAAGGTTTATCTGCCAAGCTATCGATTATAGGTAGACGCGGCGATACCAAACCGAACCAGTAACGGCCATTTTGGCCGGTAACGATATTGTCGGGAAAGCCCGGTAAGTTAGCGGCAATTACTTCTGATGTTCCAGCCTTATCACCCTCGAGCCAATACTTATGAATTCGATATTCACTGGTTTCATTTACAAGAATAAATCGCCCTAGTGGGTCCATAGCAATGCCGTTGGCAAAGCTCAGGCCATCCATAATAGTGCGAGTCTGCGCAGTCGCGGGGTCGTACTCCAGCACTCGACCTGAACGAGAATGTTCCATCACATCAAGCAAACTTGCAGGGTAAGTTCCACCATTATCCTGCGCGCCAAATCGCACGGAGGCATCACTGAAATACATTTTCCCATTGGGGGCGATGTCGACGTCATCAGCGTAAAGAATTGGGCTATCACCCACTTTATCGCTAAGAACTTTGATTTCACCGTTTGGATCGATGCTCAAAAGCCCAAGGTAGGCATCTGCCACGATCAAATTCCCCGCGGCGTCGAAGTCCATGCCCAGCGCTCGTCCCTTGGTTTCAACCCAGGGTTTAAAATCGTCTTCTTCAACAGATTTTTTTAGCACCCAGCCACCGTGAGCAGAAGCATAGATGTTCCCTGCGGCATCAATGACCATATCTTCAGGCCCATGCTGTCCATTGAGAGATAGGGGCTCTAAGTTTGCCAACTTTGTATTTTGGGCAAAAACGCCCTGATAACCTGCGCTGACTGGCGCCGTCCAGGCAACCGGCTCAATAGCAACCGGCCAAAAACAAAAATACCCAACAATGGCAATGAGTACCGCCATAAAGACCTTCAACATAATCCTGCCTCTTATTAATGATTATTATAATAACGGCAGTGTAAGGCATTTTTAAGGGCGAACAAAAGATCAGAATAACTAAGCTGTTAAATACTCGAGCTATCTTAAAATATTTTAGGGGTCATAACGCATATCTGGCGGAATAGGCACATTTTTGGGAAATAAAGGCCGCTCGCCCTGCCCCTTTCGAAAAGTCCGCAACTGAAAAACATAAGCCAGAACCTGTGCCACCGCCAAGAAAAGCCCACCTGGAATAGAGTCATCTATCTCGGTAGTATAAAAAATTGCACGCGATAGCTGAGGTGACTCAACGATTTCGACTTTATTCGCCTTGGCGATCTCCCTTATCTTTAAGGCAATATTGTCGCCTCCCTTAGCTAACAGAATAGGCGTCGCCATATTATCGGGGTCGTACTTTAAGGCGCAGGCAAAATGGGTTGGGTTAGTGATCACAACATCGGCATCCGGCACACTGCTCATCATACGATTGTTCGCCATATCCCTTTGCAACTGGCGTATTCGAGCTTTGACTTCAGGTTTTCCCTCGGAATCTTTGGCTTCATCTTTGACTTCTTGCAAAGACATTTTTAATTTTTGAGCGTTATCCCATATTTGAAAAGGCACGTCGACGATGGCGATCAAGATTGTCGATGCCGACAGCAAGATAGCTGCTATCCCCGACAGAACAATCGAGTTTGCCAATGCAACGTTAATATCTTGACTGGATAAACCCAAAATATCACTTTGCTGCCAATCCAGTATCACCAAGCCCAAGGCAATGACGATACCCACCTTGCCCACACTCTTGGCAAGCTCCATAAGCCCCTTGGTGCCAAACATCCTTTTCAAACCCGCTCCTGGGTTCATGCGGTTCATTTTAGGGGCCAACGACTTTGCGCTGAACATCCAACCGCCCAGGGAAATAGGGCCGATAATACTGGCTATCGCTAAGGCCGTAAATATCGGTACCAGCACCATGATGCCGTCATACAGGGAGTAGCCTAATTGGTGGAACATTAATTGAGGGTCAAATATTGTGCGGCGATCTATATCGAGATTAAACCGCAGGATAGCCATTAAACGATCGGTAATGAAGCCACCAAAAACATACAGGCAGATAGTACCCGCGAGCAACAACACCGAGGTAGTGAGCTCTTTCGACCGAGGAAGCTGCCCTTCCTCGCGGGCTTTCTCTTCCCGTTTTGCCGTGGGTTCTTCGGTTTTTTCCTGACTGGAATCATCCGCCATTGTTGCCGCTACCTTTGCTTGCTGCTACTTATGATTACAGCTATTTCTGATTACTGTTACTTTCAAATCAGTAGCTGAGTTATTTAAAGAAATAACATCACCGACAATATAAATTTACAGTTGGCTTAAGGATTGCCAACCAAACTGTGTAAAAACTGAAACGCTTCATTGCTGAAGACCATAAAGTTTGGCAGAAAGCTTTCCAAACCCGCCCACATTAAAAACAAACCGAATACCAAGGTAATGGGGAAACCAACGGCACTCACATTCATTTGTGGCGCTGCCCGGCTCATCACACCAAAGGCTAAATTGACCACCAAAAGCGCCGTCAATAACGGCAATGCAATCAAAACCGCACCGCTGAACATCCAACTCCCCATGCCCAACAACAAGCCCATGGCTTTGGTATCAATACCAACTTGACCAATCGGCAAACTATAAAAGCTACCGATTAAGGCTTCTATCGCTACGATATGCCCATTGACCGCAAAGAACAGCAAGGTCACGGTAATCGAGTAGAACTGCGAAATTAACGGAACGCTCACACCACTGGATGGATCATTCATTGATGCGAACCCGAGACCAAGCTTACCCGCTATTATTTGACCTGTGAGAATAAAAATCTGAAAAAATATCTGCAGCGACAAGCCCATCGCCACACCGATCATAACTTGATGAAACGTAACGATAAGCGATTGAATTGAGATCAAGTCCATCACGGGGACTGGGGGTAATAATGGAGCGACAATCGCCGTAATAGTAAAAGCCAAGGCCGTACGAACTCGCGCCGACACAATACGAGCACCAATTAACGGCATGGCCATCAACATTGCAGCGATGCGAAACAATGGCCACATATAGCTGGCCACAAATTCCATTACCGTGACCTTGCTGTTCTTTGCGGTCAATGGGCATATCGTAGCGATAGAAGCCTTAATC
>Ga0105358_10000700_pt1 | contig 17226 bp, 15 predicted proteins | sample GOMGulsemesocosm_5_FD_83509 | JGI IMG/M metagenome (GOLD analysis project Ga0105358, IMG submission 83509) | Methane-oxidizing microbial communities from mesocosms in the Gulf of Mexico - GOM15C Gulf of Mexico | ecosystem: Environmental > Aquatic > Marine > Cold seeps | place: Gulf of Mexico... | reverse complement strand
TGATGAAACAAATGCGCCAACATATGCGACCACAAAAAATTACGCCACGCGCTTTTAAACCAAGTCGCACTATACGGGTCGTGCTGGTGCTGCCCTGTGCGGTCAATACCGTGGTGCACAACGTGTAAAGCCGCCCAGCGCCTTACGCTGCCCTGCATCGCCAAAATCTGACCGATAAAGCCAAATGCAATATGTACCGGCCAACTGACCGACTTGGCCGCTCCGTGGGCGATCAATCGATGGGAATAAACCGTGGTCGACAAACAACCAATAAAGGCCTGTAGCAGGGTCCACCCCAACATCAATTGCCACAAACCTGCTGGCGCATAGATATACGCAAAAGGCGTCGCAATCAAACACAGTAAGTGGGTAATCGACACATAACTCATCGTCGCCCAATCAATCGTAAAACCGTGACTGAACAGCTCTCCAATTGAGTTGTACAAGGGGGCAGGATTATCCGGCGAGTGTTCGACAGCCGCGTTATCCACAGCTGAATCCGGCAATACTGCGCTCGAGGTTTTATCTAAAGGAGCCATGACATCGGGCCTAATTCAAGTATATGTGAGCGTTAACCCATCAACAAAACAGCGAACAGCCCTTAGATTCGGCCTTCACCAGTAATAACGTACCTCTATAACTGGCCATATTAATTCTCAAACACTGAAAAACAAAGGCCAAATAACGTCTATTTATACCTTTTCTTAGACTTTTTCGTGACCAGCGCTCCACCCCGACCAGAGACAAGGTGCACAGGCCGCGACCCAGCCACGGACTTTTGTTAAACTGGCGGGCACCGGGGCGGCTACCTTAGCTGACCAAAGCAAGCGCACAACACTACGTCTGAGAATTCCGAGAAAGTTCATGCCCGACACCCTAGCCGAAAGTATTCCAGCCGCACAAACACGAGCACCAGCTCGTCTGTATCCGCACAAAGGCAAAAGCAACTTGCCTTTGAGCCAAGCCTATCAACAACGCTTTGGCGGGATCGCTAGACTCTATGGAGAGGCAGCACTAATCGACCTTCAGCTCGCGCACTTTGCCGTCATCGGGGTGGGTGGCGTGGGCACTTGGGTAGCCGAGGCCTTAGCTCGCAGCGGGGTCGGTGAAATCACCCTAGTGGACCTAGACGACATCTGTATTACCAACAGTAATCGCCAAATTCACGCCCTCCAATCCACCATCGGCCGACAAAAAACACAGGTACTCGCGGAGCGTTTAAGGGACATAAACCCTGAGATAATCGTCCATGAGGTAGAGGACTTCCTTGATGGGGACAACATGGAAGAGGTGATCCAAACGCAGATGGACTGCGTCATAGACGCTATCGATGCAGGGCAGGTGAAAGCCAAGCTCATCGCCCACTGCCGCCGCCACAAACAGCTCATGCTGACAATAGGTTCGGCGGGCGGCAAGGTCGACCCGATGCAAATCACCCACTGCGACCTGAGCCGAACCACCAATGACCCGCTGTTGGCAAAAGTCAGAAACAGCCTGCGACGCCTGCATGGATTTCAACGCAACCCCAAACGTTACTTTTCCATTGAAGCGATCTACTCAAAAGAGCAAATGCGTTACCCCGATGCCGAGGGCGGCGTTTGCTCCAGCAAAGCCAACCTCGATGGAGGCGCCAAACTCGATTGCAGCGGCGGTTTTGGGGCCTCCACCATGGTAACGGCCAGCTTCGGGCTTGTCGCCGTCTCCAGAGCCATCAAGAAGTACCTAGATAAGTGTTTACGCCAGCGTCAGGCTAGTTAATCAAAGCCTCAAAGGCTTCATCCAATTCTTTCATACGGCGCGGCAACATCGGTTGAAAAAACTCCGATTTTTTCAGTGCCGCCGCACTTGGGTTGATCGTTGTGTTACTCAGAAATTCATCCGACATCAGCGCCGTTGCAGCCTTATTGGGTGATGCGTAATACACGAACTCCGCCTGCCTAGCTGCATTCTCCGGTCGATTAATAAACTCAATGAAATGCCACGCGGCTTCTTTATGGGCTGAGCGAGAGGACACCGTCAGGTAATCCACCCAAATATTGCCGCCCTCTTTAGGCAGAACGTATTCAATATTTTCATTAAGGTCCTGCAGCATCAACGCATCGCCACTGTAAATCATCGCCGCTGAGACCTCACCGGTCACCAACTTGGAGGTCTCAGTAAGCGCGAGAACGCCGTAGCTCCCCACATGTGGTGCCTGCTTTTCAACCAATGCCATAGCCTCTCGGTAGGCCTGCCCTTTACGCGTATTCAGTGAATAACCCAGCGCCTTCAACGCCATAGCCGTTGTTTCACGGGTCGAGTTTAAAACGCTCAAACGACCTCGCAATTCTTTCGAAGGATTGAAAAACTCCCGCCAGCTGCTGATAGGCCGCGTCACAAGATCACTGCGATAGGCAATACCCAGCGTTCCCCAGAAGTAGGGCACCGCATAGAGTTCTGCGGCAGGAAACGCCTGCCACCAACGTGCGTCGATTGTGGCCAGCTTAGGTTTGATGGCGGTAGGCAAAGCGGTCAACCACCCCTTGCGCACGTAGTGTTCCATCATTAAGCCACTCACCAAAATCAAGTCATAGCCCTCGCCATTCCCCTGCTTCAGCAGCTCATCTCGCTCTTCGTCGGACTCATAAAACACCTCCGTAACCGCCACGCCACTTTCAGCCTGAAACTCAGCCAACAACTCTGGGTCCATGTATTCTTCCCAGTTCAGTAGCTTTAAGCTCACTTCACCGGCCTGTACCCCACACGCCAATAAAGGCATAGCAAGTACACAACACATGACACACGAACGAACAAAACCCATGGACTACTCCCCTACAAGCACCGTGAACACAACCGACTTTTTCAATCAAATCCAATCATTCATCAAGACGACGGCTAGGTAAAGCCTGCATTGCATCCAACTTTCCTACCGCTGCGTAAATATAGCAGCGAACCAGACCAATCACTCGACGGGTTCAACCGCCCGTAAGACCGCATTCACTAGTGCTGCAAAACCATTGCTGCGCGACACACTCAAGTGTTTATCCAGCCCGTAATCGGAAAACGTCTGCTGTAGCGCGCAACGACTGATCTCTTCACTGCGCCGCCCCTGAACCCCCAACAGCAGCAGCACTGACAGGCCTCGCACCACTCGCGCTTCCGAGTCTATGGCAAACTCATGGCGCCCTTCCACGCAACGGTGCAGCAGCCAGGCCTGTGATTCACAGCCTTTAACCAAATACTCAGGCAAGCGTATCGAGGGCTTAGGCGACAGCGTATCGCCCCACTTCATCAAGCGCCTATAACGTTGCTGCCAGCCCTGATCGGCCAAGTCATTCAGGGAAAGGCCTCGCTTGGGGTCGGCCGTAAAAATATCATCCGTCGATTCATAAACTGCGGCTGTGCCCACCTCCAACGGTAGGTTCCGCAGCGCATCGAGCAGGCGTTGAATATCCTGTTGACAAGAATAACCAGCCAGAGACACCCGCAACGCAGGCCCCAGACCAAGGTTATCAATCAACGGCTGAGCGCAGTGGTGCCCCACCCGCACAGCAATATCGTGCTCATCCAACCAATGCGCCATGTCCACAGCACTCAACGGGCAATCATCGCTCGGTACAAAAACCGCCAACCCAAGGTTGTTCTCTGCTTGCGTCAACAGCTGGATATAAGGCAACTGCGCTAGACCGATATGCAGTATATGTAATAACTCGACTTCGTGGGCGTGCAGCGCGCGCCTATCCCAGCGGTCAAGAAAGTGAAGCGCAGCACCCAAACCAGCAATCGCCGCTAGGGATGAAGTGCCTGCCTCGAACCGGTGGGGGGCCGCTGCATACTCACTGCGCGCCAGGGTTACCGTTTCGATCATTTCACCGCCGCCTTGCCATGGCGGCAGGGTGGCTAACGCTGAAGCCTTGGCGTAGGCAAAACCAACACCCGTAGGGCCGTAAAACTTGTGCGCCGAGCCCACAAGGTAGTCGCAGTCGAGTCGCTGTACGTCGACAGATTCATGGGCCAGTAACTGCGTGGCATCCAAAAGTAGCTGGCAGTCAGAGCCCTGCAACTGTCCGCGCAGCGCGACCAGATCAAGCTTCCACCCCAGTACATTCGAAGCGGCGGTAATGGCCAGCAAACGACTGCGAGGGTTGAGCAATTGCGGCAATTGGCTCAGGTCTGGCATACCCAAACCGGAACAGGTAGCTGTACTGGGCAAAAAACGTAACGTCAGCTCATGACGCTGCGCCAGCATCTGCCAAGGCACAAGATTGGCGTGGTGCTCAGCCTCACTCAGGATAATTTCATCGCCCGGCTCTAACGTTTGCCCAATGCTCGCGGCCAATAGGTTTAAAGCCTCAGTGGCGCCGCGCGTAAATATCAACTCCTGCGCCGAACGTGCATTAACGAAGCCTGCCAACTGCGCGCGTACCGCCTCCACCATTTCCGTAGCACGACGCGCTAGACGATGACTGGAGCGGTGCGTGTTGGCGTTACTGTGAAGATAAAAGTCTGTGATGGCATCAATGACGCACTGCGGCCGTTGTGTGGTCGCGGCATTATCCAAGTACACCAGCCGATGATTCTCCGCTTGAGAGAACAAGGGGAAAGCCTGTTTGAATTGCTGCGCGTCGAATGTCATAGGCTCTCGGGGGATGGAAGTCTGTGGGTAGCTAGTCGAGATAGGATGCGCGCATTTTACACGCCGCGCGGCTGATATAAACCGGCTGGCAGGACTCTAATCCCATAACTGCCGGCATCGCTATAAACTTAATACGGAATCCGCGGGCAAGCCAAATAAACGTCGAGCATTGAGGGATGTCTGCTCTGCCACCTGCGCCAGTGTAAGCCCGCGCAAATCAGCCAGCACCTGCGCCACCGCCGGCAGTTGTAGCGGCGTATTAACCTGCCCCTGATAACCGCTGAGCGGCATGTCCGGCGCGTCGGTTTCCAGCAGCAGCGCCTCGAGAGGCAGTTGGGTAAAGGCACTGCGTGTCTTCTGCGCCCGCTCATAGGTAATAACGCCTCCCACTCCCAGAGCAAACCCCCGTCGCCAGTATTCCCGCGCCTGCTGTTCGCTGCCGGAAAAACCGTGCACGACGCCTGTAACCGCACCGGCGCCGAGCGCATCCAGACAGCGCACGACTTCGTTGTGGCAGCGACGCACGTGCAGTATCAGCGGCAACTGAAACTCTGCGGCCAACCGCAGCTGACATTCAAACAAGCGCTGCTGCAGCGCCAAGGGCGTGTCTATGGCGCCGTCCAGACCACACTCACCGAGGGCTACGGGAGCTTGCTCGACGATCCAGGTGTGCAGCTCACCCTCGAACCGAGTCACCACCTGAGACTCCGTCTCACCGATCTGCCGATAACCATCGATCCACCAGGGGTGCAGACCCGCCGCGGTGTAAAGCCGCGGCTGCTCAGCCTTGGGGCTTAAAGAAAGAGCGCTCAAGGACGTCACGAGGGTTCGCGCCTCAGCCCACTGGTCAGGGCAGACACCGGGGATCACAATCGCGGCAATAGACGCTTGGGCAGCCGCATTTAAGAGCGCAGGCAGGCCTTGGCGCAGCGCGTTGAAATCCAGATGGCAGTGGCTGTCGATGTACATCGATTGACTCTCGGTATTAATTGCTCGGTAAGATCATTCACAGGCCGCCATTATAAAATGATTACGCTAGAATAGCGCCTCGATCCATAACCGCGCCCTGCCCACCGACATGAACCTGCCAGCCTCCTCACACGGCCTACCACTGGCGATTAACACCGCCAAGCTCTACCGCGGTATGCAGCTGGCCACCGAGGCGCTGCTGCAAGCGCGTCTCAATTGGGCCGAGGATAAAATCGGTGAGTTCAGTTTTCACCTACAGCTGGGGCGCGGCCGGCGCACCTATTTAAGACACGGCCAAAAGCCGCTCAAGCCGGGCTCAGGTCTACTGCGCCGCGCCTTACTAAAGCGCCCAACACCCGTCCACGAGTTTAAACTGGTGTACGGACGCCGTTGTATCGAGGAGATGTTTGAGGCCGAGCACTACCACCACTGGAAGTCTTTTGCTGAACTGCAAAATAATACCGCGCACAACCGCGAGGCAGCCGAGTCGCGAGAGCCACTAACGCCCCTGCACCACCTAAGCCATATCGTCCTGCACGAATTTTCACACTTTGTGCAATCAATACTGGGGCAGCGCTACAGAGGTTCGGTTCACAACCCTGAGTTCTACCACATACTTGCAGACAGCTACGCCGCCAACAGTGATCAGCTGGTCATGGCGCATATATTAAACGCCTGCGTCGGTTGCCCAGAGACCACCCAGGCGCTGCACACAGGTTACGGCAGTCGGCGGCTGCCTTTGCCTGTCGCGGCGAGGTCTACCAACAAAAATCAGCTGGGTTTCCAGCGCGGCCAAAACGTCAGCTTTGTCTACCGCAACAAACGCTACACAGGCACCATCACTCGCCTCAATAAACAGCGCGCCAGTGTTGCCTGTGAGAACACCGAGTTTCCCCGCGCGCTGATTCCCTACACGCAATTAGAAGAGCTCGAGTCTGAGTAAAGCGGCCTTTGCGATTCAAGCGCAGATACCTCGGCGACTGGCGCGGGCAAGAAAGGCCACAGCCTCTGCTTGTGGCAGCGGGCGACTGAAGTAAAACCCCTGGATCACATCACAGCCAATAGACTCGAGGTACTCCAACTGTTTGGCGTCCTCGACCCCCTCGGCCACGACATCGAGCTTTAATGCATGCGCCATGATGACGATGGCGGAGATAATAGCCCGCACCTCCTGCTCCTTCTGGGCCTCAACAATAAACTGCCGATCAATTTTCAGGGTATCCACAGGGAAAGCGCGCAGATAACTCAGCGATGAGTAGCCGGTACCAAAATCATCCAGTGAAACCTTAACCCCCCACTGCTTTATTTTCCTGAGTACCGCTAGGTTATCCTCGCGGTTGGACATGATGGCCGACTCGGTCAGCTCAACGGTCAAGTACTGCGCGGGCAGCCCACTGGACCCCAAGGCCTGCTCAACCAACAGCGCGACGTCTTGGCGCTCGAACTGTCGACTGGAAATATTCACCGAGACGCACGCGCCTAGCAGACCCTGTTTGCGCCAGCTTTCGGCGATACGGCAGGTCTCGTGCATCACCCAACTGCCCAGTTCAACGATCATGCCGGTCTCTTCGGCTAGGGGAATAAAGCGCACAGGCGAGATCATACCCTTCTCGGGATGCTGCCAGCGCACCAACGCCTCAAGGCCATGAATTTGTCGCGAAGGCAGCTTTATCTGCGGCTGGAAATAAACCGTCAATTGCCGTTTTTCGATGGCTGCTCGCAGCTCATTCTCCCGCTCGACGCGGTCGGCAATGGCCTCATTGAGTTCCTCTGAATAGAACTGGAAGTTATTTTTCCCCTGGGACTTGGCGTGGTACATGGCGATATCGGCGAACTTAATCAAGTCATCTGGGCTAGTGCCATTGTCCGGATAGAGCGTGATGCCGATACTGGTGGTGATACGCAGGTGATGCTGCTTAAGAACAAAATCTCGATTGATCGATTCAATGATACGCTGCGCCACCAAGCTCGCGCCCGCGGTCGTCTGTAAGCGGGGCAACAGCACGGTAAATTCATCACCGCCCAGACGCGCCACCAAATCACTGCGCAGCAAGTCGTCATTGTCTTGTGGTCTCGCATCCGGTGGCAGCAGCATATCTTCGTCGCGCATGGACTCGCTGACACGGCGGGCAAACTGCTGTAGCAGCTCATCGCCAACATCGTGCCCCAGGCTATCATTGATGGTTTTAAAATTATCAATGTCGAGAAACAGCAAACCAATACGCTCATTATTTCGATCGGCCGCAGCAATTGTATTACTGAGCAGGTAGTGGAACATACGACGGTTGGGTAGGCGCGTGAGGCTATCGTGATAGGCAATAAAGCGAATTTTTTCATCGTTGTCGACCAGCGACTGGGCCATGTCGTTAAAACCCTTACTCAAATCATTCACCTCATCACAGCCGCCGAGTGATACCCGCGTTTTCAACTGGCCCCTGCCGATGTCTCGACTGGCGTAAGCCAGATCACGCAGCGGCACAATGACCGAGCGCCGGAGGAATACAAACAACAGCAACAACGTAAAAGCGATGGAGGCTAGGGTGATGAAAAATATTTGTAACGCCAGCGCCCGCGCTTTAGTGTGTGCCGCCGTTATATTAACTCGATAGAGTATTCGATAACCCAGCTGGGTTTGCACCTGTAGCTGGTAATGGCCCTCTTTCTCTATCGGCTCCTGCAGGGCCAATCGGTCCTCACTGTTTTCACTGACATCAAGCGTGACCGACTCTAGGTCCCCCGCAGAAAACAGCAGCTCCCCCTGTTCACTGTAGAGATCAACGGACTGTTGCGCCTCCAGAATCAGTGCCTGCAGACTATCCTGCAACCAATCGAGCCGTAGGGTAATGCCGAGAAAACCGCGCAAGGTCTTTTCCGCTCGCGCCTCCTCCACACTCAAGTCGACTAAGCGCAGCGGTTTAAACGCGTAGAGTACGCGTTCATTGTTATCCGGGTTGGTAGATATCTGGTGATAAACCGCGTCACTGGTGCCATCCAGCTGAGCAAACCAACTGCTGCTGTGCTCCTCGTCGTGGCGATTGACATAATCGCTGCGAGACCAGTGGCTATCCTCATAGCCGTCCGTGAGAATAAAACGAATTTCGTCATAGACTGGAAAGGCGTGCTGGTAGTCGGAAAAACGCTCCAGCAATCCACGCTGATAAATTTTATAGCGTGAGTATTCATCCTCAATCAGGGCGTAGCGAATCATAACCTTATCGCTCGACAACAACTCTATATTCGCCCGTAATTCTGAAAATTTTAAATCAATCTCCTGTTGTAACTGACTGATATTAGAACGCATAAAACTGATCAATTTTGTCTTTTCACTCTCGAGCAGATAACCATAGGCGGTACCTCCGAGAACCAGCAGAGGCACCACCACCAACGGCATAATCAATAGATTAAACTGGTGCTGAAGTCGCACGCCTAATCAACCAGCTGCTGAAAACTCTTTGTCAGCCTCCTCAAGAGTCGCGGCGGCATCTGGTTAAAAAATTCAGAGCTGGCTAGGGCTGTAGCGTTTGGAAAGATAGTCTCATCCCCGAGGAACTCCTCCGATAAATACTGATGGGCAGCGAGGTTGGGTGGTGCACAATAAACATATTCAGCCAGTCGAGCGGCAATTTTTGGCTGATTTAAAAATTCAATTAACTGCAAGGCGGCGTCTTTATTGGTGGAGCTGGCTGAGATTGTCAGATAGTCGACCCAAATATTACCGCCTTCACTTGGTAACACATACTCGATATTGTCATTGTGCTCTTGCAACATTAACGCATCGCCGCTGTACATCATCGCCGCCCAGGTCTCACCGCTGAGCAGTGATGAGGTTTCATCCAAGTCAACATAGCTGTAGCTGCCTACCGACGGCCCCTGATCATGCATTAGTACCAGCGCCTCATTAAGCGCTTGACCATCGGTACTGTTGGCCGAATAACCCAACGACTTAAGCGCCATACCCACCACCTCTCGACCCGAGTCCATCAGTGTTAGTTTTCCGCTAATAGACTTATCCGGCTCAAAGAAATGTTTCCAGCTGGTCATGGGTGTTATCACCAGATCGCTTCGATAGGCGATGCCCAGCGTGCCCCAAAAATAGGGCGCCGCATAGCTGCGGGCCACGGGGAAGACCTCCAGCCAACGCGGGTCTATCGTTTTCATACTGGCTGGCAAGGGCTTCGGCAATGGGCTCAGCCAACCTTGGCCCACGTAACTTTCGAGCATAAAGCCACTCACCAACATCAGGTCATAACCTTTGCCTTGATTACTGGCGAGCAACTCATCGCGCGCCTCATCAGACGCGTAGTAAACCTCTTTCACCTCGATCCCCGTCTGCTGCTGAAATTCTTGCAGCAGTTCAGGATCCATGTAATCGGCCCAGTTAAGAAAAACCAGCGGTTCATTTTCTGCCGCCAACAGAGGTGATAAGTAGCCGCAAAAATGCAACAGCAACAATGAAAAGAAGACCTTGAAATACGCCATTAGAAACTTACACCTCTCGCACCTAGCTATGAATATGTATCCGCCGAAGCCATAACAGAGCGCCAGCGTCGTTAAAGCATAGAAGCTCCGACACATAATTCGTAAGATCCAAAAAGCATAAAAGTAGAGACCCAAAGAACGGAGGATGACTGGCCCCTTATTTCAGGTCACCTACTCCAAGCAGAATCCAGTACTGTCCATGTGCCGGCCACGGCTTCCGCCTGAAAAAAACTTACACCCAGTAGTGCGTGACCTTAAGTGAATGCGTACCTTAAAAGCCCGTTGCCCCGCACTAACCACGCGATCGGCGCCACAAAAAGCAAAAGACTGAACTATCATCATTGTTATCGCTCAAGAATAGCGTTTACGAATCATCTATTGAAGCGACAAGCACAACAGGACTGCCCCGATGAAGCGCCAACTCTTTTTCACCCGCGCAGTGGTTGTCATTATCCTCTTGACAGAGTCTTACCGTCACTCAGAAATTTGGAGCGTGACAGAGGTCCACCTACAATAAAGGTGACCTGAAGCAAGCGGCCACCGGTGGCGGCGAAAATAGCGTATGTCACCAGCGACTCTTCACCCCATTACTCTCAGGTAATAATCATGCATAAAGTCATAATGATCTGTGGTTTTATACTCACCACCTTCTGCACGGTCGTCATAGCTGAAACGAAACATTACGTTGTGGGGGTCGAAGAATTTGATTACTACCCACTCTACGCATTTGGAAAACGAGCCAGCATATCCGAGGACCTTCTCAATGCCTTTGCCTCGCACGCGGGCATTACTTTTGAATACAAACCCTTAGACATAAACCGCCTCTATCACGAACTGCTCGTCGACGGCTCCGTTGACTTTAAATACCCAGACAACGCTTATTGGGGCGAGGATAAGAAAAAAGGCGCCACTGTTATATACAGCTCACCAGCCGTTCCATATACCGATGGAGTGCTTGTTCCGAAAAGTAATAAAGGCAAAAAAATTAGCAGCTTAAGTAGCCTAGGCATGCCCACCGGTTTCACCCCTCAGGTGTATGGGGACCTCGAAACCAGCGGCGCCTTAAAACTAAAGCGCCACTATTCAATGGACCGTTTAGTTAAAGACGTCATGCTGGGTAAAACCCAAGGCCTCTATAGCAATATCATCGTGGCACAACACCTAGTCGACGCGGACTATGGTGCGTCGCTCACCTACGATTCAAGCTTGCCACACTCTGACAGCCACTATCATTTATCGACCATCAAACATGGCAACATCATCAAGCAATTCAATGACTTCCTTATAAGAAATCCAGAACTCATTAACACGTTAAAAGAGAAGTACAACTAATCACACGTTTGAAAAAATGAGCAAGTGGTGGCTTTTCAATAGCGGCGCATCATATGGATAACACCCAACAAAAAAGGCCTCTCTCCATTAAGAGAAAGGCCTTTCTTTAGATCTAAAGTATACAATTCTAAACCATGCGAGCCTAAACCATTGACGCCTAAGCCATGACACCCTAAAGCCCTCTAAATCACTTCCCTTCACCACCAAAGCACACGCCACCAACAAGCGGAATGTGTGTCGGGTCACAGTTATAGATCAAACGTCCACGGTCACCATAGGTGTAATCCAATATAACTTCCGTAGCCGCACTCGGCGCCATACTGGTCGCGGCCTTATCTTGCAGTGTGGATTTAGGGCGTGGGTAGTCGGCCCAATCTTTAGGCGGATGCCAACCAGGCGGCGAAGATATACGCGCACGAATACCATTAATTGGATAGAGCGCACGTCGCTTCAGTATTGCGTCCGCCATACGAACAACGCGCTTAGGCTCAGCCACCGCTAGATTATTGTATTCACCTGGGTCCGCGGCAAGATCGAAGAGCTCATGGGTGACGGTCGTGGCCAACGGTTTCATATCCACCCATTGAACCAACTTCCAGTCACCGTCTATTGCCGTAAAACTAAATCGATTGTAGAGCGGTATTTCAGAGGCAAAGAAAAACATTTCGTGTTCAATGCTCGCCCCCGTCAACAACGCTTGCGTCATATCGATGCCATCAAAATCAAACTTGTTGTTGGTTTCAACACCCGTGAAGGAGGCAAGTGTCGGGAAGACATCCATCACCGTCATACTTTGTTCAAGGGTTGAACCCGCGTTGATTTTTCCCGGCCAGCGCAACAGCGACATAACCCGGATACCGCCTTCGTAGACCTCGGCCTTACCGCCACGAAACGGTGTGTTATCACCGCCGCCTCGGCCGTAAACACGCGTGGCACCATTATCGGAGAAGAACATAACAATGGTGTTGTCGGCGATACCTTCATCGTCCAGCGTTTTCAAAACACGCCCCACCGCCTGATCCATCGCATCAACAACAGCAGCATAGAGCGGGCGTCGGCTTTTAACCCCCGCCATTTTACCGATCTTCCCAAGATCATCCGAAGGGCTGCGAGCCGGCGTGCGTTCATCCTTCAAATGCGCGTACTTATCCACTAAGGCCTGTGGCGCCTCGAGGGGTTCATGGGGCGCTAAGAATGGCAAGTACATAAAGAAGGGCTTGCTCTTGTCACGATTTTTAATCCATTCAGAGGTGTGACCTGCAAGCAAATAGGTCTCGTAATTGTCATCACTGAGGGGGTCTTTAGCGAGATTTTCATAGGCAATGGTTTTACCGTTCTCCTGAAAATCATTGCCCCCCAAAATACCAAAAGGTGGGTAGTAACCGACTTCCGTATGCAAATGACCATAGAAATGCTCAAAGCCCCGCTCATTCGGATGCAGCACTTGTTGCGAGTGCCCTAGGTGCCACTTCCCCACCATCGCCGTTTGATACCCTGCCGCCTGAAAACTCTCGGGCATAAAATGTTCCGAGGTGTGCACACCACCGCTGTCCCAAGGCAACACAACCCCATAGGCAACACCTAAGCGCATAGGATCACGGCCAGTCATAAGGGCAGATCGGGTAGGTGAGCAAATCGGCGCAACATAGAATCGATTCAACGTCATGCCATCCGCCGCCAAGCTGTCTAAGTTTGGTGTTTCTATCTCAGAACCACGAAAACTCGCATCGGCGTAGCCAATATCATCGGCCACCATAATAATTATGTTCGGCTTGGTGTTGGTGTTATCTACGGCCTGAACCGTGACCGACAAAAAAACTAACATCGCCGGCCCTATGAACTTTAATAATCGCTCTCTAATCATTCTCTCACCGTCACTTGGTTTTACGATAAACGTTAATCATTGGTTTCAACATTAGCTTAGGCAACCAGCGCTTAAGTACATCCAGCATGACCGCATCCTTACCAATGCGAATGCGCACGCGGTTCTTAGCGATGGCATCAATAATACGTTCGGCTGCATGTTCCGGCGTGACGCCGGTCTTCTGTGCAAACTCGAAATTTTTCTTAGCCTGTTCCAGATTATCAGAATCGCCCAAGGTCGCCTTGATCATGTCGGTCTTAATGGCACCTGGGTGCACAGACGTGACCCCAATACCGTAATCGTGAAGCTCTGCGTATAGAGATTCGCTCAACAGGTTAACACCCGCTTTCACGGTGCAGTACGACGACTGCATGGGCAAACCGATAAACGCCGACATGCTCGACAGGTTAATGATGTGCGCACCGCCATTGTTATGGCTACTGGCCGCTTCTTTTAGCGCTGGCAAGAACAACTTACAGCCGTAGATAACACCCCAGAGATTGATATCCAGCATGCGCTGCCAATCGGCAATCGAGTGGTTTTCAAAACTCTTTTGCATGGTGATACCGGCATTGTTAATGAGCATATTCACCGCGCCGTGTTCAGCCAATACATGCTCAACCAATTTTTCCATCTGCGCCAAGTCGGTAATATTTACCTCGTGCAGCGTGCTTTTAACACCTGATGCGGCAATCGCGACTTGCGTGCCCGCCAATGCTTCAGGGTTAATATCCACCAACGCTAGATTGACACCTTGTGCCGCCAGCTGCTTTGCCAAACAACGCCCCACACCGCCACCGGCGCCGGTCACAACGGCCACTTGTCCTGCTTTAACTTTCATACTTTACCTGCCGTATATTCATTAGCGCTTAAACTCGGCCTAATAATTTATTCAACAAGAATTTACCGAGCGCGGAAACAATCGCGCCGACGGGGGTAATGCTGCTGAGTTTAAAATTTTTGACCAACTGGCCGGCCGGAATCTCATTTACCATTTTTTTGATCGAGTCAAAATAGGGGCGCGTCATGGCATTAAACTCAATCACCTCCAGCACAATCCCATGCCCTTCAGGGGTCTTCATGTAAGACACCTCATCAGCGGAAAAGACATTTCTCCCGAAGTCCGTCGCTTCTATATAGTGCATCTGCGCCAAGCCCTTAATGCCAGCCTCAACAACAGATTTAAAACCCTGCTGAGCCGCAAATTCGGTGGCCGCTGCGAAGTCTTCGACCAGCACACCATAATGCTGTAAATCAGTCTGTTTCCTCCCAATGACTTCTGTATACATAGAAGGCACCGTGTTTTTCAATGCGATCAATTCGATCTGCAGGTCGCCGAAGTAAGCAAACGCCAAATCGACCACGACCTCCTCCGCTTTCTCGCCACGGTAAAAAGCATTGGTCATGGGTTTTTCATTGCGTGCCACAACAAAAGGGCCTATGCCGTATTCTCTGTGCCAGCAAGCAACGGCCTGATCGATGTCATCGACGATATAGGCCACCTGTTGAATGCTACCCAGCTCTGGAGCAATGGTTGGAATATGGATATCAAATACCTTCATCTTTTATCCTCAACTCAGACCTTGGCAGACCGCTGCATCAGTAGGGCCTTCTCTTGCTCACGTAGGTGACAGTGCACGCCGCCCGGCATGCTAATCGTCGGCACACAGCGGTTACAGTGGGTACAACCACTGTGAAATCTTTCCTGTTGAGCCATCGCATCATTGACGTAGTTCGGGTTGCGAATCATCGCGCGTCCAAGCTGAACAAAATCGATGCCTTCTTTCATCACCGTCTCGAGCGAATTCATTTCGTGACAGCCGCCGATGTAAATCATCTGCGCATTTTTCACCACGTCACGCACACGTTTACAGCCGTCTAAAAAGTAGAGTTCTTCGTATGGCAGGCTTGGCCACATACGCTTACCGATCAAAGAGAACACGCCTTTAAAAAAAGCGTTAGGCATGGTTTCAATCATGCCTGGTGCTACAGAGTCACCGCGGAACATGTGCATCACGTTAAAGCTACTGGTGCCACCACTGGTGATCAGCGCATCAATGCCGCCCTGGTCCAACAGCTCTGCTACGCGTACGGCCTCATCTTCATTCAAGCCGCCTTTTACACCATCGGTAAGGCCCATTTTCCCGAGGATCGGAAAGTCATCACCCACGGCCTTGCGCACCGCGTCCAGTACTCGTAACGGTAGACGCATGCGATTTTCAAGGCTGCCGCCATACTCGTCTTTCCGCGTGTTAGTTTTAGGGCTTATAAACTGACTCAAACCATAGCCGTGGCTGAAATGAATTTCGGCGGCATCGAAACCGACCTCTTTCATAAATAAAGCCGCGTTGTAATAGGTGTCAACTAGGTAGTCGATGTCCCTGTGACTCATGCCGTCAGACCAATATTTACCCGCAATCACACCCGCCAAGTTTGGTTGCGGGGTAGGACCTTGAACTCGCTTTAACCGCTGTAGTTTGGTGTTCTGGGAAAAGTTGCCACAGTGCGTCATCTGCCCGGACACTTTCGCACCGGTGGTCTTCAGGTCGGCAATCATATTGCTCAGCTGCGGTCGCGCGTACTCACCCATGTACATCATCTGATCAGAGATACGGCCGTCAGCCTCGGTGGTGCAATAACCGATGGTGGTCATGCCAACGCCGCCGTCACAAATCTCGCGGTGAAACTGATGCAGGGCGTCGCCCGGTACACCGTCAGGGGTTTTGCCCTCAAAGGTCGCCGCTTTGATGATTCGGTTACGCAGCTCCAAGCCTTTACCCTGACCATTACCGAGGGTTGCGGGGCTAAACGCTCTCTTCAAGTGCTCGCTCATACTATTCTCCTCAGCAGCCTACCGTGACCCAACCTACGCTTCGTTGAGTTATCGACACAACAAACAACTTATGCAGTGACGGAACATAAGTTATGCAATATGATTACACAAGTCAATGCCTGCAAACTGGACTCACCCAATAGGAGCGCACATGAACCGCCGAACCCAAGCTGAAAGACGCGCCCAGACCCAACAGCAGGTGTTGGAGAGCGCATGTCGTTTATTTGGCGAAAAGGGCTACGCCAATACCTCAGTCGATGATATTGCCAGCGATTGCGGCGTCACCACCCGCCCTATCTACCATTACTTTGGCAATAAGCAGGCCCTCTTCACCGCTGCCGTCGAGGCCACAAGCACACGTATCTCAGTCAGCCAAGAACACGATGACGACCAACCCGCAACGACGATTCTCCAACACTGGCGGCACTTTCTGGGGCTTTGCGACGATCCGCACTTTCGCCAGATCGTATTAATAGACGCCCCGAACATTCTCGGCCGTGAACGCTGGGCCGTAAGCCCCTCGGTAATAGAGCTGCAACAACGCATGCAGCAGCAGGCTGGCGACTCCAAGGAAGAACAGTTCCGCCTCGCCCTGCTGGGTCGCATGGTCATCGCAGCACTAACCGAGGCAGCCCTAATGATTGCCGATGCCGACGATATAGCGCTCGCCAAACGTCAGTCTGAGCAATTAGTCCAGCAGCTGCTTGGCCAACTCACCCTCTGAACAAGGCAACTCACAGAAGCTCTGTACAGCACTTCCACCTCAAGTAAACCACCGCTAAAACCAGCCGGTCCGGACTACGGCTTGCATTTACATCCGCTTTAGAGCAATTTTCGTTATAACGATAAAAATAATAACGCTCTGGAAACCAGCCGATGGAATACAAACTCCCCCTGACACAATTTTCTCAACAAGTTGCCGCACACGCAGACAAGCCTTACCTACACCAACCCGTAAACCGTGTATGGCACACCCTTAGCTGGAGCCAAGTGCACGATCAGGCGCGCAGAGTGGCCAGCGGGCTTTTAGATCAAGGGTTGGTAGCTGGGGATAGAGTCGCCATCATGGCGAAAAACAGCGCAGAGTGGCTGATCAGCGATCTCGCCATCATGATGGCCGGCCTAGTCAGTGTG
>Ga0105358_10000697_pt1 | contig 17238 bp, 13 predicted proteins | sample GOMGulsemesocosm_5_FD_83509 | JGI IMG/M metagenome (GOLD analysis project Ga0105358, IMG submission 83509) | Methane-oxidizing microbial communities from mesocosms in the Gulf of Mexico - GOM15C Gulf of Mexico | ecosystem: Environmental > Aquatic > Marine > Cold seeps | place: Gulf of Mexico... | reverse complement strand
CTTGTACTGCTAACGCGGTATCATTAAAAATAACATCACTAATACTATGCCAAGCAATGTTATAGGTTTCTCTAATGATGAGCCCTTTGGCGCCAGTACAATCAATGAAGAAATCAGCCTTTAGCTGTTTTTCTACTTCATGATCAGTATCTACGTGCGTAATAAAATCTTCGCTATCTAAGGCAATGTTAATCACATTAGCACTAATAAACTCTACCCCTAACTTTTCAATACAGTGGCGTTTTAAAAACTCGGCCAGTTTATTCGCATTCAAGTGATAGGCGTATTCTTGAGCTGCACTATATTCTGGCATAACAATTTGCTTTGGCGCTAAACCTTGATCGCATATTCGTGCTTGCGAGGCAACAGCTCTATCGTAGGGCAAACGCGTGTCTTTATCTTGCTGCAACCAATAAGGTGCTAAGTTAAAGTCATATGAAGAATGGCTGACGGTACTCAGCGGGTGATAATAACTGTGTGATTGATTAGGCTCAGGGGTTTTTGACCAATTAATGAATTCGGCCCCTTGCTTAAAGGTTGCATCACATTCACGAATAAAATCTGTTTCGCTAATGCCAATTTTTTGTAACGTCGCTCGTAAATTTGGCCATGTGCCCTCGCCTACTCCTAAAATAGGAATATGTGGTGACTCAACAAGAGTAACTTTAACCCCGTCAGTATTTTTACTATTCAACGTTTTTGCCAATATTGCCGCACTAAGCCAACCTGCCGTACCACCGCCAATTATAAGAATATGGTTATTATCTGTAGCCATTGTGAACGCCTCGTTAGAATAAGAAGTACATCTTAACATCAAATATTGAAAGAGAAAGTTGGAAGGTTAATATTGAGGGAGATTTTAAAAAACTCCCTCAATAAAACAAAAAAGGAAAGTATTAACTTTCCTTTTTATTTTTTTGCTTATCTTAATTATCGCTTATAAACGATATGAAACTTTAAGGTAAACATTACGGCCATTGTCTGCAGCTAAACGCATAGCGTCATACTCGCTAACGAAACGTTGTGTAGTCGTTTCTTCCAAAATATTAGTCGCTTCAAGGCTTACATCAATATTATCGGTTGCATGCCAAGTAACGTTTGCATCTAAGAAACCGTGTGCATCCCAACCAGTGTTACCACCAATACCTGTTGATTGAGCAATAAAATCATCACGGTAAGTATAGGCGATACGAGTTGAAACTAAATCATTTTCAAAGAAAGCACTTAAGTTATAACTTAACTTAGACATCCCTGCTAAATCCATTTTAACAATTTCATCATCTTTATCTTGTAAACCAAAACCGTCAGTATAAGTTAAGTTAGCAGACCAACCAAATTCACCCATTTGTTGTTGATACTGTAATTCAACACCTTCAAGTTGACCACCAAGGCCTTGAGCTGGCTCAGATAAAAGGTACTCTTCACCTTGGTATTGAATTCTACTTTCATTGGCACCTGCGATGATGAAAGAACCAATATCTTTACTAAATAATGTCGCTGAAACTAAAGACTCTTCGTTAAAGTACCACTCTAAACCTACGTCGTATTGGTTTGCACGATATGGGTCAAGTTTAACCGTACCTTTAGTGATACGTTTAGTTGTTTCATTAACACTTGCGGCAGGGTTTAAAAATGAATAGTTGGGACGACTAATCACTTTAGCTGCTGATACACGAAGAATTAAATCAGTATCTAAGTTAATTGCTAAGTTAAAGCTAGGCAACCAATCTGTGTATTCACTTTTTTCTGTTGCTGGATTATCTCCTAAGAAGAACTCAGCTGCTGTTTCAGTTTTAACATAACGTAAACCGAAATTACCTCTGAAATCATCACCGCTAAAATCACCTTGAACATACGCAGCAAAGATATCTTCTTTAATAACGCCAAAGCTATCTTTATTTAATGTTTCACCAGTTTTAACACTGTCCATATAGGCACGAATTTTATCGCCATCAACACGTGCAATAGCCGTTGGACTATCACCATGTAAACCAACACCTGAATGGTTAAAATGACCATCAGCAAAGTCAGCTTTTGTTAAATTGTCCGTAAAGCCGTCTTGAAATGTCCATTTATTAGAGAAACTAGTAAACTCATGCTCACGTAACTTAGCACCCGTTTTAATGCTTGAAAGCGGACCTAAATCAACATCAAAATCAATATCAAATTGGGCAAATGTTTCTTCGTCTTCACGATATCCAGCAGCACTAACTGCAGCATTTGTCATGGCATATTCAGCATGGTTACTTGCATCCGCATTATTTGGACTTAACAGCATGCTACTTTGGCCGGTCATGTCAAAATCTATACTTTGGTCATCATTAGTAGATGCCCAACCAACGTTGTAGTTACCGCCATCGCCACCAGTTGCTTTAGTATTACCAATTTTTGCATTAATCGTATAGCTATCACCTGAGTAATCTACTTCATATGCAATAACTCGGGTATCAGTTTCAGCATTACGAGAGTTAGTATCATCAAATGCTGCACCAGCATAGGTACCATTTAATGCAAAACCATTTACAGGGCCAAACTCAGTAGCACCTGTTACATTTTCGTTAAAAGAACCGTTATCAGTACCCGCAATAATTAAATAGTTTTGGTTTGTATTAGCAGCATCTAAATCTACACCAAAGTAGTGTAAGTTCATTGATAAATCGTCTGACGGTGCAAATTGTAAAGTTAAGTCATATGCAGTACGTTTTCTGTCTTGCTTAAACTCAGCAATACCTGCGCCAGCCCAACCATCATCCATATAGTTTTCGGCTTTATGCGCACGACCAACAGATTCTAGAGTTGATAAGCTTCCTAATAAACCAAAAGTTTCATCATCATTTTTCCAGCTGTAAAAAGCAGTTGCGCCTTTGCCATTATCATCAGCAAGGCTATTATCCTGAACTTCAGCAGAAAGATATAAAGTATTTGATTCAAGATCTAATGGCTTTCTTGTGCGTACAGCAACAGTACCACCAACGCCACCTTCATCTAATGAAGCCATTGGTGATTTATAAACATCAACACCAGCAACTAATTCAGGCGGAAGTAAATCCATATCAAATGAACGACTAGCTGGTTGTTGAGAGAACCAACCCGTAGAGGCCAAGTAGTTACCGTTCATTGTAACTAAGGTTAATTCTGGGTTAGTACCACGGATTGAAACATTACCACCTTCACCAGCAAAATTTCTTGCGATAGTTACACCAGGAATACGCTGTAAAGACTCGGCGATATTCCTATCTGGAAACTTACCAATATCTTCAGCTGAAATGGAATCAACCACAGCTTCAGCAAAACGCTTTTGATTTAACGCTTCTTTTAATGAACCACGAATACCCGTGACTTGAATAACTTCAATCTCTTTATTCGCAGATTTTGCTTCATCTGCAGCCATTGCTTGTGATGAAACACCACCAGCAATGATTAGAGCGATTGAGCTAGCTAATACGCCTTTTTTAAAATTTTGAGTTGACATCGACTTTCCCTTACACACGTTTATTTTTTAAAAATTTATTTTTTATTTAATAATAATATTTTATTCTTGTTTTACGACAGCGCTGTCATAAGTAATGACAACGCTGTCATAAGACAAGTAAAACCTTACCGCGTATTATTTAATTTATCTAGTGTAAATTGACAATTAATTGCACAATAATCACTTGAAACCATGTAACCTCATGTATATTAATCATTTTTATTTTTACACTTACTAACATTTAATAACATTTTTTGCTATTAAAATGCAAAAAAAAGTGCAGGCGATGATTAATCGACTGCACTTTTAAATAAATTAGAACTATTTTTAGTGAAGTGGCTTTAGCTTTTTATTTAAACATTACTTAGCGTTTTGATAAAACTTCATCAAACTAGCCGTTGAACAATCATGTCTATCTGAAATAGAATTATTGTTTAGTTCTTCTTGTATTTCAGCAGCCAAGCCTTTACCTAATTCAACTCCCCACTGATCGAATGAACATATCTGTAAAATAATACCCTGAACAAATATTTTGTGCTCATAGGCAGCGATTAAACTACCTAATGTTTTAGGATCAATACGCTTTAACAAAATAGTATTGGTGGGCCTGTTACCCTTATGAACTTTATGAGGCGCTACTTTTTCGATATAGTCTGGCGTGCGCCCTTTCGCTTTTAAGTCAGCCCTAACTTGTTGTTCATCAACTCCTGCCATTAATGCTTGTGTTTGCGCAAAAAAGTTAGCCATTAAGGTTTCATGATGGCCACTAACAGGTGTGACACTTTCTACCGAGCCAATAAAATCGGCAGGAACAACATTATTACTTTGATGAAGGTATTGGTAAAAGGCATGCTGACCATTAATGCCTAACTCTCCCCAAATTGACGGCACTGTAGCATAGTTTACCTCATCACCATCCCAAGTAACTGACTTACCATTACTTTCCATTTCAGCTTGTTGCAAATATGCAGATAACATATGAAGGGTTTGATCATAAGGTAAGATAGCTTGTGAACGCGCACCTAAAAAGGTGGTATTCCAGACACTAATTAACGCCATAATAGCTGGCATATTATCTTTGAGCGGCGCATTAATAAAATGTTGATCCATCTCGTGCGCACCGTCAAGTAACTCTTTAAACTTATCAAAACCCAAATCAAGCGCGACGGCAAGACCAATAGCTGACCATAATGAAAAGCGACCACCAACCCAATCCCACATATCAAAAATGTTGTGTTCTTCAATACCCAAACCCATGGCATTTTCTTTATTTGCTGTTACTGCAACAAAATGTTTAGCCACTGATTTTTCGTCAAAAGAAGAACTTGTTAACCATTTCATTGCCGTTTTAGCGTTAGTCATGGTTTCTGTGGTAGTAAAGGTTTTACTAGAAACAATAAACAATACTTTTTGCGGGTCTAGTGGTCGTAATACTTCCACAATTTGTGCACCATCAACATTAGACACATAATGCACATTAACGCTGCCATCACTATAATGTTTAAGCGCTTCGGTAACCATTTGTGGACCTAAATTTGATCCACCAACACCAATATTAACAATATCAGTTATGCGCTTTCCTGAATATCCCAACCAATGACCTTGTCGAACTTTATCGACAAAAACTTCCATTTTGGCTAATTGATTTTGAACGTGCTCAGTAACATTTTCACCATCTACAATTAGTGGCTCATCGCTTTGACGACGTAATGCGGTATGTAACACAGCCCTGTCTTCTGTTTTATTAATTTTAGCGCCAGTAAACATTTTAGTTCGCCAATCACAAACATCAGTTTCATTTGCTAACGCTAATAAACAATCAAGGGTTTCACTATCAATTAGGTTTTTTGAATAATCGAGCAACATATTTGGTAGTTCGATTGAGAACTTTTCAAAACGTTTAACGTCGTTGGCAAATAAGGTATTCATGTGCTGGGATTTTTTGTCTTGTGCTAATTGCTGTAATTTTTTCCAACTAGCTAATGTTTCACGATCTGACATAATGATTCCTGTAAAAACCTAAGTAGTAAATAAGAGCATCTTTTAGACTAAATGATAAAGTCCACTTATGACACTAATATGATTATTAAATTATTTATGCTACCCTATTAAAAAATGACAGCGCTGTCAATCTGTATTTAATAGCTCGCTGTCTATTTAATTAGATAAAAATAGTATTAGTTATTGCCGCAAGTTAAAAGAAGCTCTACTCTATGGGCACTATTAGCAAAGGCGATAGGTTTAAAACAAGAATAACAAGGTTAAATGGATAGATGAAAGCTACAATTAATGATGTCGCCAAACTCTCAGGTGTTTCAATAAAAACCGTATCACGCGTAATGAATAATGAACCATCGGTTCGTCAATTGACTCGCGAAAAAGTACAAGCGGCGGTTAAAGAACTTAACTATCAACCTAACCTTGCTGCCCGTAATTTAGCAGGCACTAAATCATATACTGTTGCCTATATATATGACAACCCAAATGCTTATTACGTGATTGATATGCAAGAAGGTATTTTAGCCGCTTGCCGCCAGCAAGGTTTTGAGCTTTTAATCGATCCTTGTGACTCTAAAAAAGAAAATATTACCGAAGAAATAATCAACACTATTAAGCATGCACGTATTGCTGGTGTCGTTTTAACACCTCCTTTTTCAGAGAGACCTGAATTTGTAAAACGTATCACCGAACTTGATGTCAAAGTAGTACGTATTATGTCAGGCGATGTGGCACCAGATGAGCTCAGCCCTTGTGTTATGGTCAATGATAGAGAAGCCGCACAAATAATTACTCAACACTTAATTGATTTAGGGCATAAACAAATTGCTTTTATCGCTGGTGGCGCCGAGCATATGTCAACCATTGAGCGTTACAAAGGTTACCGACGCGCTTTAAAGGCTAATGATATAGAATTTAAAAAGCACTTGGTAATTGAAGGAGAGTATTCTTTTGAGTCTGGTGTTAATGGTGCTAAGCAATTAATGGCAGAAGAGGTTTCATTGGATGAGCGACCAAGTGCTATTTTTTCGTGTAACGATGAAATTGCCGCTGGCGCCTTATTTGCTGCACGCTTAATGAATATTAAAATTCCTGAGAACTTATCTATTGCCGGTTTTGAAAACAGTCCATTTTCCCGTCAAACATGGCCAAAGCTCACCACAGCAGATCAGCCCAATAAGCAAATAGCCAAAGATGCCGCTAGTTTATTAATAAGCCAGGTTCGTAAACAAAAGAATACAAATATTACTAGCCAATATGTTCCGCAGTTAGTTGTACGTGATTCAACTGGACAAAATACTTAGCACTCGAGGAAGAAAAGTTTTGGGTTACGAAGCGCTCAAATTGTGACCTCAGAAACTCGCTGCTAATTATACCAATTGCACTAACTAAGTGATCATTTTCAAATGGCCTAAATATCCAATAACTTCGTTGCTTTCAATCCCAATAGCCAGCTATTACTCAATCAAGCGCCTTGTTCTTGAAAATTTATTCTCATTGAATTCTGTAACCTTAATTAATACAAATGGTATTACTCGCTACTCGAGGCCCGCCACTCAAAACTAAAGAGCATAACCCCGAATAAAAAAAGCAACACTATCACGCAAATACTTTTCAACTTCCTCTGGCGAGATACGATCTTTAATATTAAATTCTGTTTGCATCCACAACTCCCCCTTCATCATATTTAAAAACTGCAAAGCAGCCTGTTTGGGGTTTTCAATATTGAGTATTTTTTGCTGATGCAACTTAGCCATCAAGAGCGTTACCTCATTAGTTACCCTCAAAGGCCCTGCTTTATAGAACATCTCTGATACTTGCGGATAGGTAGTTGACTCAAAGACGCATATTTTATGTACAGCACAGGCTTCTTTCGATGTAATAAAATCGGTAAAGTTTTGGGCTAATTTAAATAAAATAGTTTGGGGATCTGATAAGTCATGAAGTGATAACTCTAATATATGTAGTGATTCACATTTATATTCGACTGATGCCGAAAATAGCTCATCTTTGCTACCAAAATGGCTATAAACAGTTTGTTTTGATACATCTGCATTTTTAGCGATCAGATCCATACTTGTAGTGGCATAACCTTGTTCTGTAAACAGGTTAACCGCCGCATCAAGTATTTGCTGTCGTTTGGCTTCATTTTTACTACGTTTATTAACCATTATCTCTCACTGCGTCGATTTTTCATTCAATTATTTTACCACAACAACAAAATAGACTAGACAGTCTAGTTTGTTGTTATTAAACTAAGCTAAAATAGACTACCAAGTCTAGATTTGTATTATAACAATTTGTTAATTCTTGTTAAGCACTTTTATTTTTTAGGTACAGATAAATGAAACAGCACAGTAAAGTTCATCCTTTTCAATTTCAGTTAGCAAAAATGAAACCAATCTTTTTAATCTTTCTCACCATGTTCACATTAGCAGCTTGTTCAAAGACTGAAGAAAAACAAGCAGCAGGTAACAGCTACCAGCAAAGTGCTTCATTAATAACTATTTCCCCAGAAAAAAGTTATACCATAAATAGAAATTATTTAGGTCAAATTACAGCTAAACAGCATACAAATCTTAGCTTCGAGTATTCAGGCAGAATAAGTAATGTATTGGTCGACAGTGGTGATGTGATAAAAAAAGGGCAATTACTGGCCAAACAAGATACTCAATTACTTAGCTATAAAGCAACTGAATTGAAATCACAAAAAAAACAAGCACAAGCACAAATAACGCTGAATCAAGCTAATTTGACCCGGATTAAAACCTTACTCAACGATGGCTATAGTTCTTTACAACGCCTTGATGAGCTCAATAGTGAAAATAAAATCCTTAAAGCACAAATAATCGGATTAAATGCGCGTATTAACACATTACAATATCAAAGAGAAAAGTCCGCATTAATTGCCCCTTTTAATGGTGTTATTACCAAGCGATTTATTTCAAATGGTGAAGTAACCACCGCCAGCCAGCCAATTTTTGGTTTAATCGAAAATACAAATAATGAAATTAATGTCGGCATTCCTAGAAAAGTCGCTAGTACATTAATTTTAGGGCAAACGTTGAAAGTTAGATTTGATAATTCACTTCTGAATGAGCAAACCAGACAAGCGGAGTTAATTGCCATTGGTCAACAAATCAATACGGTAAATAGAACGGTACAACTGCGGTTAAAAATGCTCAAACAATTAGACAAAGCCAACCGCTATAACGGCCAACTTGTCAGGGTAACCATTGAACAAGAAATAACAAAGCCAGGATTTTGGTTGCCTATTAATGCCATAACAGACGGTGTTCGTGGCCAATGGCAGATATTTATTGCCTCACCAACTAACGACGTAAATAATAGTTACCAATTAAAAACAACGACTGTGAATGTTTTACATACTAGCGAACAAACAGCCTATATAAATGGTTTATCACTAGAGCCACATCAAATAGTTGCTCAAGGTGTACATCGTTTTGTCGGAGGGCAAGTTGTCAAAGCATCAACACAAGCATTAGCCAATAACACTGGTACTCAAGAATGATCCGTTCATTTGTTAAAAATGGTCGGTTAATGTCGCTTGCCATTATTCTATTGATTGTTTCAGGTCTTGGTGCATTATCCACGATGCCGAGGATGGAAGATCCACGGATGGAAAACAGGCATGCGAGCGTTTTAACACGATTACCCGGTGCCAGTGCAGAACGTATTGAGGTACTCATCACAGAAAAAATAGAACAAAAACTACGCAAGATTTCTGAAATAAAAAATATTACATCGGTATCTCGTCCCGGAATTTCAGCAGTAAAACTTGAATTACACGATGAAGTAACAAACTCCCTACCTATATGGTCTAGAGTTAGAGATTTAATTAATGACGTAGCGCCACAACTTCCGCCAAATACATTATCGCCCACGTTAGAAGATGATAGAAGTTACGCCTTTACCCAACTTATTGCCTTAAATTGGCAAGGCGATAGTCCTAGTGACATTGCTAGCTTAGGTCGCTATGCTAATGATCTTCAAAACCGTTTACGTATTGTCACTGGCACTGATTTAGTCAGTATTTTTGGTCATGGCCAGGAAGAGATTTTAGTAGAAATAGAACAAGGACTTAGTAGTAAGTTAAATCTTTCTAGTAAGGTTATCGCCCAAAAAATCAAACAATCTGATGCCAAAGTATCTGCCGGTCAATTAGTTAACCAGCATAACCAAATGCAAGTTGAGTTAATTGGCGCTTTTGACAGCGTAACACGTATTGAAAACATCCCAATTAAAGAAGAAAGTTCAGGCACAATTCTACGATTAGGTGATATAGCAAAAGTAAGTAAAAGTTTAGCGTGGCCTGCCCAAGAAATGGCGATTGTTAATGATAAACCAGCCGTAGTGGTAGCAGCGCGTATGCTGCCAAATTTACGCATAGATCAATGGAGCGCAAATATAAAGGTAGAGTTAGCTCAATATGCTAAACAATTGCCGCAAAATATTGAACTTGAAGTTTTATTTGATCAAAATAACTATACCGAAAAGCGCCTTGGTGATTTAGTAGAGAATATTGCAGTTGGCTTTCTTTTAATTTCAACCGTATTGTTAGTTACCTTAGGCTGGCGATCCGCTGCAATTGTAGCCGCTTCTTTACCATTAACGGTATTGTTTACACTTTCTGTAATGAATTTTTATGGCATACCTATCCACCAAATGTCCGTAACAGGTTTAGTTGTTGCTTTAGGTATTATGGTAGATAACGCCATAGTGATGACTGATACAATTCAAACAAAGCGCCAAGAAGGTATGCGTCGACTTGACAGTGTTAGCTTTGCAGTAAAACATTTATGGTTACCTTTACTCGGTTCTACCATAACAACTATTTTAGCCTTTATGCCGCTGATTTTAATGCCCGGCTCTGCAGGAGAATTTGTTGGCGGCATTGCTTATAGCGTTATTTTTTCCCTAATGGGCTCTTATATTATTTCTCACACTATAGTAGCTGGCTTAGCGGGGCGTTTTATTCCTAGAGGGATAGCACCAAAAGGATCTAGCCAGAGCGAGAGCCACTGGTATCAAGTCGGTATTCACTTACCTAAGCTAAATCAACTATTTGAAAAAGGATTGCATTGGGCGCTGACTTATAAAAAAATAACGATAATCACCGTATTTGGTTTACCCTTATTAGGTTTTGTTCTATCAAAGCAATTAAGTGAGCAGTTCTTTCCACCTTCTGATCGTGATATGTTCCAAATTGAACTGTTTATGCCTACACAAAGCAGTATTCTTAATACCCAAGCAACGAGTCAACAAGTAAGTGATTACCTTTATCAGCAGCAAGGTATAGAAAAAGTACGTTGGTTTATAGGGAAAAATGCCCCTTCCTTTTATTATAATTTAACGCCAACCAAAGATGGTTTTCAAAATTATGGCCAGGCAATGATCACTACCACTAGTTTTCAAGCCGCTAATAATTTAATTCCTAAACTACAAACGGCTTTAGATAAATTAATACCACAAGCACAAGTACTGGTACGAAAACTAGAACAAGGACCTCCTTTTAATGCCCCGGTTGAGTTTCGAGTATATGGTCCCAACTTAGATACCCTAAAAATTATTGGTGATGATATTAGAAAAATAATGACGCAAAGCGCTGATATTATTCATACTCGTGTTTCACTACAACCTGGGACGCCTAAAGTGTGGGTAGAAACTGATGAAGAAGCTGCAGCCTTACTTGGTTTATCTTTAGTTGATATTGCAGAACAATTACAGGGGAGTTTAAGCGGACAAGTTAGCGGTTCTATTATTGAAGCTACGGAATCAATTCCTGTTCGAGTACGACTTGCCAATGAAGATAGAGCTGATATCAACAAGTTAGCGAATATAAATCTATACAGTTCAAGCAGTGGGAATAATGCCCTGCCTATCCCTTTAACAGCAATCGCTGATTTTTCACTAAAACCTAGTCGTGGTGCAATTCCACACCGTAACGGCTCTAGAGTAAACGTTATTGAAGGTTATATCCGTTCAGGGGTATTACCAAGCAAAGTTTTGGCAAACGTTACTGCTAACATCGCAACAGAAAACTACCAATTACCTGCTGGATATAAAATTGAAATTGGTGGCGAGTCATCCAAGCGAAATGATGCGGTTGGTAAATTACTTGCCAGCGTAGGTGTAATATTTACCTTATTAATAACCGTGGTAGTACTGTCATTCAATTCTTTTAGACTCGGCGGTATTATCTTCTTCTCAGCACTACAATCTGTAGGTTTAGGATTGCTAACGGTCTATATATTCGGGTACCCATTTGGTTTCACCGTGATAATTGCTTTATTAGGCCTAATGGGCCTAGCCATAAATGCAGCGATAGTTATTATTGCTGAATTAAAAAGTGATGCCCAAGCAGTACAAGGTAATCCAAGTGCCATTATTAGATGTGTACAAAGTTGCACTCGCCATATCACTTCCACCACAATTACCACTGTAGGAGGCTTCTTGCCTTTAATTTTAGCGGGAGGCGGCTTTTGGCCACCATTTGCTATTGCCATAGCAGGCGGTACTGTATTAACAACCTTGTTATCGTTTCTATTTGTACCTGCAGCATTTTCTTGGTTTAGTCAACGTTGCGCTTTTGAATTAAATGAGCAAGCTTAGACTAAATTATTCTCGATATGAAGAAGCTTTTGAGCTTGTATGAGTACGATAACTTTCGTCAATTTTTCTTATGCGCTCTAAATGCTTGATATGAGCACGACGAGCAGCATAAATAAATATTCCAATAATAATAACTACAGGAACTGCAAGGGAGAGAGGTTCTTGAGTAAAAAAATTATTCAGCCATTCCATGGTCCATATTCCTTAAGAAAAAAATTTACTGATATATAATACTCGTTGATAAAACAAACACTTTATTCGAAAGATTATTCTTCGAAATATGTTCCCCATCCATCATAGTCTACTTTGCATTTTTTTGCTAACTCATACATTTCTTTTGTTTCTTCACGCAAAAGCTCAGCATTTAGCATTTGCTCGGTAATAATATCAAAAGCAAAAACCTTATCGCCATTTTCTAATTCGGCCTCTTCAGGATCTTCTATCTCTAATCCTAATTTAAATGCAGTAATCGCGGCTTTCTCTAATAAATCAAAATTATCACTGGCAAAGTGATGTTCAATAGTATGATAAACGTCTTCATTCGTACCATCTTCAAGCAATTCACTCACAAGTGCTTCTGTATGCTCAAACCAATGTGTTAATTCTTCATCAATCATTATTCATTACCCTTTTTTTATCAATAATAGCGTTATTGGCAATTTCTTCATCTAGTTGCTTAATTTTAGCTTTCATCAATGTATAAGCTTGATCTGCAGCGTTACGAGCGCTACTCGGATTATTTTCTAATATATAGATAGGATCTAAGAATTCAATAATTATCTTGCCATTATTCCATCGTCCTAATTTAATAGTTCCCTCTTGGTTACTTGCGCAAATAGGCACGATAGGTGCATTGGCTAATGCTGCTGTTCGAAATGCTCCAGATTTAAAAGGCAGTAAACCACGCCCTCTGCTGCGAGTACCTTCAGGAAACATCCAGATAGAAAGTTTTTTTTCTTTGATTTTTGCTGCTGTTAAATTGATAAATCCCATTGCTTTACTGGTATTATTTCGATCTATTAAAATATTTCCTGTTAACCAGTACATTTGCCCAAAAATAGGAATCCATTTTAAACTTTTCTTACCAACACTTACCGTACTTGGCTGTACAGCATTAGCCATAGTGAAAACATCATAACTATTCTGATGATTAGCAACATATATTACTGGGCCAATATTCTTTACTGACTCTGGAATTCTCACCTCAACATCAAAACCTAATACCTTGGTTATTTTACCTAAGTACCTTGAAGTATGATGAACATTGTTACGATGAAAAGGCCTTAATAAACAGTAAAAGCATGAAACAATACAAATAAAAAGAAAGGCTATAGACATCAAAATAAAGCGGATGATTGTTAACAACAGAGAAGTCCTAGTAAAATTTCAGACGGCGAGTATATAGACAATACTATATAAGCGCAAAATTATTACTCTTTTCGATTATTTTTATCACTAGGTTAAAGAAGTTTAATACACATAATCAAACGTTTAGCTTTTTTTGAACATAAATTAATTTTTTTTTTAAAATAACACTAACTTTTTGTAGCTTTTGACTATAGTTAAATGAGTAATATATTAAAGGTTATATTACTTTTCAAAAAATAATTAATAATAATATTTATAAAAAGTACGAGCTGAGAATTGCATGAAACTTACTATAATAATTTGCATAGCCTTATCTCTATGTTCGAGACAAAGTTATGCTGATGAAAACTATGTTGTTAACAACATTCACGACAGTGAATCTTTTAGTTATCTAACCACGAATAGTTCATCTATCAATCAATTACTAATTATTCATGATTTAACCATTAATTCCATTGATTCGTTGCCGTCAATTGAACTTCCTAATCACATTTCAGGGAAATTCAAAAATAAATTACTCTCTTTAGAAGCAGGAGTAGTTCAATTTAATGAAGTATCAAATTGGAGTAAATATTATTTTCAAGGCGCTGTAACTTTGCATCAATATAATAAATTTAATCTGTCACTAATGGCAAATATTGAGCAACTGAACAACTTTCACTCTCTCAATTTTTTTAATAATAACTACCGAACACCTTACGCAGAAAACCTTAGCATGAGTAATGAAACTGAACTAAATTACAGTTACGGGTTAGTTGGGCGTTATTCCATTAACTCCACTTGGCAATTTTCTGGTGGTTTTATTCATGCGCAAGCATTCAATGAGCCAAATTCAAATGCTTGGTATAGCAATAGAAGCATGGCACTAATTGGTACCACTTACTCTTTTTAATCACTAATACCATTTTCCAAAAGAAGTTGTCACTTATTCGCATAGGAAAAATTTACAAGAGCAAGGTACTTAATTGAAAAGAGCTGGCTAATGGAATTGAAAGCAATACAATTTTTGATGACTTCAACCAGCTAGGAAGGATAAACATTTGTACGAGTTGCTATAACATTAATTAAGCAAATTTAGCATATAACCTTGGCCCCAAACTGTCTCTATTCGAGTTTGTTGCTGTCCTTGACGAATAAGTTTATCACGCAACTGTGACACTCTTACGTCAACTGTTCGCTCTGAGCCATTATACTCTCTACCTAAAAGGGTTTTATAAATCAAATCTCTACTCATTATTTTTCCTTCATTACTTACAAGTAAATGTAATAATTTAAACTCAAATTGTGTTAAGGCAACCGGCTGCTTATTAACCTGACATTTTAAGGCAAATGGAAATAAAGTTAAGTCACCCGCTTGTATTTGAGTTTGGTTATCAATTGACTGCGATTTTACTAACCGCTTAAATAACGCAGAAACTCTGACATCAAAAATATTTTTAGAGATAGGCTTAACTAGATACTCATCAACGCCTAACTTGAAAGACATTATTTGTTCTTGCTCACTATCGCAAGAAGTTAATAATATTAACGGACCAGAAAATACCGCTCTGATTATTACGATAAGATGTAATGAACTTAAGTCACTAAAGCCTATATCGAGGATAACCATTTCTGGTTTGTTTTTAACAATACTTTCTTCAATGCTCTTATCAGGTTGTTTTTGTTGAACTTGATAACCATGACCACGCAGTTGTTGTTGAAATAAGTCTGACAGTTGCTGATCATTTCCAATTAATAAAATCGAGCGTTCTTTAACTCCATTACAAGATAAAGTTTGACCAACTTGCGTGTTATTTTTAGATACTGAACTTAACATCATCATTCTCCTTTACATCAAGTAGATTAAATTTTATTGATAGGAGAATTGTAAAATAGAGTTACATTTATCGTTGTAATAGCTTGTTAACTGTTCGTTTAAAATTGTTACTTTAACGGGGGCTGTTTCATTTACTCTCGAATTGTGAATGTTTATCTGTGGGAAATCAACTAAATAGGTTTGTTGGTTAAAATTATAAAGTGACGAAATTCAATCCAACCTAGTAAGTAATATAAACAAATAACAGTTTCACACTATACCTAAACTACCTGTAATTAATAACCAAAAAGCAAAAAAAAGCTTAAGTCTTGTAGCAGACATATGAGTCACTAAGGTTTTAGCAAAAATCCCACCCAGCACAGCACCAGGTCCAGCAAATAACAGCACTTGCCAGTAAACAGCTTGATGTACTTGACCTATAGCAACCCATACTGATATTGCAGAAACCACCACAGCACTTGCTATAGCCATGTTTATATCAAATCGCCTAAGTATAAGATAAATAACTAACAACTCGCCAACACCAACACTTAACCAAGCAGTAATTGCACCACCGAAAATACCAATCAATACTAATGCCAAATAATCAAATAGATATATCTGACTTCGTTCACGGTGAGGTTTTAATAAAAAAACAGTTAAAACAATAAATAAACCAAGTAATAGTGAAAACCAGCTAAAACTCGTGTGTAATGAAGCAGGAGAAGGCGTTTTAAAGAAAAAAACACCCGTTAAAGTAAGCCCCGAACTAATACTGGTTAGTGAAATTATCCGCTTATAACCTTGCCATAAACGCAAATCTCTTTTTTGGCTGTAGTAATGATGGCTCCAAGTCACTGCACCCGCGGTCATTCCGAAACATTGAATGGCAAAACTAGTTGCAATGGATTGTTGCTCAGTAAAGTTCAACTGGGCAAACGTAGGAATAAAAATCACCCCACCACCTGCACCAGTAGAATTAGCAAAAATAGCGCCTAATACACCAAGAATACTAAACAACCAATAATCAAGTAATTCATACAGTGGTTGATGTGCACCATACAACAATGCTGCCCATAATAAGCTAAAGACAACAATAAATTTAGGGTTTGTTAATCGAATAGGGCTCGCTCCGGTCATATATTCTAACGATTCATTTTCTTTAGAATATACTCTTGAGCGGGGTTTGATAGGCAAGCTTTTGATAAATAGCTTTTGCTCTTATTTTTACCAACATTAAAATGCAACACAATACCTAAATCAGTATCTTGAAATTCGCAAACATCTGACCACAAAATACGGCCATTATGGTAAAAAGACTCACTCAGTACGCCTAGCTCATCAATGGTCAAAGTAACTTCACTTCCAGAAGCCTTACTAAGCATTTGCCTTAATACCCACCATGGCTGACTATAATAAATGGCTATGGCTTCTAGTATTCCTAACGCGATAACAAACCAAGCAGCATAGCCATTAACAGGGGTAAAAAGTAGAATAATCAAACCAAAAATCATTAAGATCCCTGCTTTAAAATAAGCATTCACAGAGCGATCAACAGTGTTTGATTGACTATAACACTCATTAAAATGAGCTTTATCTAAAGTAAATTTACAAGTAAAAGAAGTAGGTGTATTCATTGGAAAAAGCTAAGGCCATTATTTAGAAATCGTTAAAAGAACAAAGGTAATATTAAAAAGTTGAGTCTAGCAGAAAAACTAGACTAAAGTCATCAACGTAACATAATCATGGTCAAACAGAGGTTAAGGTGGTCAATTAATGAACAGACCTGCTGAAAATCATCAGTGGTAATCATTCTTTTTTTCGAGTTTTTATTATCAACCCTTTGTCGGCTAGCAAAATATTGAGCACACACAACGCCTATTGCTTTATCGCCAATTTTAACGGGAATAATAGCCAGTGAGCCATCTTGAATAAATTCAGCGAGCTCTTTGGTAATAATATCTCGCCACTG
>Ga0105358_10000696_pt1 | contig 17241 bp, 14 predicted proteins | sample GOMGulsemesocosm_5_FD_83509 | JGI IMG/M metagenome (GOLD analysis project Ga0105358, IMG submission 83509) | Methane-oxidizing microbial communities from mesocosms in the Gulf of Mexico - GOM15C Gulf of Mexico | ecosystem: Environmental > Aquatic > Marine > Cold seeps | place: Gulf of Mexico... | reverse complement strand
GGAATATGAGGCAGTTCAGTTATCGGCATGCTGATGGCGCGACCCATTTTCGTAATGGCAAACAACGAGTCAGCCTCTAAACAAGGCTCTGGCACTAACATGGTCTGGCCCTCTTTGAGGGTTAACAAGGGTTTTCCTGCCTTATTTTTGGTCGCCATATCGATCAGCTGAACCCTAAAGCCATGCCCAATACTGGAGGCAATCATGTACCAATCAGTATCCTTACCGGACAAGAGGTGATTAAACTTAGCCCCGGCAGGCGGCTTAAGCCGGCTAACAACCGGTTCGCCCTGACCACGAGCGTTGGGTAGCTCATGCGCATTTAAGCTGTACACGCGGCCTATGGTGTCTGTCACGGACAATCTATCGGTCGTTTTCATCTTGATTGAGGTTAGGTACTTATCCCCTTCTCGGTACGCCAGCTCTTGTGGCATAACATCATGCCCTTTGGCGACCCTAATCCAGCCTTTTTCCGAGAGGATCACGGTGACCGGTTCGCTGCTAATCAGTTGCTTGGCGTCCATCTGTTTTGAATCTGCTCGCTCAACCAGCGGTGATACGCGGTCATTGCCATGCTTTTTAGCATCATCCCTTAATTCTGTTTTCACCAAGTTCTTCATCGCTTCTGGGTCAGATAAAAGATGCTCTAAACCTTTCTTTTCTTCTTCTAGCTTATTTTGCTCGTCGACAATCTTAAATTCTTCGAGCTTGGCCAAGTTCCTTAATTTAATGTTAAGAATGACTTCGGCCTGCTCTTCGCTGATGGAAAATTCATCCATTAACACCGGTGACGGGTTATCTTCTGAGCGAATGATCTTAATAACCTTGTCGACATTTAAGAAGGCGATCATAAACGCCTCCAACATCATGAGTCGGTGATTCACTTGCGATAACCGGTTTTCAATCCGTCGGGTCACCGTTGATATTCTGAATGAAATCCATTCTGTTAGGATTTGTCGTAAGCTTTTCACCGACGGTAACCGGTTTAAGCCAATCATATTTAGGTTAACGCGATAGTTTTTTTCTAAGTCGGTCACCGCAAATAAATGATTCATGACTTGATTCATGTCGGCTTTTTTATCTCGACCGACAATGATAATCCGCGTCGGCTCTTTATGATCTGACTCATCACGGATATCGACCACCATCGGCAGTTTTTTAGCGATCATTAATCCAGCAATCGATTCGATAATTTTTGACCCTGAGACTTGGTGAGGCAAGTCAGAAATAATCGCTTCTCGGCCTTCAACTTCGTATTTAGCCCGCATTTTGATGCTGCCGTTACCGGTTCGGTAGATTTTCTTAATATCGTCAGGCTTGGTAATAACTTCAGCCCGGGTTGGATAGTCAGGGCCAGGAATCATACTAAACAGCGTTTCATCACGGCAATCAGGCGTATCAATCAGATGAATGCAGGCCTTCACCACTTCTCTAATGTTGTGAGGCGGGATATCGGTCGCCATACCCACCGCAATCCCTGAGATGCCGTTCAGCAAAATATTAGGCAATCGGGCGGGCAAGACAATAGGCTCTTTCATGGTGCCGTCAAAATTCCCCTGCCAGTCAACCGTATTACTGCCCAGCTCGGTCAGCAAGGATTGTGAGTAGGCGGTCAGCTTAGATTCAGTGTAACGCATCGCAGCAAATGACTTAGGGTCATCCGGGGATCCCCAGTTGCCCTGACCATCGATTAACGGGTGACGGTAAGAGAAAGGCTGCGCCATCAACACCATGGCCTCGTAACAAGCGCTATCACCGTGCGGGTGGTACTTACCTAATACGTCGCCCACGGTTCTTGCAGACTTCTTATGTTTTGAGGTATGCGATAAAGCCAATTCAGACATCGCGTAAATAATACGTCTCTGCACCGGTTTTAAACCATCTTGAACGCTTGGTAAGGAGCGATCTAAAATCACATACATGGAGTAATCCATATAAGCGGCATTAGCAAAATCTCTCAATTTCATTTGCTCATTATTCTCTTCTAACATTTAAGTCTCCTAACTTTATTTTGGAGGCAGGTATCGACCTACCGTATTGATCTAATCTATGTAGCTTGACTGCCCTGCTATATGTCGCTCCTTGGCGGCGAGTCTTTCTTGGTGCATCAGCATAAGGCCAATACCGACTATCACCCAAGCGGCTGCAAAGAACATTAGCAGGTAAGCAAGAATATTAACCGCAAATTCTCGATCCTCTCTTAAGGTTTTATTGTCAATAATGATACGAACTTCATCGCCTAAATTAAGGTAACCGATAATAACATTCCTGTCTTCAAGTTCATCATCAAGCTCCATTCTTCTGATCCATGTTTTCATCGTAGGATTTTCTGCCTCTATGGCGAACGTATTAATACTGTCAATGTCCTGAATATCACCCAAAGACAGGTCGGCTAAGTGGTATTTTAAAACGTCAGATTGAGGCTTTCCTGAGTAGCAAATAACATTCTCATTAAAGCATCTCTCCCTTAAGTGGTGAGCGCTAGCAATTAAAGGCTTAATTTCATTGGAAGACTTTTCAAAAGCCCTATCAATGATCGGTTGCGCAACAATCACGTGAGCAAACAGTATAAATGCAGCGAAGGCTGGCATAACAATTAGGCAATAAACCCTTAAGACACTAAATCCTTTTCCAACTATGCCGGTCATGAGTGCCGTCATTGAAACAAAAAACATGATTATGACGCCATACCTTGGTAGGCTTGGCCACGCCCAGCCGAATAAGGATTCAGCCCCGTTAGCGACCCAAAAATAACAGCTGTCCCAAACTTCTAAGTAGCAGAGGATGCAAGCAATAAAGGTGGCGATAAACAATTCCACGGGTCTTATAGCTGCCTTAAAGTAGCTAAATAACCCCAGAATAATGAGCAGCTCAAACATAAAGCGAGCGCCATTATCACTAAAAACGTGATTGTCCTCATAAGGGCTTGGAAAGCTGACTGTCAGGTAAGTATCTATCGAGAGAACTGATAGAGCCAGTGCTAGCCAAGCTAAGTAGCCTTTAGTCGCTGACGATAACCCTGTCACGACTTCCTTATGGATCATGAGAAGTCCTCGGCAGAAGATTCTTTAAGATCCCCCTCCTCCAGCCACCGCTTTCTGTCGGGCGCTCTTTTTTTAGCGAGTAATTTATCCATCAGCTCAGTATCAAGCGTGCCATCTTCATCGATGGAGAGCTGAACCAGTCGACGGGTATTAACGTCCATGGTTGTTTCTCTCAGTTGAGATGGGTTCATCTCGCCCAAGCCTTTAAATCGTTGAACGCCCACAACGCCTTTAAGCTTATCGCGTTTAGCTTTTGCAACAATACTGTCTTTTTCAGCGTCATCGAGGGCATAAAAAATCTTTTTGCCAATATCAATTCGATACAGCGGCGGCATTGCCACGTACAAATGCCCTTCTTTAATGAGTTTTGGAAAATGCTTGTAGAACAGTGAGCATAAAAGCACCGCGATATGCAGGCCGTCCGAGTCAGCATCGGCCAAGATACAGACCTTGCCATAACGCAGTTGCGATAAATCTTCTGATTTCGGATCCATGCCGACGGCGACCGCAATGTCGTGCACCTCTTGGGACGACATGATTTCTTGGCTGTCCACTTCCCACGTGTTCAGAATCTTACCTCTTAATGGCATCACCGCTTGAGTTTCACGGTCGCGAGCTTGCTTAACGGAGCCGCCCGCTGAATCACCCTCTACAAGGAATAGCTCACCTTCCATTGGGTCGGTACACACACAGTCAGACAGTTTGCCCGGCAGGGTAGGCCCTTGTGTAATCTTTTTTCGAGTCACTTTTTTAGCTGTTTTAAGTCTTGCTTGAGCGTTTAGCAAGATCAGTTCGCAAATCTGCTCGGCAATCGCCGGCTTATCGTTCAGCCATAGGCTAAAAGCATCTTTGATCACGCCTTCAACGTAGCCCGCACAATCACGAGAACTTAAGCGCTCTTTTGTTTGCCCTGAAAATTGAGGGTCAGCTAATTTAATTGAGAGAATAAATCGGCAATCTTTCCAAACATCTTCGGGGGTAATCTTAACCCCGCGAGGCAATAAGTTATGAAATTCGCAAAAATCCCGAATGGCAATCGTCAGTCCTGATCTCAGTCCGTTAGTATGAGTACCCCCTTGAGCGGTCGGCACCAAATTAACATAGCTTTCGGTCAGGGTGCTTTCGCCGGCGCTGATCCAGGCAATCGCCCATTCACAACCCTTGCCGGTCGCTTTATGCTCGCCTTTAAAAGAATCTTCTTGAGCGGGCAAGTAATCGGTTTCTTGAAGGCGTTGAGCCAGGTAATCGCCAATGCCGTCTTCGTAATGCCAGCACACTTCTTCATCGTTTTTTTCGTCAATAAAGGTCACGCTAAGGCCTGAGCACATCACCGCTTTCGCTTCCAGCACAGCCTTTAATTTACTGACTGAAATATCCGCGTCAAAATACTTCATGTCCGGCTTAAAAATAACGCGGGTGCCGGTGTCATTTTTTCGAACAGGCTTAACTTCTTCAAGCTCGCTGACCTTGTAGCCGTCGGCAAAACTTATTTTATGCTCTTTTCCTTCTCTTTTGATGACTACCCCCAACTTTGTTGAGAGTGCATTAACCACAGAGATGCCAACCCCATGAAGGCCGCCAGAGTACTCGTAATTGTCGTTGTCGAATTTGCCGCCAGAATGCAGCTGAGTGAGAATAAGTTCTACGCCAGAGACCTTTTTTTCCGGATGGATATCGACCGGCATGCCGCGGCCATTATCGCTAATATCAATAAAGCCGCTTTCTTTAATAATCACAGTAATTTGATCAGCATGACCGGCTAAGGCTTCATCAACGCTGTTATCGATGACCTCTTGCAGTAAGTGGTTGGGTCTTGAGGTGTCGGTATACATTCCAGGTCTTACTCGAACCGGATCAAGGCCTTCAAGAACCTTAATGCTTTTACTGTCATATTGCTTGTCTGACATTGCTACTCCTTTTCACTAAAACAAAAGTCAGCGCTAGTCTGACGAGATAATATTATATAAAATAAATAGCCTCATGTCAATAGGCATAAGGCTTTAAGGGGTTTTTAATTTTTTTTAAAGCGTTTGTTTTCTATCATCAGGAAAGATTAACCCCAAATAATAAGGCTCATTGTCCGACACAAATCGAACACTGTTTTCATTCAGCTCAATGACTTGTGTATTACCCTCATTGAAGGTTTTTACTTCGTTTCCGCCAAACTTGTTTATCCATTTGACGCACAACTCTTCGCTGGCTATGTCGTAAGCCACTGACTCATTACGGTCAACCGTTAAGACGATCGATGCCTCAACCAGCGTCAGCAGTTCTTTAAATTTTATTTTTTGATCCATGGTGCTCTCCTTCCGTTCTTTTTGGCTGCTATTAAGACTATCAAGCAGGCTTTTTAAAGCAAAAAGAATAGCGGCCTTAAGTCGCTATTCTTATTAAGCGATATACAAACAGGTTGCTTAATATACCTATTATTATATCGTTATTATGGTTTTATTTCAAGCTTTATTTTATCTATTCTGCTTGAGCTAGCCGGTTTTCGCAGGCGTTACTGATAGGCCTACATGCAGGACAACTCTTTTCGCGACGTCGCTACCAGAGGTTAAAGGCTTGAGCGGCGTTGTTCTGTGGACAAACATCGGATTCATATTGTTAACCAGCAGGCATTGTCGGTTATTGGGGTAGACGGTTCTGATGGTGCTAGCCTCTACTGAGTCGTGACGACTCATCTCTTTAGGGTCGGACTCTCCCTCTAGCGATCGGGTTGCATACTGTAAGTGCCCTCCCATCTCGTCCTTCCATTGTTTAACGTCAGTGAAGTAGAGTAATAAAAAGGCCTCGCATGGACGTCCTTCCCCTCTTGTCATATTTTGATACTGATCGGTGCCGTCCCAGTGCCAATCCAAGTCAACCGAGCCATCCCAACAATCTGCAAACATAACTTCAAAGTCATATATCTCTTTGATCGAGCCCATGGTGTTTTGGTCGTTGGCTAGCTGGGTTAGTAGTTGCCTGTACTCTTCTGGGACAGGGTTGCTTTCTCGGCAATGACTGTTGAGTGACCAGGCCGTTGTGTTATTGGTTTTAGTCCAGGTGTTTTGTACCCATGCTTCTTTATCTATAAGGGATTTTAGCTGATTGTAAAAAGGCCTTTGCAGGATGAACTCGGTCGCCCCTTGTTGGTAGAAGTCATTAATATTAGCCGTTATCATGATTTTTAAACCGGTGATGGATCGATATTTTTAGAGTCCTGTTTTTTAGCTAGCGTACTGCTAACGGCCTTTGACATTTTCCGATAAATAAAGTTTTCTTGATCGGTTTTTTGATCCTTGTTTTTAATTTCTTTGTAGGTTGATAAGAAAATACCCTTCTCGTCGCCGCTAAGCATTTCTTTAAAATCGTTGTCCGTCTTTAAGGATAGGGCCGCTATATCTATAATGGAAATGCCAGCAGAATTAAGGCTTTTTTCAGCTTTTTCAAGGTCTCTGCGTGCCTTATTTGAGTTAAATGAAGCTTTGTATTGCTTATCCATCATAAGCGATTCCTCAGGCCCTAGACTTAGGAAAACCTTTAAAAACTCAAACTCTTTTTTACTAATATCAGATTGATCAAAGAATGTTGATAACTGGTCTTTCATGGCTTTTGACTCTCCACGTAAACTCAAATCTCTGATTCGCCTTTCAAGTTCAGGTATTGTTTTAGCATCATTATCAGAAAATCTCTTTGATACCATATTTTGCTGATCTTCAGCACTTAAATTCAAAATAGCCTTGGTTCGTCTGGACTTCTTTACCCCGGTCAAAAGATTATCACGAGCAATCAGCGTACGAGTAAACTCTCGACTGTCTATTCGACCATTAACGGCGTGACTCACCACCATGTTGGTCAGGCTATCTTTATGATTGTATTTGAAATCCTTAAGCATGGCTGACCAAGGTTTTTCAAGATCCTTATGGTAAACATGATGCTCTCTTTTGTCAGAGATAAATTCAATATCAGGGTACTTATGAGTCTGCTTTCCAGCATGCACTGATTGTGCAGCGATACACATCGCCGTAAAGATACTATCCTTAATTTCTGGATTACTAACACCTTCAAGAAGAGGCTCTAAAGCAATGTATTGAGATTTTATTTTTTCCAATACAAAGTGATTTTTAACGTCAATATGTCTAATCTTGTTTTTTAGCTGGTCAAGATCTTTCATACCTTCAAGCTTTTTAAAGATATCTGACGCCAATAAGCTGGAGCTAAAATCAACATCAATAACTTTACACATCCTAAGCCTTCTCATTGCGCTGACATAGTCTGAATCAAAGCTTGTACTATTATCCTCTATAATACCTATCTTGCAGTTTTCAGAGCTTCCAAGCTGATTAATGTAGTTGATGATTTTTAACTTTTCAGTTTTTCTCATCACATCAATCGCTTCAATGCCGGACACAAGTATAATCGCCTTGTTGCCATTAAATCTTGGAATAAGGCTTTCAAGCGCTTTAACACCTTTATCAATACCCTTGGTAACGATAGCACCTGAAAGATCGCCAAGCAAATTAGTGGTAATGCCTGCAATAAGTGGAATTCTTGTTATCACCTTTCTAACCCATGTCTCAGCAACAAAAATATCTTTCTTAAAGGCTTCGAAGTCAACTTTTTGACCAAAGTTGCTCATTGGGATATTACTCTCAAAAAGCGCTGTTTTAAATTCAGCTAACGAGCTGATATCTTGCATCGATACACGACAATATCGGGTAGAATCAATGTCTACAGCCTTACTGTAAGACCTTAATGCGGAGTCCCACTGTTTTTCAATCGACGATGTGCCGAGTGAGCTGCTGTTCTTAATAAGACAGATGTTAGAATCTCTTTTTGTAAAGATACTTGTTATATCTCTCTTGATTTGAGCGAGCTCTTTTTTATCTTTTTTATTCATTTTTTTATTTTTATTAAGATAAAGTTAAGAATTATGCGAGTGAGTCAATTATTTTATCGATCATCTCAGGTGACTGATTGATTAAAAATCCGACTAGAAAAGTTTCGTTAGAGGAGGTAAACCTAGCAATGTTGTCGATTATTTCTATGGGACCCATATTGTCCGCACTAAAATGCTCAGACCTTTCCTGGCCTGACGGGGTTAGCCACCGTATCAGTACCTCTTTGTCATTAATTACCTGGTGAGAGCTGGCCCCACGAAGATCGAGGGTTAAGGCGTTTGATTTTTTAACCAACTTTAAAAACTGTTCAAAAGTTATTTTTTGATCCATAGGTATGCCCGATTCCTTTTGTTTGGGTACCGAAATTAATTAATATATGATATATTATAGCATGATTTATTAAATATTGCTAATACTGTCATTAGACAATACTTTAGATTTTTTACCTTTCATTTGATATTTAATAGGCATAAAAAAACCTCGGGTTAAAGAGGTTCTTATACTTATTGCTAGCTGTTGCCTAACCGACTAGTATCTAGCCTTTACGGCTTGGCCCTAGTCAGGCGCTACACAGTCCCGACGTATTTTTTAATACCCTGGGGAATATTCAAGGTATGCAAATATTGTAACATGCTTTTAATAGCAATGTAAAATATTTTCATAATTATTTGATCATCAAATCAAATACTTTCCTGTATTTTTGAGCTCTATTGTAAGTAAGTGGTTTTTAGAGTTTAGTTTTTAATGCGCTAAGCAAGCAAACGGCACTTACATTAACATTTGGATACCTGCTTTTTAGAAGTTTTATTGCCCCAAGTAGGGTTGTGCCAGTTGATAATAAATCGTCGACTAAGGTGATGGCTTTAATCTTTGAGGGTATTTGAGATGTGTCATTTATAATTAATGGATTGAAGGCCGGCCTGAGCTGGTTTTTTATAACCTTCAGTGAAAAATTATTATTCAGGTTATCTCCCTTTAATAATGAGCCTATTTCGGCATTTAGTTTGTTTTCATACTTTGATGAAATAGATCTAAGGTCAACATTATCGATAGCCTCTTGAATCGATGCTTTTCTGAAAACACCTTCCACAATGGTATGGTTCCCGCTAACCTTAGAAAGTCGAGAAGAAACAATTTTTGAAATGCCATAGGCAGAAGGTATAGAAATAATCAATTCGGGGTTTATTTCTTTAGCTATTAAATTCAAGATGATCGAAAAATTAGGAATAAGCTTTTTAATTTCTGACTTTGCGATAGAAGTGTCATGCATTAACTTGAGTGCATATATTAAAGGTGTTCCATCACCTTTCTGATTAAATGGCTTATTTCTTTTATGCTTTTTCCGTTTAAATACAGAGTAGACTTTATAATTATTATCTATATAATTAATATGAGGGTTACTTGACAGGCCAGTATCTACAAGGTTTTCGTGATTATCGTTAACCGTAACGATACCTTTATTTACTTCAATTCCCAAAAGTAATCCTTAAAATGATTGATGTGGCATTTCTAAAAAAATGAATTTATTAAGTTTATTTATTTCGCCTATTAATAGTGAAATATAAAGTTAACTCACTACTTAAGATTATTTACATTAATAAAGCATTCTTTTGCTTTAATTATTTAATATAATTGATACTTAATATCATGTCAAATATTAATCATATATTAAATGGATATATTGACTTTAAAAGGCCTTTATGATATAGTAACGATAAATTAAATGGAGAGTCCGTCATGAGCTATGTGAATGCTAATTTAATCAATAAAGAAGAATTAAGGTCACTACTAGCCAAGGGCTTTATTTTCTACAAAGGTTTTAAAAAAATTAAGCACCCATCATCTAACGGTGAATTCCTCCCTAAAATCGACAACTTAAGCGAAATTAAAAAGTTTTCGGCTGATGTTAATCCTTCTTTATTTCCAGGCTTTACCAAGTTCTCACTCTGGGCTGAGGGTGATTGCTTTGCGATAGCCACTTTTGCCGGGTTTTTCGATGAAGTTACGGGTTACCCATTTTTTACTTCACACGTTTCTCGCGAGCCTTTCACCTGTGATCAATTCATTCTGGATGGTTCAATTGAGGTAGATTGGTCTGGTGGAAAATGTCCAATAGGAGATCAAGAAGCAAAAATAGCAGTTCACTGCAGAAATGGCGTTTCCAGCCTAGGAACCGTTAAAGACTTTAAGTGGGCTCATCGCAACTGCGGATTTGACATTGTAAAATACAAAATAATCAGCGAGATCATCAAGGAAGACGCCGGCAGTGCCGACGCCGCCTTCGTTCTCGGAGTTGATTGGAAGCTGAATTAAATTAGTAAACGCTTGTATCAGGTTTTTCTTCACATAGCCATGCGGCAGCCGTCCTCTCGTTAGCTGCGACTTCTGTTAATCCCGCATCACTATGAATAGAGGCTCTATGTTCTACGCATAGCTCTTCGAATTTTTTATCAGACACTGACAGTACTACGAGCTTTTCAACAGGGTACTGTACGCCGGGGTAAGACAGGCATAACTTCATCACAGCGTGAGTGACTTGAGCGGCAATCTTACCGGGAGACATTTTTAAATTCTTTTTGTAAATGACTTTAACTTTCATAAGCCTTGCACCTTGGATATCACCCACAAAAAAGCGACAGTCGTCAATCCGGTTAGTACCAGACCCATGGTGATGAGCAGACTGCTTTGGACTTTTGTTTTATGCATATGCAAACCATAAGCGCCGGCAAATACCGCGGCGGGCGGGAAAAACATGGTGCCAATATAGATTGAGAGCATCTCAGTCTTTGTATACTTTTCTTTTTTCATTTTTTTAAGGTTTTAGACCTATCAAGGTCAATAAACCTTCTCCTATTTGTTTAATTTTCATTAAAATAATTTTTTGATTTAAGGGGGAGTAACCTCGGTAAAAGTGACTTGATTACTGTTCGTTCCAAGCCCCAACTGATAATTATGATTTCGCCCCGCAGTAAAAAGAGTTTTATCCGCTTGTTGCGCAAAAATATGGTAGAAGCCTGCTGCCACTTTATTGGCTCCTAAGCCGGTATTCTTAAATAATGATGGGGATAAATCACCTGAAAGGCCTGCTTGACCGTAACTATTATCCCCCGCAGACCAAATAACGCCGTCCTTGATAATGCTGGATGAGAATGCTGTAGCGTAAGCGGTAGACGCTCCGGTAACACCTGTGTCTGTAAAGACATTTTTACTCAGGTAATTGCCTAAACCCAGTTGCCCTGATCCATTATATCCGGCAGACCAAACACTGCCATCGTTTTTAATCAGAATGGAGTGGGACATTCCTCTGGCAATATCTTTAATCCCGGTAGCCACTTGCGTTACTGAAAAAACGGTAGATTCATTGCTCAATCCTAATTGGCCGTAATGACTAATACCAACCGATAAGAGCGTGCCGTCATTCTTTAGGTAAGAGGTTGATTCTAAGCCACTGACCACTTTTTTTACATCGCCAATACCGGTATTCTGAAAGCTTGATCGATTGGTTGTATCGCCGAGGCCGAGCTGGCCAGCGTTATTTCTTCCAGATGACCAAGCAGTGCCGTCAGTTTTTATAATATTACTAGTATAGTATCCACCCTCAATGCTGGCGACGTCGTTTACGCCGGTATTTTGAAAGCTTGCTTGTTCGATGTTGTGACCTAGACCGAGTTGGCCGAATTGATTGTATCCGGTCGACCAAATCGTTCCAGCTCTCACGAAAAGGGAGGTCAGATAAGAGCATCCTGCTGAATCCACGTCGTCTGCGAGATGAACCCAGCTCGGCTGGGTGGTGGTATGACCCAGGCCTAGCTGGCCTTGACCGTTATACCCAACACCCCAAAGGGTTTTATCCTCCTTTAGGTATAAGGAGTGATGATTAAAATCACATTGGATAATGCCTCCACTAGAAACAGAGGCTTCAGTCTCCGCCTCGATAGGGGCCACGCGTTGCTGAATAATGAAGTCAGCTGAAACTGCGAAAGATGTTCCAGCTAAAACGCCGGCTAGAATTAATTTTTTCATGGAATAATAGTCTCCGTAAATGATACTCTGTTGGTTTTGTCGCCCAATCCAAGTTGGCCACTAGTGTTGTAGCCGGTAACCCAAACTGATTTATCTTCAGAGACGACAAACAAACTATGATTTCCTGTTAAAAGCGAGCCTCCTGAAATTGATGTCTCTCTAAATCTATTTTCATGCCCTGTATGCCCAAGACCTAATTGGCCTTGGCCGTTAAAGCCTGTTGACCATATGGCCCCACCTCTAGAAATGTGTGAGGAAAAATCCCCAGCAGCGACCGTTAGCACATCATTAAAACCAATATCTGTAAAAACACTTTTATCCACTGTGTTTATAAGCCCTAATTGACCCCAGTAATTATAGCCAGACACCCAGGCAGTTCCGTCAGATTTTAGGATAATAACGTGACTTGAGCCGCTAGAGATATCCTCCACATTGGATACACCAACTTGGGTAATATCGTATGTATTGCTCGTATGACCCAGTCCTAGCTGGCCACTCCCATTATAGCCTACAGACCATAGGGTGCCATCATTCTTAAGATACATTGTAAAGTCACTTCCGGCAGATATTTTCTTTACGTTATCGATAGCAACAGCTTGGTAGGCTGACTGATTAGATGAGGATGAACCTAGCCCTAATTGACCTAGGTAATTACTTCCTACCGCCCAAACGCTGCCATCATCTTTTATAATATGGTTCGCGTAAGAGCCGCCTTCAATACTTGCTACACCCGTCACGCCTGTGCTTGTAAAGGCGGATCTATCGGAGGTATCGCCGAGTCCTAGCTGACCTATATTATTTTGTCCGACGGCCCAAAGCTCCCCTTCCTTTACAATATGGGTTGCATTATTGGTGCATCCAGCCAAATCTACGTTATCAGTTATCTTCACCCAACTTGATTGATCGCCTGAGACTTCGCTACCCAGCTGGCCATAACTATTGCTGCCGGTTCCCCACAGGGTTTTGTCATCCTTTAAGTAAAGCGAATGAAAATTAAAAGAGCATTTAATGATGCCGCCTTTAAAGGTTGTCGCTTCGGCCGCTTCGACCGGTGCAATCCTCTGCTGAAAAACAAAGTCAGCCGAGGCGGCAAAAGAGGTTAGCAATAATGGGACGGCAATAAAATGTTTTAAGCGCATAAGTGTTCATCAGTAAGGTTATTTTGACCTTATTATTGTCTTTATTGCGCTTTATGTCAATATTTAATTAAATATTAAACCATGATTTTTTTGTTTCTAGCAGCAATAATTCCCATTACTTTATAGGCTAATGTCGCTGCTGCAAAATCATAAGCATGAAAGCCCTTAATCGGTGAATGCTCCATAATATCAAAGCCGACAATATTGGACTGACTGGCAATGGACTTAATCATCGACAGTACTTGGTACCAGCCCAATCCACCGGGTACCGGACAGCCGGTCGCTGGGAATAGTTCGTGACTAAAGACGTCTAAATCAATGGTAATGTAAACATTCTTAGGAAAAGATCTTGGCAGTGTCAAAGCGTTAAGCTGTCGCTTTACGGCCTCCTCGGCAAAAACGCCGTTAATACCTTTCTTTTTTATAGTGTCATGCTCTTCCTTTGATACGGCTCGAAGACCGACCTGGTAAAGCTCAGCGCCAAGATCAAGGATCCGACTGGCGGTGCACGCATGAGAATATACAGAAGACGGTATAATATCCGTACCGTATTGATCTCTAAGATCCGCGTGAGCGTCAAATTGAACAATACCGAGGCGTTGATCAGGCATCGCTGACTTAAGGCCTTTAATAGGTCCTATGGAGGCCGTATGTTCGCCGCCCAACATCACAGGAATAACACTATCAGACTGTATCTCAGATACTTCGTAAGCAATCTCTTGAAGAAAAGCTTCCACTAAATAGTCGTTATCAGAGAGCTTTTCAACGGATTGATTAAATAGGCTTTGACCGGACTCTTTTATTTCTTTTGCCCTGGCCTCATAAGCGACCCGATTAAAGTAAAATTCATCCCGGGTGAAGATGCCAGCATTTAGCGTAGACATGCCTGTTTGAATGTCGTAAACCTCAAGCTCATGAGACGCTTCGATGATTTTTTTAGCGCCATTAACAGTGCCTTTAGAAAACGAGGTGCTGTTTTCAAAACTCACCGGTAATACCTGAAAAGCGGCGGCATGACTCGCTCGCTTAATTTCACTGCCTAGAAACATTTTTTTATGATTATTTTCCATACTAAACTCCTTGTGGATCTCCAAATTGCATTAAGTAATTTATAAAACCAAAATCACTTACTTTTTTAACAGTATCGGTGGTCGAATTCCAAATGACGATTTGTGGCGGCTGAAGGCCGTTAAAATGATTGCCCTTCACCATGCTGTACTGAATAGCATCGGTAAACAGAATCCGATCACCAATGCTGAGCTCTTCGCTGAATTTATACAGGCCAAAGACGTCGCCAGCCAAGCAGCTTTTACCGCCTATAAACATTTCGACAGGTCCTCTGACCGATAACTTATGACTGTCAATAAAAGGCGTGTAAGGGTACTCAATCACGTCTGGCATATGCGAATTAGCCGACACATTTAAGATCGCGGTTTTAAGGTTGTTGTCGACAACATCAACCACCCTTGCCAGTAATACGCCCACGTCATAAGCGACCGCGGCGCCCGGCTCTAAGTAGACATCAATCTGATACTTTTTTCTAAAATCGCAAATTAACGAGGCCAGTGATATACCGTCATACTCTGGGTGGGTTAGCTGTTGCCCGCCGCCAAAATTAATCCATTGAGCGTCTGCAAGGTGACTGCCCATCAGTATTTCAATCTTTTTTAAGACCGTTTTTAAGCTATTCAGTTGCTGGTCACACAAGGCGTGAAAGTGAAATCCATCGAACATGCTTAGATCTTTATCCAGCAGGTCTGAAATCGGATGACCTAAACGAGAAAATGGCCGGCACGGGTCGTACATTTTTGTTTTTACCATCGACATTTCCGGATTAATCCGCAAGCCTATCTGCAAGCGTTTATTAATCCTTTTATGGGCTTCAATCTTGTCTTTATGCCTTCCATAATGATGATAAGAATTGAAAATAACCTTGTCGGAGGTCGATAAGGCCTTCACCAATTCATCCTCTTCGTACGCCGGACTAAAACTCACAATCTCTCCGCCGGAGAAATAGTCTTTTGCAAACCTGATCTCATTCGTGGAGCTGCAGGCAACCCCATCGAGCTTTGACAGAATGAGGTCAGCCAACTGCGGCGGACAAAAGGCCTTTAAGGTCAGTAGCACTTTTGCGCCTGATAACGTTTTTATTTCATTAATTATATTAAGATTATCTAATAAAGCTTTTTCATCAATCACAAAACAGGCACTCGGCAGCCCTGCTTTTGTCAGTAAGGCTGAAAAGTCACGCATCTTTGATCTTAATATCAACATCAAGGCCTGAGGTTCTCATATCTTGAATGAAATCTTCAGGGTCATGCTGCTCAACGTTATAAACCCCAGGCTTATTCCATGATCCCGCTAAAATTTGTTTCGCGCCAATCATCGCGGAAGTGCCCGCGGTGTAAGAAATGGCTTGCGAGTCTGTTTCTTGGTAGGCCTTTTCATGACGGCAGCGGTTTGATAAGGTGACTTCTCGCGCTCGACCTTGGTAAAGACCTTTAATAATGACGGCGATATAGGTTTCGCCGACGGTATTTCTTGCGGCCTCCTCAGGAACGGGCAATAACGACGCTAAAAACTCCAGCGGGATAATCTGCTGACCTTTAAATTCGACCGGTTCTAGACGATCAAGGCCGAGATTTTTAATAACGGTCAAGTGATTCAAATAATCTTCAGAAAAGCTCATCCAAAAAGAGGCTTTTTTCAGTGATGGAAAGTTCAACACCAAAGATTCAAGCTCTTCGTGGTACATCCGGTAAACGGTTTGCACGCCTAGGCTGTCGGGGCAGCGAATACTGCTCGGCATCGAAAACGCCGGTGTTTCAATAAATTCGCCGTCCTCGTAATGGCGGCACGGTGCGGTCACCTCGCGAATATTAACTTCAGGGCTAAAGTTAGTGGAAAAACGATGACCATTGCTGGCAGAATTAATATCCACAATATTAAGCTCTTGAACTTCATCAAAGTAGTTTTTAGCCGCAAACGCCACAAACGCGTTCGTTGAGCCGGGGTCGAAGCCGGACCCTAATAGTGCGGTAATGCCTTTTTCTTTAAATTGCTCATGGAGGGCCCACTGCTCTTTGTATTCAAATTTAGCCACTTTTGGGTGCTCGTAATTGGCCGTATCTAAATAGTGCACGCCGGTGATCAGGCAGGCTTCCATCACCACCATATCTTGATAAGGCAGGGCTAGATTCATCACTAAAGCCGGCTTATGAAGGTTGATTAACTCAACAACCTCACTCAGATTGTCAGCATTCAAATAGGCTGTATAAGCATTGTAACTGTATTTTTGATCCAATCTTGCCTTGATTTTTAAGGCTTTTGAGACGGTTCTCGTGGCAATAATTATTTCAGAAAAAATACTCGGTCGTTGAGCGCACTTATGGGCCGCCACATTGGCCACGCCGCCCGCCCCGATAATCATGATTTTTGACATTCCTCTTCCTCAGTAGATATTTTATAGCTCTATTATATTATGGAAAATAAAATATAACAATAATTAATCAATTATAAATTAGGAATTGACCATCAAAATCCGATCTACATGCCCACTTCCATCCCTTGCGCCTTCCCTCTAGAATCCTTTAGGCGGTTTCTTTCAATTTCTTTAGGGGCATTAACAAAGCTGCCAACCACCAATTTCACCGACTCTTCAAATTTTTTGAGGCCAAACTGGCTGTTTTCACTGTTATCGATGTCAACCACGTTATTAATGACCCCGTCAGGAATGTAGTTGCGGCTGTCGCCGTCAAAATTACCACGGCCGCGGACACGAACGAGTAAGATATTTTCTTGCCCCAGCATTCTGACCGCCGGGTACAGCTCATCAACAAAACCGGTACTGTCATCGATCGCCGTCTCATTGTTCTCCATTGAGCGAACCCGAGCTTCGCCAAAATACTCCTGACCAAAAGTCGGCTTGCAAACAATCTCCGACACATAAATCATGGCCTCGCGTATCGAAATGTTTTTAGCGACGTTGACGTGACCCTCTTCGTATTTCATGTAGTCGCTTAACTTATTGTAAGCCGCTGGCTGCAGGTTGAATTCAGGCTGTGGCGCTTCTTTCAGTTTACGCGTTTCATAAATTTCATAATAACGCTCATCATGCACTCCGAACAGGCTTTTGGTGATTTCGTGAAG
>Ga0105358_10000691_pt1 | contig 17276 bp, 13 predicted proteins | sample GOMGulsemesocosm_5_FD_83509 | JGI IMG/M metagenome (GOLD analysis project Ga0105358, IMG submission 83509) | Methane-oxidizing microbial communities from mesocosms in the Gulf of Mexico - GOM15C Gulf of Mexico | ecosystem: Environmental > Aquatic > Marine > Cold seeps | place: Gulf of Mexico... | reverse complement strand
TTTCCCTTCCATTTGCGACAGGTTTCTCTAGCATAGGCTTCTATACAAATGCTATCTGCGAAAAATACTCTACTTGAAAGGGAACTATGGCCGACGATACGCCCCCACTTAAGTCCTTGACTACGGCTGAGTTGATTGACGAAGTTCGGCGCCTGCGGGCGGATCACAGCGTACATGAAACGCAAAATGCTAAGTCCCGTTCTGATGTGTCCGAGAGGGGCAAGGTTGATAGATACGACAATCCGGAAACAGAACTTAGCGAGTTGATCGATGCGGTTGAGAGTATGGACGCCGGTTTCATCCTATATGATACGAATAACCAGTTTATCCGCTGTAATTCCCTGCATAGAAGCTACTACCCGCACTTGAGCGACATCTACCGGCCGGGCATCTCCCGTAATATCATTGTACGACGTCATGCCGAATATATGGCCAGCTTAGTACCAGAATTCGATATCGAAGACTACTGCCTGAAACGTGGCAAATTCCAAGGTATTCCGCGCCCTGTAGAAGAAATTCAATTGGCAGATGGACGCTGGCTGTCAATTCGTGAACATCTAACGTCTAGCGGCGGCTTAGTATCCGTCCGCACCGACATTACTGACCTAAAAAACAGTGAAGCCAAGCTGCATGAAAGTGAAGCACGCTTTCGCGCGTCCTTTCAATTCAGTCACGGCGTCGCAACAATTACTGATATTGAGACAGGAACGTTTATTGATGTAAATGACGCTTGGTTAAGGGCTAGAGATTTCGAGAAACATGAGGTAATTGGAAAGACTTCAGCGGAGCTAAATGTTTGGGGATCAGCTGAGCATAGACTGGAAATTGTCAATGAATTGAAACGTCGCGGTAGATTACTCAACTATGAAACATACGCCTTCACCAAAACGGGTGGAATCCGCGAAACAATTATCAATGCCGAGGTGTTGAATGTCCGTGGCAAAGAACTCATGTTTCTGTCAGGTTCAGACGTAACCGAGCGTAACCGGCTTGAAAAACAACTCCGCCGTTCCCAGAAACTAGAAGCGGTTGGTCAACTAACAGGGGGTATTGCGCACGACTTCAACAATCTGATGGGTATTGTGATGGGCAACCTTGAAATGGCGATGGAACAGATGGAACCGGATGCCCCTTTACGCAATAACATCGAAAACGCCCTAAAGGCTATCGATCGTGGGTCCGCATTGACCCAGCAATTGCTTTCATTCTCCCGCCAACAAGCCCTGTCCCCCGCTGTCACAGACGTTAAACAGTTAGTTGAAGGCACCCTTACCTTTTTAGAAAGAACACTCGGCGAGAATATTCGCATAGATACCAGACATGTCGGCGGAGAGAGCCCTGTTAATATTGATGCTGCTGTATTTAGCAATGCCCTTGTAAATCTCGCCCTCAATGCCCGTGATGCAATGCCAGACGGAGGGACTTTGACCGTTCAAACGACGACCATTGAGCTTGCCGGTGAGACCATAGGACTTGATAACAAACCGGTTTATGGCTCCCACGCCCTGATCACCGTTACTGACACAGGCGGAGGCATTAGTCAGGATGATTTGGAACAGGTTCTGGAACCTTTCTTTACAACCAAAGAAGTAGGTAAGGGTAGTGGTTTGGGGTTGAGTATGGTCTACGGATTTGTGGCTCAATCAAATGGATACATGAACATAACCAGCATAAAGGACGAGGGAACGACAATATCAATATACCTTCCTATTTCTGATGAAAAAACCGTAGAAATAAAGAGCCAAGTCACTCCATTCCCCGGTACTAAGGTAAGTTTGGCTATTCTGCTTGTCGAAGATGACCAACAAGTGCGGGAGGCGACATCCGCAACACTGATAGACTTTGGGCACAAAGTGATTGAAGCCAAAGACGGATCATCGGCTCTTAATATACTGAGCCAAAATTTAAGTGATATTGATCTCGTTTTAAGCGATGTTGTCATGCCAAATGGGATGAGCGGAATCGATCTGGCCCAGAAAATTGCCGTTAATCACAGCCATATAAAAATACTGCTGACGTCCGGTTACCCCGATAAAATTGCGGCTGGGGGCGAGATAAAGGCAATGAATATTGAATTACTCGCCAAGCCCTTTAGAAGGGCACAATTGGCCGTAGCGATTGAAAATGCGACAGCTGGTCAGGCAAATAATTAAGAAATGGCGAAGGCTTATTTTGGGTTCGGATCTGACATTAGATATCTTCCCTCATTGTCTCCTACTGGCACACAGAAGGTCACATCCTCTTTGTGATCCAAAAAGAAAACCTTCACCTACTTTTTCAATCAATTGAATTTAGACACCCTCAAAAATTGTGTTTGAAATTTGACTCTTCCTGTTGTTCAAGAGGTTCAATATTAACCTTGATCAAGAGGTGGAGTTTCCCGCAAACTTGGGATGGTTTACTTGAATTTCTTTTCCTGATAGCGTGAGCCCGAGAGGGATATTACTTTTAAATGAGTATTTTCAAGAAGAAAGAAGCGCGAAAGAAAGGCATCAAAACTACTTTTTTGCGCGCAAACTTTGTTTCTCGAATTTGTCGGCGACCACTTCCACCAGGCAATATGGCTATTAGGCTGGACGAAATTGAGGCTGCTAACCGGCTTTCGCTTATCGAAATGTCAGAAAAGATCGGCCCCATATTTAAGGGCCGTGCTTGGGACGCTTTTTGGATTTATGTTATTGGTCTTCCGCGCTGTAGAGAAATCATGCGACAACATGAAGCAAATATGCAGCCAGTCACGATCGACACAACGCCGCTTTTTGCAAAAGGTTTGCTCCGTCAGATGGAAGGCGACGACCATCGTGTATACCGATCGCAACTGGGTTTAGCACTAAAATCTGTGGATTTCAGTGCTGTACTTGATGAATTCGCTAAAGATACATCCAACGAACTAGCTAATCTTGCATTGAAATTCGGGATGTCTCCCATTCCTTCCAAAGACCTCCATAAGTGTTTTTCAAGTTTGGTGTTCGACGTTTTAATCCGTTGCGTATTTGGCATTGATCCACAATCGGAATACGGTGCCAAGCTTCGCGAAGCGTATCAAGAGCTTGGTGGTAACGGTTTGGTCTGGTCGCCTGGAGTGCGTCAAAAGAAAGCTTTGTTGAGCATTACAGGCTTACTACGTAACATCCCTGCTGAACAATCCGACGCAGGCAACAACAGCCTGTTGGGTAAAATGCACGCGCACGGCCCTGTTGATGAGGTTATGCTTGGCAACCTAATATACATGGTTGAGATGGGGCGCTACGATACGACGGCTTTCTTGCAATGGCTCAGTTGGTTCGCAGCAATGAACCCGGATTGGACAGACAGAATTGCCAGCGAGAATGATACCACGCAGATATCTGAAGGTTTCGTTATGGAATCTTTAAGACTGGAGCAATCAGAGCGCCTTGTCCGACGTGTTAAACGAGATTTCGTGGCAGAGGGATTTCTCTTTCCAAAAGGGGCAATGGTTCGCTTTTGCATCTGGGAATCGCACAAACTGCCCGATGCACATGACCGCCCATTCGACTTCGACCCGACGCGCTTTCTTGGCGCTCGGCCTAGCCCTGATCGCTATTCGCCATTTGGTGCAGACAAACATCAATGCCCCTTTGGCACCTTTTCAATCGATTTCGGGGCGGCATTTGTCAAATCAATAGCGAAAGACTATCGCTTATCATCAGACGGTTCACATTCATCCGTCCGTGGCCTTTATCACTGGGAGCCCGCAAAGACGTTTTCTCTAATCCTGGTGCCACGTAGTGGTGGGGAAAGCCCATGAAGTCTCCATTACGGAAAACTATATCTCAAACCGGTTTTGACAGTAATATTGCCGCGTTGTTCGATCATCAAGCGCAAAGAATACCCAATACCATTGCTATTGCCGGTGATCGTTCATGGACGTATAACGACCTTCGCAAACGTATGTTCGAATATGTTCGAGGGCTCGCTACCTATGATTTGCCACCAGAATCTACAGTTGCAGTCATTCTCCCACGCGACGGCGATATGGTTGCGATACTGTTGGCCATTTTATGGTGTGGCTATGCATACGTTCCTGTCGATCCCGACGACCCTTTGGAACGCGCAGGGCGCATCCAGAATGCGGCTGCGTGCAAACTCATTGTCTGCGGTGTCAGTTCGCCGGCGCAACGGATGTCGTTTGCCGATGTCGAAAATATTCCGCAATCAATCCAATTAGAAGAATTGATTGATGTTGGGCGGGGTAAATCGAAACCCGCATGTGCGTCTGGCGGAAAAGGACTGGCCTACGTCATGTTCACATCGGGAAGTACGGGCGAGCCAAAAGGTGTTGAAATTGAGCATCGGCAAGTTTTGCACCTTCTATATGCATCGCAAGAGATGTTGGAGTTCAGCCAAGCAGATCGTTTTCTGGCAATTGCAACGATCGCGTTCGACATCTCGGTTGTCGAAATTTTCCTCCCACTTATCACGGGTGGAAGCTTTTTGCTGAGAGGCCGCGCACTGCTCAATGACCCAAAGGGATTATTTCAAGATATAAAGAACTATAATGTAAGTGTAGTGCAACTTGGCCCGTCTAGCTGGTCCGTTATTCTTGATGCTAATAGTGACATTCCTCAATTCAGAGTTGCCATCACGACCGGGGAGGCCATTGCACCCGCACTGGCTGCACGTCTAGCCAAAATAACCAAGGTTGTTTGGAATTTTTACGGACCGACCGAAACGGCGGTGTGGGTAACTGGATACCGGTTGAGTGCCTTCTCTCAACATTCGGTGAGGACTGCACCTGAAATCTCTGCTCCAATAGGGAAACCATTTCCACGCTGCCTGACTCTTGTTGTGAACGAGGCGAACGAACCTGTGCTGGATGGAGAAACAGGAGAGTTACTGATCGGCGGTACGGGACTGGCCAGAGGGTATCGGGACGACCCCGTTTTGACCCAGGAAAAGTTCATTACCCTAAATCAGGAAACAACACGATACTATCGTTCCGGTGATCTGGTGTCGCAGGATGAAGACGGTGTCATTCAATACTATGGGCGTATCGATGATCAACTCAATATTCGTGGCATTCGTGTTGAGCCAAGGGAAGTTGAGAAATCACTGCTGACAATCCCCGGCATCAAACAGGCCGCAGCAACATGGTTTGAGACAACAGCAGGGAACAGAGGCCTTTGTTCAGCAATTGTCTGGTTACCCGGACGATCAATCCCATTTGAAAATCTTCATGAAACCCTGCGGCAAAAACTCCCAGCTGCGATGGTACCCTCACGATTAATAGCATTGAAAGAATTGCCTCTGACTGCAAATGGCAAGGTGGATCGCCATGCTGTTCGCACCGCTGCAACGAACGCCGCCAACGGCAAAGAAGAACCTGGCTATGCCCAATCGTTAGAACTGACCGACACAGAAGCGCGATTGACCATGATTTGGGCCAAAGCGCTTGGTGTCAGTAACGTTTCGCTTGATACTCATTTTTTCACCGAAGGGGGCGACTCACTATCTGCCGTCGTAATGATGCTGGATGTTGAGAAGGCAATGGGTGCGAAATTTGATCCCGAAATTCTTTGGAAGGCCCCCAGACTTCGAAACTTTGCAAAGCTGATCGAACGTGCGCGTTTTCAACCAGTTGATCTACTAAATAAACGTACAGTTTTTCCTATTGTAGAAACTGGCAATGGCGCTCCGCTGTTTTTCAGCAATATAGACCATAAGCTTGGCAAGAAGGGACTATGGAAGGCAGGTTGTCCGCTATATGCTGTTGTTCAATGGGCACATGGGCGTGGGTTTGTTAAGGCAAAAACCATTCAAGAGCTTGCCGCTGCACAAATCGAAGAAATCCGGACAATTCAGAAAACCGGACCATATCGCATAGGAGGATACTCTTTAGGTGGCCTAATCGCACTGGAAATCGCCCAACAGCTTCGCGGCCAAGGCGATAACGTTGAACTTCTTTTTCTGCTTGACCCGATGGCACCTGTCCAATTACGCAACATAGCGAAGGGAAAAATAGTAAAATCACCCGGTTTTGTGCGCCCGTCATTGGCCGTCCGTATTCGGCAGCAATTGAAAAAAATTCTTGTCGAACCGAGAGTCGAGATACCTCGAACCATACACAAAGTGATGCAAGAACTTCTTAGACTTCAGTTTTGGCAAAGCTTAACCTACTATTGCCTCGATCTCTATGGGCGACATCCAACATCTCTTACGCGCTTGCTAGTGCCAAAAAACAGGTGGCCTGCTTTCTGGTTTATGGCCCGCAACCTGGCACAAGTATATATAGCGGAACCATACGATGGGCACAGCCTCGCAGTTTTTCATGAACGCGGTCAACGATACGATATCTGGCAGTCGTTGTTGGCAGAAAATACGAAAATGTCGGTTATAGATTCTTCGCATTTAGGTCTTTTCTCGGAGCCAGCCCTCGACAAATGGATGGACGTTTTTTCCGCCACGATTAATGGCTCAACTAAGCCCCAGCCGTTACCAAAGAGGCCTGAAGCGCAGACACACTCGCTCTACCATTCTAAATATCCGGGTACTAAATGAGTTAGTGACAAGGCGTCCTTTTTTTTATGCGTCGATGACGTCCTCTTTCAAACTTAAAACAAAATTGGCAATATCATCACATTCTTGCTTTGGAATCTGCAAGGCCTCCATTGTGGCAACAGCATGCCCGATGAATATGTCCCAGTCGCTCTGTGTGATCCCCATACCAACATGCGTTAGCTTCATATCGCGCCCTGTATAAATCATTGGACCACCAGCATTTACACATAGATAATCAGTCAAAAGTTGCTTTTCTCTCGCAATTCCGTCGTTTCCACGGTTTTGCCAAAACCGGCCTAATTGATCATCAGCTTGTAAACGCGGCAGCAAATTATCGACGAAACCTGCGATTCCGTCATAAGCTCCAAGACGTGTATAGAGTGTTTGTTCGCTCATGGTCCATTCCCTTTTTATAATTGTAATTGCCGATTACTCTTATGCTATTGGCTGCCGGGTGCCTCCAACGATACGGTACTGACTGAAAGTTAGGCAAAAACGAGCCTCTGACAAGCTCTCGTTAATTAATAAATTCTATTTTTCCCCGTCTTACCTTTATTATTTCTCAATAAGCCAATGAATTAGATTCCGCTGCGGGTCGATGGTGAGCAGGAGTATTTTGAAACATATTCTTTTATGTGTCTATTCAACGATAAAAAACAGTCCGTGACAATTAGTAATGACTAATTATTCCAACATTTTGGGCGCTGTTATTACTTTATTTTTGTGGAATTATTTTTTTGCGCCACGACAGAAAAGACATGCCATTGATACGGAACCCCATCTGCAGATTTCCCTTCGCTTCGATGCTCGGTGAAGGAGAGTATATCGAACCCAATTAGCCAACCTCTAACTTGCTCTTCAGATACAACGAAAACCTCTGGCCAAAAGGCTTCCTTCTTGTACTCAAGTCCTGCCATTGTATCCTCTGGTCCCAAAAAGGAGCCGACAAAAATACCTTGTGACTGTAGAGAGTCTGTAATCTTACCCCACACTTCAACAAAATCATCTTCGAGGCAGAAAAACAAACTGGCATCGGCTAATATCAGCGATGCCCTAGGGTAATCAAAGGTGCGAAAAGATGCCTGCGTTAGCCGCACTTTATCGTCATTACCAAATCTTTTTTGACATCTCATTATAGCGTCTTGTTCAATGTCAAATGCGTTCACAAGAAATCCTTTTGAGCGCAAATATGCAATATCACTCCCCGCCCCACACCCGCAATCAACAGCTATCTTCGACCCACCAACCAGTTCTACCGCTAACCTGAGATCTTTTCGAGTTTCGCGATTTGACGTCGAATCGAAATATTCCATAATCTCTTCAGAAGGTGTCATCTTATCAACTTTGCGCTTTTGGGGACTTAAGGTCCCACAGAACAATGAGGTGCGTCGATTTAATCCCTAATTACTTCATGGTTTCCGAGATGAACGACAGCAGGCAAAGGAAATCCTTTACCTAGAACTTTTTTGACATCCGCAGGTAGCCGCTGTCAATTGACGTTGATCGGTTAAGTACAGTTCAGAATCAAAAAACGAGGCCGGAGCCTCGTTTAATGGGTTATTTCTTTTTCTTTGCGTAAGGGTTGTCACCAACTCTTGTAGAAATTCTGATGGGAACGCCTGGCATGTCGAAATCTTCCCGAATACCGTTAATCAGGTATCTGATATAGGCTTCTGGCAATTCACCACGCCCGGACATAAACAGGGAGAAGGTCGGCGGCCGAGACTTCACTTGAGTCATATAACGCAGCTTAAGGCGTTTTCCTTTTGCAAGGGGTGGCGGATGCTTTTCAAGCATATGTTCTAACCAACGATTAAGCTGGGACGTGCTGATGCGTTTGTTCCACAATTCATAAGTCTTGATCACAGCGGGAAGCAGTCGTTCAAGGCCTCGCCCGTTCAATGCAGACAAGGTTACGACAGGAACTCCCTTCGCTTGTGGGAATGATACTTGTAACTTATCCCGAATATGCTGAAGCATCGCGCCGCGATCCTTCACCGTATCCCATTTGTTTATGGCAACCACCAACCCACGGCCATTTTCAATAACGTGGGATGCAATAGTCAGATCTTGTTTTTCAAAAGACACATCAGCATCCAAAACCAAGACGACGATTTCCGCCATCTTGACCACCCGAAGGGCGTCGGCCACTGAGAGTTTCTCCAATTTCTTTTGAACGCGCGCCCGCTTACGGATACCGGCAGTATCGACAAGCTTGATTTGCTGACCTTCAAATTCCCATTCAACAGAGATCGCATCTCGTGTGACCCCTGCCTCTGGACCGGTCAGCATACGATCTTGACCAATCAATTTATTGACAAGAGTAGATTTACCAGCATTAGGCCGTCCAACAATGGCAAGAGCTAAAGGGCGCTCTGTTGCTGGGATATCTGGAACTTCTTCCACTTCATAAGGAAGAAGGGCATCAAAAAGATCACCAATCCCCTCCCCATGCTCAGCAGAGAGTGCCATTGGATCGCCAAGACCTAAAGAATAGGCTTCCTGCATTTCGACATAAGCCGCTTTGCCTTCGCATTTATTAGCGATCAAAATGACGGGTATATCTGCTTTCCGAAGCCAACCGGCGAAATGTTTATCCATAGGCGTGATGCCTAAGCGCGCATCAAACAACATCAGCGCCACATCGGCTTCTTCCATTGCGGTCTCAGTTTGACGCCGCATACGCCCTTCGAGGCTATCATCGAAAGCCTCTTCCAAGCCTGCCGTGTCGATCACCCGAAATTTCAAGGATCCAATGCGGCCATCGCCTTCGCGGCGATCGCGGGTCACACCGGGGGTATCATCGACAAGCGCTAAGCGCTTACCAACAAGACGGTTAAATAAAGTGGACTTCCCAACATTTGGGCGGCCAATGATTGCAACTGTAAAGGACATAACTAAATTAGCGAAATGCCACTAACTGGGCATCATCCGTTAGGACAAACAGCATTTCTCCAGCTACGACAGGGGCGATAGAGGCTGTGTCCGAGAGTTCAACTTTCCCCAAAATTTTGCCGTCGTAGGGGGAAACCGACACCGCAATACCGTAATTAGAGACTAAAATCAAACGATCACTTGCTAAAACGGGTCCTGACCACACAATTAATCCAACTTTATCTTCTGGATCTTCAAATTTCCCCAAAGAACGAACCCATTTGATCAAGCCATTTTTTCGTGAGAGACAAACAAGTTCGCCGTCTGTCGTGACTACATAAAGAAAATCACCGGCGACCCAGGGGGTTTGCAATGTGGAAAGTTGCTGGCTCCATTTGCGGTTTCCTGTGCGCAAATCAATGCCAATCATATGCCCCGAATAACTCGCAACAAAAACCATTCCCCGATCAATAACCGGGAAGGCGTTGATGTCTGCAAGTGAAGTGAGAGAGCTAAAGCCACGTTTACGCTTCAACTCGTCACTCCACGCTTGCTGGCCATTATCCGCGCGTAAAGCAAACAATTCACCGGAGGAGAAAGGAACAACAACCGTGCCATTATCTACAGCTGGGCTTGCTGCCCCCAGAAGGCCTGTAGTCTCAACGCCCCCTTCGTAATCCCAATCGATGTCACCCGTCCGCACATCCAAGGCATAAACCCGACTATCAAAAGTCACAATATAGACGTGTTTTTCGGCAATCGTCGGCGCAGCTCGAATGGGAACGCCAAGCTCTGCTTTCCAGTACATGCCCCCCGTTGCAGGGTCGAGCGAAAAGACCTCTCCATATGACGTTGTCGCAAACAATCGCCCATACTCAGAGGATAATCCGCCACCGACGGTGCCTTTTTCTTCCCCTTTTGGCGTCAAATTCACAGCCCAAAGCTCTTGCCCGGTTTCTTGATCAAAAGCACGAACGCGACTGGAACTGTCCATCGTAAAGACACGGTTATTAACAATCACTGGAGTAGATGTTAATCTGTCTTCATCATCGGATCCTGCCCCGACATCAACGCGCCATACCTCTTGCAGATCATCACCAAGGGTTAGATGATGCATCACGTGGTTTGAAGTTCCCCCCGCCTGCGGCCAATTTTGATTGACGTAGGGAGCGGGCAGCCGAACTGTTATGTCCGCAATTCCTTCATCTGGCTCAAGGGATTGCTCTAGCGCTAGAATGGAAATACGCTCCCCTGGAAGAGGCGGCGCTTCGCTAGCACCAAACCAGTCCGTTACACCAGAACATGCACTAAGTGTCACCAGCATACCGCAAAGGGCTACGGTTTTTCTCATTGCGATAATAGATTTTTTCAATACGCGCCCCACATCAAGCTTGAAACAGTAACTTGGCCAAATTATTGTTATTTACCCTCTAATGCAGCCAATAGCTGCTGTGCCCGCGCTTTTACACCCTGCGGTGCACTCGCATCATCTTTTAACTCACCAAGCAAGCTCCGGGCATCGGCAATTTTACCGTCTTTCAGATTACTCAATGCAAGCAGCTCTTTTGCTGATGCAGCCCACATACCACCGGCGTCGGCTAAACCGCTCACCCGCGCGCGGACATCTTCTGTCGATCCGTTATTGATCAGATAGTAGCCTGCTAATATTCCTGCGACAGAGGAGAATTCTTCACCAACATCTTCGTTGGCGGCAAGGGCATCATAAACTTCTAGTGCTTCAGCACCGTTCCCTGCAGATATAAGAGCCGCTGCCTGACGTAGGCGAGCCAAAGCCTCATAACCAACATCGCCCCCTTCTGCTAAAGCTGCAAAAGCAATTGACGCTTCTTCAAATTTTTTCGCTGTTGCAAATCCAACAGCTTGTTCAAACTGCTGGCCCTGTGCTTGCGCTTGAGAAAGCTGGTAGTTTTTCCAGCCTACCGTGCCCGCAGTTGCAGCTATAAGAAGGACTGCAGCCCCGATGACAAATTTCCCATACTTGTTCCATAGGACAATTGACTTATCTTTACGGACTTCCTCGTCCACTTCACCGAAAATATCTGACACAAAGAACTCCAGTTTCCTTAAAATCTGAGCGTAAATTAAACCGCCTGCGTAGGGATAGCAATTGCTGTTACTGTCAAATCAGAAAAAAAGATGGATTAATGTTCCCCATCGTCGTGATTTGAACTCAAATAAATAACAATATGTACAATGCAAGGTAAGGAGTTTTTCCAAATGAGCGAGTTTGACACGTTGAGGCTGGTCGCATTGTTGATGGTTGCAGGACTTGTATTTCCTGGTTTTTTGTATGCAATGAAAAAACTAAATGCGAGCGATAGACTGCGAAACGTCGCTCTTTGGCTTGGAATAGCCATTATCGTCGCCGCTTTATATCAATTTTTCGGACTGAATTAACAAAAATTTATTGGTTCAAAGACTTCAAACCAAATCAAAATTGAAAATCAGAATACAAATTTCAGGCGCGATAAATTTCGTCCTGAGTCTCTTTCCCAGGGCGTGCACAAGATTTTCCGGGTCATATACTTTCGTACTGAAAGTCTCTTAACAACCTCATCAATCCTCGCGGTGTCAACTCACATATGCCAGATGGGATTCCTCTGATTCTCGCAAGGCGCCGATTACAGCGTCCCTAAAAATTCATCCATTTATCTGGTCGGCGCAAACTCTGTTATCCACAAAAGTCCACGTCCTTGACATCGTTATCTGCAAATTATTCGCCACATTCTCTCTCGTACCGATACACCTGTCCTCTCACAGGGAGGCCCCGAGCAGGCTGAACATTTGACAAAAAGACTATGGCACAAATCGCAATTAAATTCAAGTCTACTAATGTAAAATCGCGTAAAAAAAAACCTTAAAACCTTACCGAGAAAATTTACCTAATTTTCATTGATTGGTCTTATGGTGAATATCAGTAATTTTTAATGTTGAGAGTAACGTCATGGTCAGTTCGGAACACGATAAACAGAAACAAGCCATAGTAGAAAATCTAATTAGTACATGTGGTTTACAACGAGCACTTCATGCTGCGAAGCAATATGGCTGGCACGACATTGCCACTCAAATTTCTGTAAAACTCTCACAAAACACAACCGCGCCTCACCACTGATTGTCAGTTTTTCCCTGGAAAAAAACGACATTCAATTGATCGCGTAAAAGGCCGCAACAGAAGACATAAGTCATGTCAATCTGATGCGGCCTGTTTCTTATTCCCACTCAATAGTTCCCGGCGGTTTTGATGTTGTGTCATACACGACCCGGTTAATGCCTTGAACTTCATTTATGATGCGCGTTGAAACACGACCAAGAAATTCATGTTCATAGGGATAGTAATCGGCAGTCATGCCATCGGTTGAGGTTACAGCACGAAGCGCACAGACATATTCATATGTCCGGTTATCGCCCATCACACCCACAGTCCGGACTGGAAGTAAGACGGCAAATGCCTGCCAAATTTCATTATAAAGGCCTGCTTTACGAATTTCATCGAGATAAATAACATCTGCTTTTCGCAAAATATCAAGCCGGTCCCGAGTTATGGCACCGGGCAAACGAATAGCAAGCCCTGGCCCTGGAAATGGATGGCGATCGACAAGCTCAGATGCCATACCCAATTCACGGCCAAGTTCGCGAACCTCATCTTTAAATAATTCGCGGAAAGGTTCCAGCAATTTGAGTTTCATGTGATCGGGTAACCCGCCCACATTATGATGAGACTTGATAGTAACGCTTGGACCACCGGCAAAAGAGACCGATTCAATCACATCTGGATACAAAGTTCCTTGCGCTAAAAATGCAGCACCACCGATTTTACCAGCTTCCTCATCGAAAACTTCAATAAAGACACGACCGATTGCTTTTCGTTTCTTTTCAGGGTCATCAACATCTTCTAATTCCTTAAGGAACAGATCAGATGCATCGCGATGAATAAGGGGGATATTATATTGATCCCGGAAAACCCTGACTACTTGTTCAGATTCTCCTGTACGCATTAAGCCGTTATCCACGTACACACAAGTGAGTTGATCCCCAATTGCTTCATGAATAAGGACAGCAGCAACGGAACTGTCCACGCCCCCAGAAAGGCCGCAAATAACTTTCGCATCACCCACTTGATTACGGATAGAATTGATGGCCTGTTCTTTAAAGGCCGCCATAGTCCAATCGCCTTTCAATCCACAAATTTTGTGGACGAAGTTCGATAAAAGATCGGCGCCACGGGGCGTATGCACCACTTCGGGATGGAACTGAACTGCGTAGAAGTTTTTATCTTCGTTTGCGATGGCGGCAAAGGGTGCGCCCTTGGAAGTCGCGACCGTTGTAAATCCTTGTGGGATCTCGGTTACGGTATCTCCGTGGCTCATCCAAACCTGATCACTCGACCCAACGTCCCAAAAGCCATCGAACAATCGACATTCTTTAACAATTTCTAGGGTAGCGCGGCCAAATTCCTTGTGTTCAGGTTCCTCAACCCGTCCGCCTAACTGGGCGCACATGGTTTGCTGACCGTAACAAATTCCAAGGACGGGAATTCCCATTTGGAATACACGCTCTGGCGCTCGTGGTGTCTCGTCTCCAATAACGGATGCAGGCCCACCAGAGAGAATGATGCCACTTGGCTCAAACGTCTTTAGCTTTTCTTCAGCCGTGTTGAAAGGAACGATTTCACTATAAACCCCCGCTTCGCGGACCCGGCGCGCGATAAGCTGGGTGACCTGACTTCCGAAGTCAATGATCAAGATGCTATTTTTCATAGCCGGTTCTTAAACACAGTTGCCTCTCTTGTCCAGTGACATTCTCCTATTTTTTTACAACCATTTTTTCCTATACAAGTAGCAAAAGTAAAGTTAAAGTTCCCCTAATATTAGAAACCATTACTCAACCTATGCAGATCTGTCGTACAGGGAACCTTTCTGCAGTTAGGTAATGTTTAGTAAGAATAAGATTAAAGTCTTAAACTGGGTGATTTTGTAGCGTTGTCATATATTAATTCAGAATTACTGGAAGTGCTGGTTATTGCCGCGTTTCCAATCGCATTCTTCTATCATTTATGGGCTTTAATTCCTCGAGAACGTGGTTTGACCTTGCTTGCCTCGGGGCTTATCGTGATTTCATTTGGCGTCATATTGAATTACCTGACCCACACACCGCTACAAGGGTATTTGGCAGCGTTTATCGGCATTGAAAACCTTCCCTACATTCGAACCGCTTTCTATATCCCAGGAGGCATCCTCACAACATTAGGTGTCTATTATTGGTTTCCCCGGATTATTGATTTCCAAAGCCAGATTAAACGTCGCCAAGAAGCAGAACATCTGGTCACAGACAAGAATGATCTGATTTCTCTGGTCATGGAGTCCTCAAAGCAAGGGATTTTGCTCCTCGATAAAAACCTGAATGTACAACTGACCAACAAACGCTATTTTGAATTGATGGACTTGCCTGAAGAATTTAGCAATCCGGAAACAACTTATAGAGACATTGTCTATTTCAATGCCATGCGCGGAGAATATGGTAAGGGTGATATCCATGCTATTTACCAAAATTGGTCAGACATTATCCTCAATCAAACACATCTGCATTTTCAACGGGCGAGGCCTGACGGCACCATATTGGACATCGAAGCACGCTGGATTCCCGGCCGAGGTTTCTTGTCGACTTTCACTGATGTAACCCAGCAAGCCCACGCCGAAATGGAACTTAAAAGAAATGAAGAAAAATTCCGGGACTTCACAGAATCTGCATCCGACTGGATGTGGGAAATGGATAAAGAATATAATCTAAGTTACGTGTCAGACCGGGGACTACAAATGTCCGGTCGGTCTAGTAAGGAACTTTTAGGGTCCCAGTTTTCTGATTTCATCCATCCTTCTGGTAAAAACTGGACGCGTGAAAACACCGATTCATTTCTAAAATCACGACATTCCTTTATCGATATCCTACATACAATGCGACACCCAAAGGGAGAGGACAGGTTTCTATCCATTTCGGGAAAGCCAATATTTAACAGTAGTGGCGAGTTTCAAGGGTATCGTGGTGTTGGTCGAGATGTCACAGTTCGCCAGCAAATAGAAGATCAGTTACGCCAATCCCAAAAAATGGAATCTATTGGACGCCTAACGGGCGGCATAGCACATGACTTCAATAACCTCCTTGCCATCATTCTTGGCAATGTTGAGCTTCTCCAGGAACAAGCTGAAGAATTCGGGTATGAAGAATGCCAGCAATTGAAAGTAATTGATAAGGCGGCGATACGAGGCGCAGAACTCACTCAACAACTATTGGCCTTTTCCCGCAAACAAACACTCCGACCCACATCTCTTAATTTGTTAGAGGGACTTACGGGTATAATCACCATTATTGACCGCAGCTTGGGAGAAGACATTCAGATTGAAGTGGAACATGACGACAATCTGTGGAAAGCATTAGGAGATTTGGGCCAACTTGAAAATGCGATTTTGAATTTGGCAAATAACGCCCGTGACGCTATGCCAAATGGTGGCGCACTAACCATAACTATTGCCAACCATGTTGAGTATTATTCAAGCCTGAAAAACATAGATGACTTACCGCCTGGTGAATATGTAATGCTCTCCGTCAAGGATACTGGGACAGGCATGGATGAGGCAACATCCAAACAAGTATTCGAGCCTTTTTTCACAACCAAGGATGTGGGAAAAGGAACCGGACTAGGATTAAGCATGGTGTTTGGTTTTGCCAAGCAATCCGGCGGCCACGTATGTGTTGAAAGTCACCCCAATACCGGTACGACCGTAAAACTGTACCTTCCGCGCGCGAAAGAGAAGCAACCTCAGAATGCTTAAAAAAAGTTATCCGTTTTTTTGCTTATAATCGGCAACAGCTCTTTTCAATAGCGAATATTCAGCGCAGCCAAAAGTACAAATATCATCCAGCTTGGACAAATGCTTCTCCGCATTGGCAAGATCACCCTGCTTTAAATAAGCTTCGCCAATATATTCATTCGCCCCTTTATGGTTTGGGTTCAGACGTAGGGCACTATTGTAATAACCAAATGCCTTTTGATAATCCCCCAATTGACGATTAGCATATCCCAAATAATTAAAGGCATCGGCATTCTTTGGATCAAAAGCAATGACTTTACCAAATGACGAGATTGCCCCCGCCCAGTCACTTTGATCAATTGCTTTTTTGCCAGCTTCAAAATCGACATTCAAGGCTGGCTTTGCCACATTTGAAGAACCAGAATCACTTCCCATACCAAAAACAACCTGTGTCATCAGCATTTGTGTGGCAGCGATAGTGTACATCAACAAAAAAAAGCGCCGAAATTTCATGGGGCTACACCTTGATCATTCTAAATGAAACAAAAAGTACGCGTTTGATGTTTCATTATAGAACTATACCAAGTATTCAAACCACCCCATAATGATGATGCGTGTCTTCAGTCACAGTTTATTCGAACAAAATCCTGTGATATGCGCTGACGTTAAGCCGACCTACAAAGTATTGCAGTGAAAAAGCCATCCGTACCAAACTCATCAGGAGATAATCTTAACATCTCCTCAGACCGATTACCCTGAAGCCCTGCATCTTCCCAGACTTTAGACACGGGTATGAGTGAAAATTCAGGATTTCCCTTTAGGAAAGTCGAGATTTGATCGGAATTTTCAGCATCAAAAATTGAGCATGTCGCGTATACCAAGCGACCACCGGGGGCTACAAGTTTTGCCGCTTTTTTCAGAATGCTCTTTTGTAATGTGACTAGATTATCCAGCTTCTCTTCTGAAAAAGTCCATTTTTGATCGGGTTGGCGACGCCAAGTCCCCGACCCACTACAGGGGACATCGACAAAGACCCTATCCATTTGGCCCTTTAAT
>Ga0105358_10000689_pt1 | contig 17307 bp, 12 predicted proteins | sample GOMGulsemesocosm_5_FD_83509 | JGI IMG/M metagenome (GOLD analysis project Ga0105358, IMG submission 83509) | Methane-oxidizing microbial communities from mesocosms in the Gulf of Mexico - GOM15C Gulf of Mexico | ecosystem: Environmental > Aquatic > Marine > Cold seeps | place: Gulf of Mexico... | reverse complement strand
TCAGCGGACACGTCTTTAAACCACATATCCTCACAGACCAAAACGCCCAGCTTATGTCCTTTAAAGGAAAGGACTTGGCTCTCAAAGCCAGCATCAAAGACCCGCATTTCATCAAATACACCATAATTTGGCATATGACGTTTACATGTTACGTCTTTAATTTCACCGTCCGCAATCAATAAAGCAGCGTTATATAGTTTTCCATCCACACGCCAAGGTGTGCCCAACAGCACCCCTGTATGATGTCCTTTTGTGCTTTCAATAAATAGATGCACACTTTCCTCAACCTTATCCTGAAAGGAGGGTTTGCGTACTAAATCTTCCGGCGGATAGCCGGTCGATAAAAGTTCTGAGGTGACAAGTAAGTCGACATTTTTTTCACAAGCTGCCGCGTAACTGTCTTGTAGCAAATTCATATTTGCTTGGATCGCACCCACACAAGGGTTCAATTGCGCCAAACACAGGCTGAGAGAAGCATTCATTCGTTTATGTCTTATATGTCAAAAGGATTATGATAAACGATGGAATAATTAAGCATGACAGAACCTATTGTCAATCAAACTAGATACCCTAGTACCCAGTAATACGTATGCCACATTTACAATCTCTTACAAAATTCAGCTTGTGAGTAGAGTTTTGTCACGTTAACGTAACCGTTAACAAAAAAAATAAGACGCGCTCCTTAGAACATTCAGATCATTCGAATAGGTCCCCCGACTATGAAAAATTGGAGTATCACTAAAAAGTTGCTTGTCTCGCCTGTGATTTTTGCGATTGCACTCATCTTTTTATCTTGGTTATCCTATACAGGCATTCAACAAACTCGTTCCTCAATGGATGTCCTTTTTAACGATAACACGGCCAAAGTTGTAAAAGCCATTGCCTTGCAACAAAAACTCAGCGCCATTAATGGGGGCGTTTTTCGTATGTTGAGTTGGGCCAGCACCAATATGACAGATGAAGAATCTCTGGCAAAACTACGTGAAGAACTCAACACTTCACTTGGGAAAATGCAAGATGACCTTAAAAATCTGACCGATCAACATGATTTCGATGCCGAAGAAAAAAAGACCGTCGATAAATTAACTGAAATATCAAATTCTTATGTGACCGCTGCCACAGATGTTATCGACACTGCCGCCAGCGATGCATCCACCGCCGTTATTTTTATGTTTGAAGTGGATGATCTTTACACAGAATATAACAAATCCATTAGTGCCCAAGTCGTCGCATGGCGCGCAACAGCCGATGATCATTTTCTATTGGCAATTAATGGCATTGATAAAACAATCAAGCTGGATGGCTTTATTGTTGTCGGTGTTCTAATTGGTGTTTTTGTGATTGCTCTTTTCATTGCATCTGGCATTTCACGCCCCGTTCGATCCATTACCAAAACAATGCAAACTTTGGCAAAAGGTGATCTGCATGTCGAAGTCCCTGCCCATGATCGCACAGATGAAGTTGGCGAAATGGCAGCCGCCCTTTCCATTTTTAAAGATAACTTGCTTGAAATGGATACTTTGCGCACGTCACAAGAATCTGAACGCAAAAAACAACGCAGCGAGAACCATCAACAAATGCTTTCTTTGGCTTCAAGCCTTGAAAGCTCTGTTTCTTCTGTTATTACGTCCATTGGTGATAAAACAGGCGATATCCTAACCGTTGCCAGTGCTGGCGGAAAAGATGATGCCACGAACGATACCAGCCAATCAATGGAAGTTGCTGAAGCGTCTGAGCGCACCACGACAAACGCCGACACAGTTGCCGCAGCCACTGATGAATTGGCCGCAGCCATTACTGAAATTGGACAACAAGTTCATCAATCAACCGAAATAGCAAATCAAGCTGTTTCTAAAGCCAGTGCGGCCAATAATAAAATCAATGACTTGGCAGAATCTGCCCAACGCATTGGCGAAGTTGTAAAATTGATCACTGATGTTGCAGAACAAACCAACTTACTGGCCCTAAACGCAACAATTGAAGCTGCGCGTGCGGGTGATGCGGGCAAAGGTTTTGCAGTGGTTGCAAGTGAAGTTAAAAACCTTGCGAACCAAACTGCCAGTGCGACCGATGAAATTGCAAAACAAATTTCACATATTCAAGGTGCCACCAGTGAAGCAGTTGATGCCATACAAGACATCAGTTCCACCATTCACCAAATCGACCAAATCACGGCTACGATTTCGGCATCTGTTGAAGAACAAGATGCCACCACCCGTGATATTGCCTTGAACGTCCAAAATGTTAGCCGTGATGCACAAGCCGTTGCAGATCGAATTGTCAGCATGACACGTAATGCAGCAAAATCACATAACACGGCTATTTTAGTGACATGGGCAGCAGAAGATTTAAAAGAACCGACAGAATTATTGAACCATGAAGTCGAATCATTCTTAGAAAATATTCGCTCAACGAAGAACTAAAAAAACGGGCCGTGCACCAGATCGGCCCGTTTTTCGTTTTGATTAAATTAAAATAGCTTTATGGTGCGGCCAATTATCCAATTCCCTTATGAAGGTTGATTTATGGCTGTCATCTCAGAAGTTAAAGTAACCGGTCCCATTCTGAATGTTACATTTGAAAATGGACTGACTTTATCAACAGAACATCATGACAGACCACTAAGTGATCTTCTTGGCAAAGATTTAAACCAAATCAAAGACGAATGTTTTGCACTTGAATGGTTACACATCCAGTATGAAGCTGCCCAACAAGGCGTAAAACCCTTGGATTTTTTTGGCAAAACTTATGCCCCGGCAACACAAACAACCAGCTATATCGGCCAATTTTGTGCAACCACACAAACTTCATTAGATAGGGCAATCACAGATGTTTGCCAGATTGACATTCCTTTAGACATACCAGAGGCCGCCTTAAAAACTTTACGCTTAGGCAGAGGGCGTTTCTTGCGCCTTAAATTAATTGGCCAATGGCAAAGCAATCAAATATCTTATTTTCTCAGCACCTTAAAGGGTCTGCCCATAGATTGCGTCGAAATGCCGATCGGAACCTATGACAAATCATTTCAACGCCAGAGTTTAATCCCTTTAGCCATCCGTCCAGAAGCACATAGAGTTGAAGAAGTTTTAAGCACCAAGCCCACAAACCGTTTACACCTTGATCCCGTTTTATTAGGCGGAGTGGCAAAAACTTATGATGTTGCAACACGCGCAAAGGCCTTGTTTCTCGACCCTATTATTTCATCCCCACCCTTAAGTGCCATTAGTATGTTGGCCTGTGTTAACCTTGCACGCTCAATCGACCTTCAAGGCCACTTCACCCATGATTTAGATCGCATTATTGATGTTGAAGGCATCCCTACCCTACAGATTCAAGCAGGTTGGTTAATCGATTGATGATATGGGCTTTACTTCGCAACACCAGCAAGGGCTGGATTGGCTTGTGATTTTTCATATTGTTCCATAAATTCAGGTGCGTTTTCTCGTAACTTCATGGAAAGTTGTAAATCAAACGAGTTTGAGCTCTTTTTTGAAGGATCGTTTTGAGCCATCAAAATATCTACAACGACATCTTTAACCGCATTAAAGACAACTGAATTGAAATCTTGGTTATTATCCGCCCCTTCACCCAATAAACCTGTATCAAGCAGAGCACGAAATTTATCTAAGCTCACTTGGGCTTGGGCCTGACCTTCACTCAACAGAGCTAGAAAGTCTTCTTCTGTCTTTGCGTTGCTCAGTTTTTCACCAAAGCCCGCTTCAACGTTGAGATCAATTAAATCTTCAACGTCATCATGTCCTTTTCTCGCTTCAGGTTCTTCTGAAGTCGTTTTAGCGCGCGTTGAACTCACCTGGGCTGCTTGAGAAGCACCGATCAATGTTTCTGAAATCATGGTATTCTTCCAATCATATTATACAGAGCTTCAATCCTAACACATTTTTTAACTTTTTCGAAGAACCAAGGTCTGCCAACCGTTTACTTTAATGCGTTCAACCAAGACAAGCCCTTGGCAACGGTGTGCCGCAAAAACCCAATTAGCATCTCGTTCTAAAAAACCTGCTAAAATCGCAAAACCGCCTGTCTGTAAATTTTTAGACAAGTCTTTTGCCATAATTGACAACGGACGCGCTAAAATATTTGCCATAATCAAATCATAAGGCCCGTTTCGCAATACGGATGGCGTGCCATACCCATTGCCACAAACCGGCAATATATAACTGCCAATACCATTAATTTCTGCATTATAACCTGCAACACGCGTTGATTCGGGGTCAATATCACTGGCTACAACCCGTGCGCCCCATGTTTTTGCAATCGCCATTGCCAAAATAGCAGACCCACACCCCATATCTAGCGGCTGTTTAAAGTCATAACGTTTTGACAATCGTTCCAACGCCATTAAGCAGCCTTTGGTCGATTGATGTTCGCCTGTTCCAAATGCGGTTGCGGCTTCGACTTTTAAAGAGATTTTTCCCGCAGGCAAGATACCATTAAAGTGTGATCCATAGATGAAATAACGCCCAATCGCCAAGGGCGGATGTTCATGGGCATATGCCGCCAACCAATCAATATTTTCAATCTCTGACAATGAAATATCAGGTGATTTTATTGAAAAGTTCTGTGCAACCGTTTCCACAGTCTTTTGTAACAAATCAAGGTCCGGTTTGTCTTCATTATGCGCTTCAATACGAACCGCTTTTTCTTCATCATCCAGATAACATGTCACAACACTGAAAAAGGGTTCCAACGCAAATTCAAAAGCATCTGCTGTTTGTGGGGTCACCGGAAATTCAACGCGCCATAATGTATCAGACATATGCTTATAACTTTCTCTATAATCGATTGCGTCCAACACATAGCAAAAGTCACACAAAATCCCTAGGGAAAACTAAGAATGAGCCATGTGCCCTTAACATTAGAGCTAAGTTTCATTTATATTTTTTCCACAAAACTATCCATGACCTTCTTTCGTCCGCCTTTTGAAAAGGCGATATCCAGTTTGTTACCTTCCACATTTAAGACAACACCATTGCCAAATTTTCCATGACAGACGTGGTCGCCTTTTCGATAAGCTGGGTTTCGCCCCTCGCTAATTTTCACATCATAGCTATCGATTGTGATTAGTTTTTCAGGTCTGCGTTCACGTTTTCCCTTATAGGTAAAACGTTGGCTGTCATCATTAAAACCATTATAGCCCCCGCCGCCCTCTACATTAGGGTTGCCTACTTCCCCACCGGTTTCAATGTGCGCTTCAGGGAGTTCAGATATAAATCGTGAGGGTAGCATATCGTTATATTGACCAAATACGCGCCTGCGTAAAGCATAAGAAATGATAGAACGTTTACGCGCCCGTGTGATGCCCACATAGCCCAAACGACGTTCTTCTTCTAATGCAGCATTTCCCGACTCATCCAATGCGCGTTGATTGGGGAAAGTTGCTTCCTCCCAACCGGGTAAAAAGACCGTATCAAATTCCAAACCTTTGGCCGCGTGTAAAGTCATGATGGTGACTTTTGGCTCGTCCGCACGATCTTTAACATCCATCACCAAAGAAACATGTTCTAAAAACTCGTCCAAGCTTTTAAATTCTTTCAAGCCAGAAACAAGTTCTTTCAAGTTATCCACCCGACCTTGGGCTTTTACATCATTCTTTTTTGTTTCTAGTTTGCGCCATTCCATATAACCAGACTCATCCAAGACTTGCCCGACAAGGTCATCAACTTCCAAACCTTCTTTTAAAGAACGCCACATTTCAAAATTTTCAATTAATTCACGCAATATGCCCCGAGGTTTTGATGAAATTTCATCGGTTTCAATCAACACCCGTGCAGCTTCATATAAAGGCACACCTGCTTTTCTGGAATATTCCAGCAAAGTCTGCATCACTTTTTTACCAAAGCCACGCTTTGGTTTATTGATGATACGTTCCAAGGCCAGACTGTCACTTGGTTGATTGATCACACGCAAATAAGCAATCGCATCACGAATTTCTTCACGTTCATAAAAACGCAAACCACCGACCACCTTATAAGGCAGGCCCAGCATGATCATGCGTTCTTCAAATTCGCGGGTTTGGAACCCAGCGCGCACCAAGATTGCCATTTCATTCAAACTGTTACCTTGGCCTTGCAACGACTCAATCTCATCACCGATGAAACGGGCTTCACCTTCGCCATCCCACAGACCATTCACAGCAACTTTAATGCCTTCTTCTTGGCTATGGGCGCGCAGTGTTTTACCCAAACGGTCTTCGTTATGCGCAATTAATCCCGATGCCGCTGCCAAGATATGCGGCGTGGATCGATAATTACTTTCAAGACGGACCGTTTTTGCACCCGGAAAATCTTTATCAAATTTTAAAATATTAGCAACTTCTGCGCCCCGCCATGAATAGATGGATTGATCATCATCCCCCACACAACAGATATTTTTATGTTGTTTGGCCAAAAGCCGCAGCCACAGATATTGCGACACATTGGTATCTTGATATTCATCGACCAGAATATAACGAAAACGCCGTTGATATTGTTCAAGCACTTGCGGTTGTTCTGAAAAAATTGTCAGCACATGTAATAATAAATCACCAAAGTCACAGGCATTATTAAACCGCAACCGCTCTTGATAAATTTTATAAATTGATTGAGCTTTACCATCGGCAAAACCAGCGCCTTCACTTTTGGAAACTTTATCTGGTGTGAGACCACGATCTTTCCAACGTTGGATCATTCCCATTAAATTACGCGCAGGGTTTTGCTTTTCGTCAATAAATTCTGCAGCCATAATTTGTTTCAAAAGGCGCAGTTGATCATCGGTATCAACAATTGTGAAGTTAGACGTTAAGCCAACCACTTCAGCATGTGCCCGTACCATGCGACATGCCAAAGCGTGGAATGTACCAAGCCACCAACCTTCAACCGGACGGCCCAAAATGGCACCAACACGTTCTTTCATTTCAGCAGCAGCTTTATTTGTGAAAGTCACAGCCAACATTTCACCCGCATAGGCCAAATTTTGATCAAGGATATGGGCGAGCCGTGTGGTTAACACACGTGTTTTTCCCGTTCCCGCACCCGCCAAAACAAGGACAGGTCCGTCAGTTGTCTCAACGGCTTGGCGTTGTTCAGGGTTTAATGTCGTTACATAAGGTGCTGGGCCTTTTGCTACGGGGGCTTGGACAGCATCGAAACTGTCATCGCTAAATTCAAATGGATCGTTCATAAGGATGCTTATAACACCCCTTGAATAAGAAACAAAGAGAGAACATTCTCTCTTTTCTTTTACAGCCCTTATTGCCCGCCTTGTTCTTGGCGACGGGCACGCAATAAGGCTTCATTATAAGATATCATCACTTCCCGTTCATCAATGCAGCCAAAATATGCACGACCATCTTCAGGCGATACCACTGGAACTTGTTGATAGCCTGATTCTTCAAAAACCGCTGTTGCGACTTCTAAATTGTCACTTGTTTGTAAAACTGGCGGCCTGATATCTGCCATATCTGCTGCAATCACCACATCATCCAATGAGCCATCAAAAATATCTTCCGGGACATTCTCCCATGAAATCGCACCATAAAGAGACCGGTCATGTGCGATTACAAAAATCACACCACCCGGAGCGCGTAACAATTCTGCACGTATTTTTTTTAAAGGGGCGTCTACACTGACGTATGCGCCATCACGCTTTAAAACGTCGCCCACATTAATTTGTTGTAAAATAATGCTGCTATAGTTGCTTAATAAATCAATCCCACGCAATTTCAATTGTTCTAAAAAATAAGATTGCCAGCCCATTTGATGGGTCACAAGCGTGGAAACAACACAGCCACACATGACTGCAATGGTTAGGGTATAATCCCCTGTTAATTCAAATATAATCAAAGTAGGAGAAATCGGCGCACCTAGAACAGCTGAGGCCATTGCCGCCATGCCGATGAGAGAATATGCTTGTGCCCCAGATGAAATTTCTGGGAAAATTGACGATACAATCATCCCATAGGTGCCACCCAGCATCGCCCCAATAACCAAAGCAGGGCTAAAAACACCGCCTGAAAAACCAAAACCATGTGAAATCACTGTGGCCAAAAATTTAAAAATAAACAGTGCAAATAATAACGTCAGCACATATTGCCCTTTAAGTGCATTTTCTGTGGCTTGATACCCCACGCCCAATACTTCTGGGTACCAAAGCGCAATAACACCCACCAAAAAACCACCAATGGCTGGTTTATACCATTGTGGTCCTGGCAGCCGTTTCGTTTGTTGTTGCGTCTTTAGAATACTCCAACAAAATATAACGGCACATATCCCGCTTAAGACTCCCAGGCCAATAAAGGCTGGTAATTCAAGGTAAGATCCAAAATGAGCAACCGGTAAATCAAAAGCCGTTTCATTACCCACAACCTGATGAGCAATGACCGTCCCTGAAACACTGGCAATAACCACAGGGGCAAAAGCTTTTAAGGCATAGTGGCTTAAGATCACTTCTTGTGCAAATAAGGCCCCCGCAATCGGCGCATTGAACGAGGCAGAAACAGCCGCTGCCACACCACAGCCCAAGAGAACACGGGAGTTTGAGCGCGATAAATTCAATTTTTCAGAAAACCATGCCGCAAACGATCCCCCCATATGAACCGCAGGGCCTTCACGCCCGACCGAGGCCCCAGCCCCGATTGAAAAAGCACTGGCCACCATGGCATAAACGCCTTCTTTAAGGGACATGCGCGCCCCGCCGACCTCGCAAGCCGCAATCACATCTGCAGGGCCTTTGGGAGATTTACCGGGCATAAGATAATATAAAAACAAACCGACAATCAGCCCGCCCGCAGTCGGGATCAATAAAACCCGCCATGCAGGCATTGCAGAAACCCGTTCAGCAATCTGCGAACCGCTGACCCCGAACATAACAGTTTGAATAAAGTTAATTTTTTCAATAAACAGGATCGCCAAGGATCCAACCGCCGTGCCGATGACGACCGCCAATAACGTCATCACAAGCTGGTCATTATCCACCAGCTTGCGTGTAAACAAGATAAAAGGACTGGGTCTATTGCGACCTTGTGGCACTTTCTTATTCTCCATACATAAAAGGCATTACCCTATCATGAAGATGAAGAGTTAAGGACTCGTTGCATATTCATCGAAAAATAAGAAAAATTAAGCCGCAGAACCTTCAATATCGATTTGGGACACCACACGATTGCGGCCTTGGCTTTTCGCTTCAAGCAAAGCACGATCAGATCGTACCAATAACTGACCAACAGGTTCGCCATATTCGAACAGAGCAGCCCCAGCAGACATGGTAACTTTGCCCAAACGTTCACCGGTTGCTCGGTTCACAACATTTTTAGCACTTATGCGTTTACAAATATGTTCTGCCAAACGCACTGCATTTTCCAAGTTCGTACGTGGTAAAATCACCGAGAACTCTTCACCGCCATAACGCGCTGCCGTATCTTGGCCTTTTATACATTCGCTGATCGTAACTGCCACCAGTTTTAAAACCTGATCGCCAACTTGATGCCCATAATGTTCGTTAAAGCGCTTGAAATGGTCTACATCAACCATGAGCAGCGCCAAATCTTCTCCATTTGCCATGGCATTCATGGCCGCTTTGCGCAATTCCAAATCAAAAAGTTTACGGTTTGCAATACCCGTCAGTCCATCGGTCATGGCTTCACGGCGCATACGTTCCAAATCTTCTTTCAAAAGATTTATTTCTTTCGAAGAAGCTTTAAGCGTTTCTTCCAAGCCATCATTATGATTTATGACCGTCTTAATATGTGCCTGTAAAGACGAGGTAATCGCACGCACATCTTTTACTTCAGTCGTTTCACTAAGTTGGCTTTCAGCTTTAACAAGCTCACTTCTCAACCCCGTAAACTCTTCATCTGCTTTACCCAGCGTACCAACAATACGCCCCAGTTCACTTTCAACACGTGTCGTTGCATCATGAAGCGTTGCGTTTTCTTGATCCAGGGTAAAGAATTTTTGGAAAATTTCAGAATTGCGTGTTTCCGTAAATTTTTGCTTATTGCCCAACAAAATATCCAAAGTGCGTTTCAAGTCAGGATAGGTTCCTGAAAAATAATGAAACCAAATTGTGAAGTTATTCGGATTAGCTGGCACCCCGATATCACGCATTTTTTCAATGGCTTTGCTAGCAGACTTCAATGCCTCATCTATATTCTCGGGGTATTCCAATAACGCCTCCTATTGTGTCTTAGCATATCAAAATGCCAAAACTAAATCTTACAAAAACTATACTTTAGAATAATCATCATTCTTGGAAGTCCCAAGAGAAAAGATGAAAAATATTTCCTTTTTATTACTCAATCCAATTTTTGAATAGAGCGTCCACACCCCTCAGGAGATCCCGTTCGTAGCGAATCATTGACGCCATTTTGAAGACGTATTTGTATTTCTTCGCTTATAATCGCGGTTTTTCGCATAACTGTATCTACATGCAAGGCCATAATTTCATTTGTAGCACACCTTACATTTGTATTCTTCCTATACATCTCGTGAAAGATGTGAAGTCGCTTTTGATCAACACCTAACAGCCATGTCTTAATCAAAAGTGGCTCATTCACCGTGACTTCATCTTCATAACTCACATGCGATTCGACGACAAAAATCGATTTTTCCTGTTCCTTGCGATAATTTGCATCCAGTCCAACTTTGTCCAATAAGGCGTCGGTCGCATGATCAAAAACCAGTACGTAGAACGCCACGTTCATATGGTTATTATAGTCGATCCATTCCGCTTGAACGCATTCTTCATGAACAAAAATATGTTCCAATTATCACATCCCCTCTCAACAGGCACAAAAAGTCATGTTAGGCTATCTTCAACATAAAAGATAAAATCATATTGCGTAAGGTATGATATCGTTTTTTTTTAAATAGGGGGAGGCAGATTTGCATATGCACTTCAAAAATTTGAGAGCAACCTTCTTGCTCGCGATATTCATCATGTTTTTAAATGGATGCGGAGAAGAACAAGCACCCAAAAAAATTGTGAAAGAAGCCCCGCCACCTGTATTTGACTTATCAATTGCCCATGATAAAGCGATAAAGCGTCTGATCAGCATTGATATGGAGGCTGCGCCCCTGCCAAGTGGCAGTGATTATATTCGCTTGGTTGTTGAAAATGACTTTGCACATGCAAACCCTAAAACGTTCTTATCCGGCTTAACTTCTCATTTAAGCCAAACCGCTGTTGTTATTGCGCATATTCAAAATGGTGAAACGCTGAGACTTCCGCCAGTTCCTATATTCATATTTGAGAAACAAGGAAACAATTGGATCACATCTTTCCAAGCGAGCGGGGCCTTGTCACCACTTTTTGTCGCCCAACGTGATGCACTATCCCTCTCCATAGAAATTGTCTTATTGAACGCAAAACTCGATGGTTTGTCCAAAGATGCTGAAGAACTTATTCAGACTTATACAAACACATTGCCGCTTTATTCAAAAGAACACGCCCATGAAATTTCGACATTATCGGATGGTTTTTCAAACCGCATTGCCCTTGTTGAAGAAGCTTCCCTCAAAGAAGTTGCGCAGTTCGATGTCTCTTATATAGAAAGCTATGCAAATGCGCTTAACCTTTTAAGTCAGACGGGTGAAATTGAATTAACATCCGTATTTTCAGTGACGGGCCAAGCAAGTGTTTTACCTTTGCATCAAGGTAAGCCTCCCTTATATGACGCTTTATTAACTCATAAAATCGGCACCCAATCACCACGCAATGCTTTAGGAGACCTTGAAGCTGGATTCTGGAGTGTGCCTATCGATGTTCTCCATCCGACGTGCCAAGCTGTACAAGGCGCCTTGATCGAACGCCTTGGTCTTTCAACGCAAGATAGCGCTATCATCTTGTGGCGAATGATGCAGCCCCATGCCATGTTTGCTCAAAACATTGATTATTCCGCGCAATGCAGTGGGGAAGATATTGCAGCCCTATTGGCCGATATCAATTTGGCCTTACCTCAGAAAAAACAAGGTCGCCCGTCTTCAAAAACACAGAATTCAATGAATAAAACTCTCAATAATATTGCAAGTTTAATTAAAAATACTCATTCTAAAAATGAGAAAAAAATGACCAGCCTCATGGCTGAAAATGTACTTATACGTGATCAAGCACGTCTTCTTTTTTCTGATGAGTCAAATAAAGTGGTTGAAACGACAAAGGATGTAATTGCACCCACTGCAAGCAAAGAATTTGCAGCACAATATTTAATGACACTGCCCATTCGTGCTTATGGTTGTTACAGCAAAGGCAAAGGACAAACTGAAAACCACCGCGCAAGTCTTGTTACTTTTGAAAATGACCCTGCCCTATGGATGTTAGATTTTGCCTTTAACGATAAAAATAAAATTAATGGCCTACATTTGCGCACGGTAACTCAAAAAGATTTTTGCCGAGCAATTGGTGCGCGTAAAGGGGAAAATAGATGCACCTTTTCAGGTAAGGAATTTGCGGGGCTCTCACCTGCTAAATGTGGCTAGTTTCTTATAAGAACCTTTAAAATATAATGTGGTATCAAGTATTGAAAACTTCTAATGAGCCGACTGTTATGATGTACTCTTCTATACGCGTTCTCATTGCTGATAATGATACAAGATCTCAAGCTTTGTTGTTACAGCATCTTAAGAAAGATAATTTTGAAATATTCATCCATGAAACGGCCGAATCTGTGCTGGCAGAGCTTGATCGAAATCCGCATGGCTATGATATCGTTTTAATAAATCAGAATTTACCTGGTGAGATATCCGGTCTTGATTGTTTGCATCACATCAAAAAAACACCTAAATATAGTCACCTGCCAGTCATCATGCAAACAAATGAAGATGAAGTCGCGATTATTGCAAACGCCCTAGCCGCTGGTGTATATTATTTTTTAGAAAAAAAGACAAAACGTAAATTGCTTCAAGCCGTGATCTTTTCAGCAATGGAAAACAAAATGCGCTTTCAAGCAATTGAAGCAGGTCGTAACAGCTTGAAAACAGGCTTACATTTTGTTGAAAATGCACAATTCAGCATTCGTAGCCTTGAAGATATGACCATATTGACAGCTCTTTTATGCAGTGCTTATCCAGACCCGGACCGTGTCGCAATCGGCATTCATGAACTGTTGACCAATGCCATTGAACATGGAAACCTAGAAATTAGCTATAAAGATAAAAGTGAACTTATCATTAACGATAATTGGAAATCAGAAATAGAACACCGTCTTAATCGTGAGCAATATAAACATAAGACTGTGGAAGTTATCCTTCATCAAAATAAGTCAGAAATCATACTAACCATTACGGATCAAGGTAAAGGGTTTGATGCGACTAAGTTCATGGGAATTGATCCAGCTCGTCTGTTTGATCCCCATGGTCGTGGCATTGCACTGGCTAAAACCATGTCTTTTGACAAGTTAACTTATAATAATATCGGTAATTCTGTAACCGCTATCGTTATGCTGTAAGTGATAAAAAAGGAGGCATAAAGCCTCCTTTTTCGCTAAACCTTTATGCAGGGTCATATCCTAATACAGGTGAAAGAAGCTTCTCAGCATCCCTAACACTGATTTTTTTACGACGTGCATAATCTTCAACTTGGTCTTTCTCTACCCGACCCACACCAAAGTATTTCGCTTCTGGATGAGAGAAATAAAACCCTGATACAGCCGCTGTCGGCGTCATTGCATATCCATGTGTTAATTCGATGCCCGCCTCTTTGGTTGCATCCAACAGTTCAAAGAGCGTTTCTTTTTCTGAATGTTCAGGACAAGCAGGATAACCGGGCGCAGGGCGAATGCCTTGGTATTTTTCTCTGATCATGGCTTCATTATCCAAATCTTCATCAGAGGCATAGCCCCAGAACTCTTTGCGCACACGTTCATGCATATGTTCTGCAAAAGCTTCTGCCAAACGATCGGCAAGTGCTTTTAACAAAATTGATTGATAATCATCATGTTCCGCATCAAATTCAGCCAATTTCACATCAATACCATGACCGGTCGTAACGGCAAAACCACCCATATAATCTTCACCATTTGGCGCAATATAATCAGCCAAGCAATTATCAAAACGGCCTTCTGCCTTTGGGATTTGTTGGCGTACCATATGGAATTTAGCCAAATCTTGCATGCGGGCTTCATCTTTAAACAAACGCAATGAATCGTCTTCAGTTGAATTTGCAGGCCAAAATCCAATAACCGCATTTGCTGTTAACCATTTTTCATCAATGATTTTTTTCAACATATCTTGTGCATCTTTAAACAAGTTTGTTGCAACTTCGCCCACAACATCATCGTTTAAAATTTTTGGATAATTACCTGCTAATTCCCAAGTACGAAAAAAAGGTGTCCAGTCAATCCGCTCAACCAATTTTTCCAACGGGTAATCGTTAAATGTCTTGGTCCCTAGGAAGGTTGGTTTCACAGCCTTAAATCCATCCCAATCAATCGGTTGTTTTTTAAGACGTGCGCCTTCTAATGTAATTTTTTTAGAATTGGCTTGTTTTTTTGCGCGCGCAACACGTAATTTTTCATAATCGACTTTTAGTTCATTCACAAAATCATCACGTTTGGTATCAGACAATAATTTTGAACATACACCAACAGCACGTGACGCATCCAAAACATGAACCACCGGGTAATCATAATGAGGTTCAACTTTTACCGCAGTATGAATTCTAGATGTGGTCGCCCCGCCAATTAAAACCGGCAGGTCCATATCCAAACGTTTCATTTCTTTGGCAACATTAACCATTTCTTCCAAAGAAGGTGTGATCAAACCAGATAAACCAATGATGTCAACCTTATGGGCTTTGGCTTCATCAAGGATGGTTTGTGTTGGTACCATGACACCCAAATCGATCACTTCAAAATTATTACATTGCAAGACAACACCAACGATATTTTTACCAATATCATGGACATCACCTTTAACAGTTGCCATCAGAACTTTACCCGCACTTTCTGATCCGGCTTCTTTACCGTCTTCAATATAGGGCATCAAATATGCAACAGCTTTTTTCATCACACGGGCAGATTTTACCACTTGGGGCAAAAACATTTTGCCAGCACCAAACAAATCTCCGACCACGTTCATGCCGTCCATCAACGGGCCTTCGATAACCTCAATAGGTCGATCAAAAAGTAAGCGCGCTTCTTCTGTATCTTCAACGATGAACTGGTCCATACCTTTTACAAGCGCAAAAGACAGACGTTCGGCCACAGGTTTTTCACGCCAAGACAGATCCGTTACAGCCGCCTTTGATCCCCCTTTGCCTTTATATTCATCTGCAACATCTAACAAACGATCTGTCGCATCTTCGCGTCGGTTCAAGATCACATCTTCAACACGTTCGCGCAATTCTGTTGGAATTTGATCATAGACTTCTAATTGGGCAGGGTTAACGATCCCCATATCCATGCCCGCTTGTACCGCATGATATAAAAAGACAGAATGCATCGCTTCACGAACTGGATTATTCCCCCTGAAGGAGAAGGACACATTTGAAAGCCCACCTGATATATGACAATGAGGGCAAATTTCTAAAATCCGCCGTGTTGCATTAATAAAATCAACCGCATAATTATTATGTTCTTCAATACCCGTTGCAACCGCAAAGATATTTGGATCGAAAATAATATCTTCTGGTGGGAAATTCAGCTCATTCACCAACAAATCATAGGAACGTTTACAGATTTCAACTTTGCGATCTTCCGTATCAGCCTGCCCTTTTGTGTCAAAGGCCATGACAACAACAGCTGCACCGTAACGTTTAATTTTGCGCGCTTGCTCTAAGAAAGGTTCTTCACCTTCTTTTAGGCTGATGGAATTGACAATCGATTTCCCTTGCACACATTGTAAACCCGCTTCAATGATCGACCATTTAGAAGAATCGATCATAACAGGAACTTTGGAAATATCCGGTTCTGCTGCGATGAGTTTTAAAAACCGTACCATCGCTGCTTCGGAATCAAGCATCGCATCATCCATATTAATATCGATGATGTTCGCGCCGTTTTCCACTTGTTGCAAGGCAACGGAAAGAGCCTCATCATAATTTTCTTCGGCGATCAGGCGTTTAAATTTCGCAGAACCTGCAACGTTCGTACGTTCACCAACATTAATAAAGGTCGCTTGTTGTTGTGTCATTTTATGGATCTCTACTTTATCTTAAGAGGTAACGTTAAAAGGTTCTAAGCCTGACAGACGCATTTTAACGTCTAATTCAGGCAAGCTGCGCGGTGCAACACCATCGACAGCACGGGCAATGATCTTAATGTGATCCGGTGTTGTGCCACAACACCCCCCCACAATATTCAACAAGCCACTTTTGGCCCATTCCTCTAAGGCTTCAGCCATTTCTTCTGGTGTTTCATCATATCCACCCATCTCGTTCGGCAATCCTGCATTTGGATAAGATGAAACAAGCACATCGGCCACTTGCGATAAGGAAGCGATATGTTGACGCATCATATCCACGCCCAATGCACAATTTAAACCAACACTAAACGGGTTCACATGGCGTACTGAATTCCAAAATGCCTCAGCTGTTTGGCCTGATAATGTACGACCAGATGCATCGGTTAAGGTGCCTGAAATCATGACAGGGACTTTCCAACCTTGTTCGTCAAACAATTCTTCAATGGCAAAAAGCGCTGCTTTCGCATTTAAGGTATCAAAGATGGTTTCAACAATTAAAATATCGACCCCACCCTCAAGCAAACCCTTTGCTGCATCTCTATAAGCAAGACGCAAAGCATCAAACGTAACATTTCGAAAACCCGGGTCATTCACATCAGGCGAGATTGAACAGGTTCTGTTGGTTGGCCCCATAGCCCCCGCAACAAGACGTATGCGATCAGGCGTTTTTTTCGTCATTTCATCGGCCGCGGCACGTGCCACACGCGCACTTTCCACATTCATCTCATAGGCCAAATCTTCCATCCCATAATCAGCTTGCGCGATTGTTGTCGATGAAAATGTATTGGTCCCAATAATATCGGCACCTGCCTCAAGATATTCCAAATGAATAGCCTTAATGACTTCTGGCTTTGTAATAGACAATAAATCATTATTGCCTTTCACATCACTCGCCCAATCGGCACAACGTTCCCCACGGTAATCCGCTTCATCCAAACCATAACGCTGGATCATTGTTCCCATAGCACCATCTAAAATCAGAATATGTTTTGATGCGGCTTGTTCAAGGTAAGCTATTCTTTCTGCACGGTTGCTCATATCTTTAAGCTCCTTTCGTTGGGCGTACACCCAAAACGTGGCAGAAAGCATAAGTCAAATCTGCCCGATTTAATGTATAAAAATGAAAATCATT